>Ga0169931_10011862_pt1 | contig 12185 bp, 1 predicted proteins | sample Kivu_15m_20L_FD_129675 | JGI IMG/M metagenome (GOLD analysis project Ga0169931, IMG submission 129675) | Freshwater microbial communities from Lake Kivu, Western Province, Rwanda to study Microbial Dark Matter (Phase II) - Kivu_15m_20L... | ecosystem: Environmental > Aquatic > Freshwater > Lake ...
CCAAAAGGAACATTTGATGGTGCAATGAAAGAGATGATACCTTTAGAAGAATTATCTAAAACAGCGATTACTCTTGACAAAGGTTCAAAATGGCTTGATCCACTTAAAGAGAAATTCAATATGTAGTATCCTTCAGCTGTGCCACAAGGAACACCAAGATATAATTCATAGGGATTTACATCATTAGTATCAATTTTATAAACTGAATTCGAAGTTTTAAATATGCTATCTTTGAGACTAATAGAACCAATCGCATTTTTAGAATCAGGATGGAGATTTTCCCTAAATGAGCAAATAATTTTTCTATATCTTCCTGGGTTGATGTGTACTCTATTTATCTCATTATAAGAATCATGAAAATCGACGATCCATTTCTGAGTCGAATATTCGTATATGTTCCCTTTGTTCCAATTTAGTAAATCAAATTGCATTTTATCAATAATTTCAGATGCATAAGTGTTAACATTTGTTAAAGTGTTGAACAATACAGTATTAACACTATTAGTAAGAGTAATTTGAAAAAATCCAGTAGTATGTTTATTGTAATCCTCTGAATTAATTGATATTTCGGGATTTAAAATATTTGAAAGTCTAATATCCCAATATCTAAAATTTTGTGGTAAAGTTAAACTTGAAGTTTTAAAAGTTATTGTAACTCTATTTCCAGTGATCAAGACTGTATTGGATGTATAGGTTGTACTTAAAACTGTTTGGTTATTCAGATTACTAGTATATTGATTGATTGTGACAGAAGGGATACTCGAATTCCAAGTCAAATTATATTCAGCAGGGAAATAGATATATAAAATCGGAGTGCTATCAATTGTAATAGGCAAAGGAGTCAATCCTATGGCCGAATCAAATGTAACTCGAAACGAATGCTGAGAATCTCTTCTAGGATTCTTGTCTGAAACGGGATCAGAAATAAATAAGAACCTGAGATTTCCACTTTTGGGTATTAATATGCTATTATATGTTATTCCCTCAGCTAATTTACCAGAACCGATTATAATATTTTTTCTCTCTCCTGTTGAAATATTTATATTATTAACTGTACATGCAAATATAACATCTCCATTAACTTCTGGATTTACTATTCCATAGATCTTAATAGATATAGGTTTGGGCAATCCTATTTGAAGTTTGTCAATAAATTTAATATTTAGGATCCCTTCGTCAGTGAACATACAGTTAACTAATGAATTATTATAGTAACATAAAATGTTTTCGATGAAGGACCCATATAGGTTGTAGGGCCAAAATATTGTAACTTCATTAAGGTCGGATGTCAACAACAAATCCTTGTTAGTAGTTAAATCTATGTCAAACACATAGTCAGAAATCTCTCCTGGAATTCTAGGTGTTACTGAGGATACAGTGCATAAATTTTCCCATTGTTGAACAACAGGAGGGCTACCAAGAAGGTCCCCACTATAATTCAATGATTTTTCTTGATCATTGAGAGAAACATTTTGGTTTCCAGTAATTAGGTTTAAATTAACTTTGTATTTGTTAGTTATAGCTTGGTCTCTCCAGTCAATTACTAAAACAGGCCATAAGCTAATATTTATTTTTTTAGAAAAAGATGCTCCGCATTGGTATGCTATGTTCTTTGTCGAAATTTGAATAGGTTTATTCGATTCTTCGAAGAAACAATTATCGATCAGAGCATCTCCATTTTCCCAGTCACTTCCAAATATTCCATTTTGGCTGAAGCTAGCTAAACATCGTGGATTAATATTATTGATTAATAACATGCTTAGATCTCCTTCTATAGACAAATTCATATTTCTTACTGGTTGTCTTGGTAGATTGATGAAAAACGTAATTTTTCCAATTCCAGAAACTTGATTAATTTGAGAATATGTGACATAATAGATATAAGCATATTCATCTGACATTATATCCTTAAGATTATCTGGGATCTCTTTTTTAAATTGATTAGCTGCTATTTGAGGTGCAGCATCATAGTTGAAAACTGATAATAAATTTGTGGCATCGTAGGCAGGATCCTTGTTAAAGTTCAATTTAAGCATAGTTAAATTGATTTCAGTATTGATTTCTATGTTATAACAGCATATTTTGAATGAGTCTGTCGTTCCAGGTGCTTTACATTCAAATTGAGTGGATATTGATTTTAAACAGTCTTCAGCAAATTTACCCTTGTATATTCCGCAGATCGTTTGGTCTTTGAATTGATCTGAATAAAAAAATATGGATGATCCAGCTGGTATGTCTGAAGGAGTTGTTATATCAAACACAGCATGAGCAGCAACATCATTAGCTGATATATCATTCTCATCAAAATAAATGTCAACTTTCCAATCAGAATTAGAAGGTTTTATATCTATTACCACTTGAGATATATCATTAGATTTATAATAATTGACTAATCCATTATATTTAGTGACATCTGCAGGTACACAAGAGAATCCAATACTCTTAGAAATTTCGAATTTTCCTTTATCATTAATAAAATATTCGATGTTTGGTCTTTTGATTCCATAAATTTTTAAACTAGAGGCAGAATCAGCAATGGATGGATCAGATATTTGAATATTATCAACAGTCCCAACAGTATCTGTAGTAGTAAAACCGCCCCAGAAAGCAACTTTTTTGAAAGGTAAGCCATAAACATAAAATATTTTGCTTGAGTCATAAAATCCAAGTCGACCTTTTTGAAGAGCACTAAAGATAATATCATTATCAAGTGTTAAGGCATTCATGTTAAGAAATAAGGAAAATCCTGTACATGTTAAATGATTATCTGAAGCTTGACCGTATACTCCATTAAAAACTTCTAAAAGATCATCTTCAAAATCTGTGTAGGCTTTCCACCTTAATAGCCCTAGAGTCGAAATATTTTCTGAAATCGTAGAAACATCGCCAACTGAGTATCCTTTAAACGGTCCTGTTTTTATTGATTTCGTAACATCTGTTTTCGATAAAATTATTGACATTTTTTTGCCGATTTCTCCATAATCTAGATATCTATTTAAACTAGGAATATTAGCATGATCTTTCATATTTAACCAAGCACCAAAAATTGAAGGACCGAAGTTTAAATATTGAGCTCTGCTGACTTTATTCGGATTATAATTATAGGGACAATAATATGGAATAAATAGAGGTGCTCCTTTAGATTGAATTTTTTGATTAGTCAAACCAGTAATCAATAAAAGCGATCCCATTAAGAAATGATAGGAGGATGTTTGTTCTCCTTTTGGAATTGTAGCTGAAGAATTGCCCCAAGTGCTTGGATTTTGTAGTTGTAAAAGTAATACATATAGAGGAATATTTTCGTTAGTGTATTTACTTACATTTACATATAAGTTTTCAGGATGCATTTGTGTTTGAGATTGTAGTCCATATGAATTTGCATTATCAGATAAAGGTCCTGCAGGATATGTAGCTGATGCATCAGAATAATCTGATTCTAACAAGACGCCGAATCCTAGCCAGAGAGCAAAGACATTAGATTCAGAATCCCCTATTACTACATTATTAATAGCCGATCCATCTATTTCAACTAGACATACAATTTTACCCATATCTGTCTTAGATGTAATTACAACATGATTTATATATGGATTAGTTGTCACCGATCCTGCAAATTTCTCCTTATCATTGAAAACTCCTTTTTCAGGGAATAGTTTTATTAATCGTGTATTTGAAAAAATGTTAGTCCTGTCATCCCTCCATATGAATTGAATATCAATATATGTATATAATGATTTGATTGCTACTGAAGTGTTCCATTTCAAACAATTAGTAAACCAAGCAACCTTTGTAGTTTGTTGGTCTTGGATTTCATCATCGAAATATAGCCATTTTGAATTATTATCGGCTGAATTAGTTTGTGAAACCAATTTCATTATATTATTCACATTGTTAGTGGTTGTTATAGATGTATTCAAATCAGTTGCGCTTTCATTGAATTCTGAAATCATATTTAGTCCTCTTCTAGCTCCAATAAAATTCTTTTTAGTAGGAGAAGATATATGATTAGTGATGTCGATATTTAATATTTTACTATTTTTGTTAGTAGAAGAGCCAGGATTAGCTAGAGCCCATGAAAAATAACATGCATCAGCTTTATTAGACTTGTAGTTTTCTGTTCCAATAAACCATTTTTTTGAAAATTGGGCTGTAATTGTGCCCTTTTGAGGTCCGCTTGATGCATACTGACCAGGCAATGCATCTTTTAAATATCCCCCTTGTCCAATGGTTAAATCAGCTTCTGCAAGAAAATAGGATTCTGAAGATATTTTATTCGATTCAGAGTAAAGGAATTTTTCTTCTATACTGCCGCTTATATCATTACCATGGCATATTTTATTAATGTCATCACAAGTTGTATGCGTTTGTTCAGCAATTTTCCAAGAATAAATTTCTTTAAATCTTGTTGTAAAACTTCTGGTATTGCCTGTAATTGTATCAATGAATTCGCTTGGTTTAAATGAATTATCACCTGTATTTATATTCTCATTAGATGACTGAGAAAACGAAAATGCTTGAATTTTGTTATTCCAGCATTTACCAGAAAAATCAACAGTACCGTATGCAATTATATCTTCGGAATGAAATCTTTTTTCAGCAAATAGGTTTGCTTTAAGATCTTTAAAAACGAATACTTCGAAATTCGGAATAGAAAAAGCTTGGCCACTTCCATTATTATAATTATCACCTGCACAAACATCTGTGAATACCCAAACCGTAATATAAAATTCAATTTCAGCTGCGAGATAATCCTTAACATGGAAAAATACACCAGACCCGTCGAATCCCGTTGATTTAGTACTATAATTATGATCAATTCTCAATGGATAACATGAAGGTCTGCTTCCAAAATCGTTGTTAAAAGAAGTGTTTTCTGAAAAATCGCATGTTGATGCCAGGAACGTCAGAATATTTCCTCCATTAGAAGTGCTTTCCTTTGCTTCAGTATGCTGGATTACTACAAATATTCCTGAGGAATTTTCTAATTTAATTCTTGGAGTAATAGTAAATTTGATAGGCCAAGCACCGTTCCTATACAAATCCCAAAATTCAGGGTGACTTGCCTTTAAACTTAATCTATCTTTATCAACAGTAACGAAGGTTTGTGAAAAATACGATAGAACAGTGTAGGAATTTTTATAGTAAACATAAACTTCGATATCTGTTGATCTATCTAAATTCGTGTTCAAAGCAGTGAATGCCTTAAGAGTAATTCGAAATCGTTTATTTGGGATTATATCCTCATCCCAACCTTCTAAAACCAATTTATCTTCTCCGTAGGCCTTTAATGACAATTTTCCTCCTAGTTTTTGAATTAGAGAATTTGCAGTTAAATCTCCTACGGAAATAACATTTCTCGCTGCTTTAACTGTATCTGATGGATATTTTATGATTATAACGTGATCAGCTTTGCTGATGAAATTATTGGCTTTTAGTACTAAATTAAAGTCGAACACAGTTCCTGGATAGATTCCACCACTTCCGTCATCATACCCTACTACGTTTAATACTTCTGATGATACTAATTCAAGAGGTGGATTAGTGAGTGTTGTCCAGTCATTATAAATTGCAACAGAACCTAGAACTGGTAGAGAATCAATAATAATTTTTTCTGGTTTATTACTTGTAGAAGTAAAAAATGAGAGTCCTCTGATAAAAGAATTGTTAAATGAGTTATTAAATTTTATTTTAAGAGTGTAAATTATTTCTGGACCAGTCCTCAACGGTACATTTTCAGAAAAATCTTTCAATTTACAATAGGCAATATTTTTTTCAGCTAAAGCATTTGTTAGGTAACTTCTCTCAGGAGTAACAGCTTCAATGTCGTAAGTGTAAAATCCGTCAGATAGGTAGCAAGTCCAACTAACACTATTATCAAAATTAAGATCTCCACCCATATTTGCAGGAAATTGTAATCCAAAAAATTGATTATTTTCAATTCCATTAGATCCTCTCCTCTCCATTCCCAATTCGTTTTCACGATTAGCGGGGAAACTAAATTTTATAGAAAATGTTGAAATTTTATTTTTTGAAGGCGATTCCACCATCAAAGGATTTATTTTGTCAGGAATTAAATTCAGCTGTACAGTAAAATTTAATAACAATAAAATTGTCAGATACATGGCTTTCAAAGACATTTTTATTAAATTATTAAATATCTAATTTAATTCGAAATTACACTAATTCTTCTTATTACAGCCGTAAGGACATTAGATGAAGCAAATAAAAAATAAAAGAATATATATTAATTTCACTTTCAATTTTTTTTATTAAAATTCTATTTTGAAATGAATAGAAAATATTTTAAATGTTAGAATTATTATTTAGAATTTTCAAAAATAATTATTTAAATTATAAACACCAAATTGTAACATATAATAAAATATTTCCAAAAGTTAAAATTATAAAGAATTATTTAATATATAGTATTGAACAGAATATCTTATTTTTTATTTTTAGTTAAAAATTAAAAGCTAAGACAAATAAGATAAAAAGAGAAAACTTTGAATAATTTATGATACTTGACTCTAAAGGAGTTTGGATTTCTTTTTTTTCAAAAGTAAATGGTTCAAGTGCTTTTATTTCTGATTCTTTATCGGAAAAGGGAATATCATTTAAACATCCGATAAAGACTTGATATGTGATTCCTTCTGCGAATGCTTTTAAATTTTTTCTATTGGTAAAGAATGGTGATGGAACTGTGTTCGCTCGTGTAACTCCACACCAAGGCGATTTACAATATTTTAGATTATCGAAAGTTGGTTGGGGAGTCCCGTCAACTTCAGAAATTTTCCAAAAGCACAATGATGGTACATCGGCACGTATTCTAAAATTAACAGATCCATTTAAATCAGTGCTTAAAATAGTTACATCGATTTTTGATATATCAGGTGCAACTAAATCAGAAAACAAAAAGAAAGGGTTATCATCATCTAATTTAATTCCAGTAATATTAAGATTTTTTTCGAAGAGTGAATTACTGCTAAGATTGTTCATAAATTCTTGAAATAGGCCTTCATAAGAATTATCATCTATAGAGACGTCTGTTTCGCAAACGGGATGGGGAATAGCACAAATAGTATAGCTTAATGGGTTATCAACTCCTATTGCTATTATTTGATCATTTTGTAAAAATCCTGAACTCGATGATATTTTACATGTTTTATCTTTTGGCCAGGGTACCCCCGTAACAGATTCATTTCCTTTATAATCGGTACATAATATACAACCATTTTTAGACCATCCACCATTAGAGAAATTATTTTGACAATAAGTTATCATTGCATCAGTAGTACTTTTACCAGGGTCATTAAGGAAATTCCATTGAATGCACTGAGAAGTAACCGGGGGATCAGGAATTATATAAGAAATACTCCATTTATCAGAGCCTAAAAGTAAAGGGGTCAGAAGTTCGATACTTTTATTCGTTCGCTTAAATTTATCGGCCTGACCTGTTTCTACTAAACATTTTAGCTTATATTGTTGCCCTCTGATTAAATTTTTGAACACAATATCATCTGGATTTCTGTTGCTATAATAGCTAGTGAAATATTGTAAACTATTTGATATTTCTACATCTTGAGTAATAATATCTGCATCAGATGGAAAATCCATATTTATACAAGCAAGAACACAATATAAGTATATTGAACTTATTGGAGGAGTGAATAAAAATTTTACTGAATTCTTATCTAACATGTCATCAATATCAGAATTTGCATAACGAAAATTGTTATTTAAATCAAGATCCTCGTCAAAATTTTCTAATTCTCCTTTGATGGTAATAGTGAGACTTGCTTTTCCATTGAATGTCCAGCACACATCAGGATCAATTGCTGTAAATATTTGAGGAGCAGAGATTACTTCTTCAGAATTAATTTTAAAAGTCGAATATCCGACAAATAATTTTTCTTCTTTGTCCTTTGATAGATCTAAAGTAGGTTTGACCTCTAATCCAATCATTTCAGCAGTACTATCATTATTCGATTTGGGATTCCATTTAATATTAATAGGGTCAAAATTATATTCGTTGAGATAAATAGAAATAAAGGTTGATCCCCCAATTGGAACTGAAACAGGAGTATCAAAATAGATAACTCCTTTTGTAGATGTGTCTACATAAACAACAACTGGGGATAAAGGAGCAAATTCAACTGCATCAGTTAATGAAAAGTTTAATATATATCTTCCTTGAGGGGTGTCACAGGATGTTCCAATAAGGAAATGTTTAGGATTTTCAACATCTCCAGCGATAATATAAGATTTTTGAGAAGTTTTGAAGAGGGTGTCGTCAAGAGAAAGCGTAGCTAACTTATCTGCTTCATCAGTGAGATCATAAACTTTAATTTTATATGTAGCAAGTATGTACCTTCCAGATTTGATTTTTATTCGATTAGGTTCAGAGGGATCTGTGTATATATCCATTATCCATTTTTTCTTGTCAATTTCAAATATATTTCCTCTGTTCCAGTAGATTAAATTAAATGTAGATCCATCGATAACATCAGAGGCATATGTGTTTACATTCGAGTAGGTTTTGTATAAGACTGATTCATCTTTATTTGAAAGTGTGATGTAATAAGATCCTGTGGTTTCGGATTTAGGAGAAAGAGCCGAAAATGTTGAATTAACGGAGTTTACTATATTATTAAGAGCGATTTCCATATATATAAAGGATTCTCTGAATTCAATAATTTCTACGTTTAAAATAATACTTATTCTATTTCCAGAACGAATTATCTTACTTGGAGAATATGAATTAGCTAAAATTATATTGTTTTTTTTATCGATTTCATATTCATCTATTGATGCTGATACTTTTTGAGAATACCAAGCTAAATTATATTCAGTAGGGAAATAAATGTGTAAGATAGGAACACCTTCAATCTTAATAGGGAGAGGAGTAAGATCGATAGCACCATCGAATGAGACCCTGAATTTGTGAGTTGAAGTTTCTCTCGTACTTCTATTCGTGATTGGTTCAGGAACAGAATAAAATCTAAGATTTCCATGTTTTTTTATTTTTTCGAAACTTATTCCGTTTTTTAAAATACCATAACCAGTTAATATGTTTGTCCTTAATCCTGTATCGAATTTTGTGTAGTTAACTGTACAAGGGAATACAATATCTCCTATGAATTCAGGATTCGGAATCCCTGTGACAGAGATAGATATAGGTTTTCCACTGGCGATTCGAAGTTTTGAATAAAATTTGATATTTAGAACACCTTCATCAGTGAATGAACAGTTCAATAGCTTTGAATAGTAGCAAAGTACATTTTTAATGTAGGACCCATAAAGATTGAATGGCCAGAAAATAGTCACTTCATTCAGAGGGGGGGAATTTTGAATAAAACTTTGATTTGTATTTAAATCGATGTCGAATACATATTCTGCGATTTCCCCGGGAATTCTTGGATAGACGGATCTAACATTACAAAGGTTTTTCTGTCCAATGACATGGGGTTGTTCCCTAAGAGGGCTCCCAAGTTTCAGTTTTTGTTCTTTGTCATTAAGTAAAATAAAGTCTCCTCTAGTTAAATCTTGTACATTTACTTTAAAATTGCCAGAAATTGAAGTTTTATCCCAATCTACAACTATAACTGGCCACAAACTAATATACAAATTAGTAGAGAAATTTTGTCCACATTTATATATGATATTTTTTGTCGAAATTTGAATCGGAGTATTTGTTTTGCTGAATGAACAATCTTCAACTATTGCATCTCCGCTTGACCAGTCACTACCGAATATCCCATTAGGACGAAATGAGGCCATGCACCCAGGGATTATATTTTCGATTAATAATCCACTTAGATCACCAATTATGGATAATTTCATGTTCCTAAGTGGTTGTCTGGGGAGTGCGATTGTAAATGTGATTTTACCTATTCCGAAAACTTGATTACTTTGTGAATAATTAACAGAAGAAATTACAGGATATTTCTCAGAAATTATATTTACAAGCTTATTAGGTTGGTATTCAAATGTATACTCCTTAGAATTGATTTTAGATTGTGCATCATAATGAGTTTCTAGAAGAAAATTAGCAAGATAATCATTTGAAAATTCAAGTCTATAATCTACAGTTAGATAGGTTAAATCAATTGTATTAGTAAAGTTAATATTGTAGCAGCATATTTCAAAAATGTTATTTGTTGAAGGAACTTCACAATAAAATTTATAATCGAACTGACGACAATCTTGTGCGGAAGATCCTCTTGTAATACCACAAATTGTATCTTTAGTAAATTGATCTGAAGAAAACACGATGTGTGAATTCACAGGTAAATATTCAGCAATAGTGATCGAGATTTTAGTATTCGCAGAGACATCGTTTTTTGAGATGCTGTTGACGTCGAATCCTATTTTGACATCCCATCCATCAGTAGGGGCAGCGTTGAAGTCAAGTATGAAATAAGAGTTATTGCCTTCATAAAAATAATTGGTTAATCCATCATAATTTTGTACGTCAGCGGGGACACATGAAAAACCAATTTTATCAGACACGATTATCTCGTTATTTTTATTTATAAGATATTCTAAACTTGGTCTTTGAATACCAGTTATAACGAAATTAAAACCATCTGTTTCAGGATCTTTACCAACCATATTATTTAAAGATGATTGACCGGAAAAGGTTAAACCTCCCCAGTAAACTGCTTTAGTGAACGGCTTTCCCATTACATAAAACACCTTATCAGAATCATAGTATCCTGAAATACCATCATTTAAAATATTGAAGTTAATAGTGTCATTTAAAGGTAAAGCATCGCCTAAATTTAAGAATAAAGAAAATCCTGTGCAAGTTACATCGGAATTAGGAATATCTATTCTTCCGTTATATACTTCAATTGATTTGTTGGAATTTTCCGAAGTGTCTGAATAAGCTTTCCATCTCAGAGTACCTATTAATTGTTTAGAAGAAGTTATATTTGAAATATCTGATTCTATAAATCCTTTATATGGCCCAGTTTGTATATTTCCAGATGTACCCGTTTTAGATAATATAACTGACATCTTCCTATTATTTTCCCCGAAATTTAGATACTTATTTATACTCGAAATGCTTGCATGACTCCCCATTTTAATCCAAGCTCCGAATATAGAAGGAGCAAAATTCAAATAAATTCCTTTATCCTTTTTTGATTTGTTATAATTGTAAGGACAATAGTATGGAATATATAGAGGAGTTCCATTATTTTGAATTTTATGTTCAGTTAAACCGGTAATCAAAAGTAGTGATCCCATTAAGAAATGATATGATGACGTGTTTTGTCCTTTTTGGATCAAACCTGAGGTTTCTCCCCATGTACTTGGATTTTGAAGTTGTAAGAGGATTACATATAATGGAACATTTTCATTAAAATATTTATCACTATTCACATACAAATTTTGAGGATGCATCGGTGTTTGTGATTGTAATCCATATGTATTAGCTTCTTGTATTAGTGGCCCTGCGGGATATGTAGCAGCAGCATCAGAATAGTCTGTTTCTAAAATTACGCCAAATCCTAACCATAGGGCAAATACATTTGACTCTATATCTCCTAAATCAGCATCATTAATCGCCCTTCCGTCGATTTCTACGAGACAAACTGTCGATTGCATTCCAGCATCACCTGAAAGAACAACATGATTAATATAAGGATTAATCGTTATTGATTCAGCAAATTTAGATTTGTCATTAAATACACCTCCTTCAGGAAATAGTTTTATTAGTCTTGTATTAGAAAAAATATGAGAACCGTCATATTTCCAAATAAATTGAATATCTATGTAAGTGAATAACGATTTAACTGATGAAGATATTTTCCATTTAAGACAGTCTGTAAACCAACCAACTTTCGTGTTTTTTTGACTAGGTACTTCATCAGGAAAGTAAAGCCATTTAGTTTCACTATCAACTTTATTAGATTTAGAAACCAATTTAAAAATATTCGATATGCTGTTTATGTCTGATGAACTAGTTAAATTAGAAGCATTAACATCGAATTCAGATTCTCCTGTACCAGATCCTCCTCGTTTTGCGCCAATGAAATTTTGTATTAAATCAAGCTCATCCTTAGAATCTGAAATATTTATATTTAAGAATTTATTATTATTAGACGAATCATTTGGGGGATGGGCAAGGGCCCATGATAGATAACAAGCATATGGTTTATCTGATTTAAAATTATCAGTTC
>Ga0169931_10011864_pt1 | contig 12184 bp, 8 predicted proteins | sample Kivu_15m_20L_FD_129675 | JGI IMG/M metagenome (GOLD analysis project Ga0169931, IMG submission 129675) | Freshwater microbial communities from Lake Kivu, Western Province, Rwanda to study Microbial Dark Matter (Phase II) - Kivu_15m_20L... | ecosystem: Environmental > Aquatic > Freshwater > Lake ...
AATATCGAATTATAATTATAAAATAAATGTTATAGCTATAAGTAATACCCAAAAATAAATAATTATATTAATTAAATGACTATTCAATATAATATAGACACTGCTTTCACTAAAAAAATTTTAAATTTAAGGAAAAAAAATGCTGTTTTTATTAATATTCCAGTAACACATACATAAACTTAATTAATTTTCCATAGTGGAAGTAAATAAATTTTCAATTATCTGAATAGGAATTAGGAAATGCCGAAACTGCCCTTTTACATCTAAAAATTAATTGATTATAAAATTAATTATTTTGATAACTTCTTTTTAGGGAATTTCATATTTTTACTAATAAATCTTGAGCCAGCATTAAATTTGAGATTAGATTCTTCGAAGCCATTTACATTTCTAACTTTTAGAATAAAATAGAAATTTGCAGCTCCAAGGTATACTTTGTCTTTCTCTGAAAATGTGGTGAAAACGTTAGGGGATATTTTATTATTATTTATTTTAGTCCCGTTCTTGGTATTCAAGTCGAATATTTGAGCTTTATTGTCATTGTGTATTTGAAATATTGCATGATGATTAGATATGGTAGGATCATAGACTACAATATCATTTTTAAAGGGGTCTCTTCCGATTTTATAATTCCTGAAACAATTTAATATGGAAAAGTTACTGTTTGTATTCAACTTTCCAGAAATTAATCACATTTTCATTTTGAACTAGAATTAATTCGAATTCTCTGTTCCCTTCAACTTCAACTGCTTTATCTAAGTTTTTTATTTCTTCCTGCATTAATTTAAGTAAAAAGTTTAATTATAAGAAATTTTTGAATTTTTCGCATTAATGATAAGAATAATAGTATCTTAATAATTTAAATTGATGATTTAATCACCAAATATAAAAATAATAAATTAAAATCCCTTCAGCTTAAATTCACTTAAATAAATGGTAATAATGCATGGAAATTTTATAACACAGGATATGTTGTATATATTTTTGGGTTTTTTTAATTTTTATATAAATACAATTTAGAACCCACCCTTTTTATCTATAAATTTTTAAATATTTTATTTATTTCATATAATTTTAAAATGGTTGATAACAAAATGAAGGAATCAATGTACGACTACCAAACGGTATAATTCTAATATAATTTATATTAATCACTTTTATAACAATTAGAACGCAAATTTGGTAGTTCATAGAGAAGGTCCTGGACCTAGAATAAATGAGCCTAGTGGTGAAGGAGACACTCTAGTAGGTAAAGATTTTTAATAATTTTGATAAAATTAATCAGGCAAAAAGATTCACAGATTCGGTGATCGAGCGATTAGAGCACGGCCGTCAGAAGAGACGCGAAAAACAGAAAAGCAGAAGATAAAACCGAGGGGAGAGGGAGGGACCAATTTGTCTACTAAAAAGTCTAAACCAGTAAGTGATAGTCATATGAATGTTCTTGATCTAGAAAACGAGCAACTTTTGTACCGCCCTAAAACTAAAGAAACTCAAACCGTCTATGAGGAATTTTTAACAATAATCCATCAATATCTTCCAGATCAGTCTCAAACTACCTTGAAAGGAGCCGTTGATGTGATTTTAGCAATTTTAAAAACAGAAGATGTCAAGGATACACAAAAATTGCAGGACATAGAATCAATCCTCGGAAGAATTTCATCTGAAGAGTTTAATAAAATGTATCAGTTGAGTAAAGGACTGGTCGACTATGCTGAAGACATCATGGAGAAAGATCAATTCGCTGGTGAAAATATTATCGAAGTACCGATCGAATTCGAAAATGAAGCGGAGAGCGGTGAAAGCGAAGTAGATGAAGAAAACGCAATTGAAGAAGATGAAGAAAATTTGGACCAGGAAGAAATTGAAGCTGCTGGAGTTGAAGCATTAGAAGGAATGCAGGGACTAAAAACCAATTTTAAACTTCATTCTACTGAAACCACTGCGACTATGAAATTAGCTGAAGATATTTTAAACAATCCATACTGGCTTCAGAATTATCTTAGAGAAAAAATAAATTTTGATGACAATATTGTGTTGAATGTTGAAAAGGACATATTGAATATTTTGTCCTTAAGCGAAAAAAGAGAATGTGAAAACAAATTGATTTTATTACTTAGACAAGAAAACTTTCCCTTCATTAAGATTATGATGGAGAATAGATTCGTTATTTGCTACTTGACAAGACTTGGTAAAAGTCAAAATGATGAAGAGCAAAAATCAATTTTGAAAGAAATGAGAGAATCAAGCGAAGGAAACAGAGTAATTCAATTGATGGAAGAAATGAAATCCAAATCTCAAGTAAACAGGGACATTCTCAAAGATATTTCGAAGAAGACACAAGGCTTTATAACTAATCTGGAAAAAAGCGAAAAGATCACAGACAGCATCATGGCGAAAATAATTAGAAACACATTAGACCTAGAAAATTTAAAATTCAATCAAGGTTCTCACTTTATGTCTAACAAAACTATCCAGTTACCTAAAGGTTCTTACAGAAACTCTCTCAAAGGATACGAAGAAGTTTTTATTCCTCCAAGTTTAGACAGCAATTTAAAAAATTTAAAAGAAATCCCTATCTCTGAAATTCCACAATGGATGCAACCTGCATTTATGGGAAGGGACATGGATGGAAATTATACTCTCCTAACAGAAAAATTCAACAAGGTTCAATCTAAAGTACTTAGTTCAGCTCTTCATTCGGATGAAAATTTATTAATTTGCGCTCCAACATCTTCAGGTAAAACGAACATCGCCTTGATGACTATATTGAGGTTAATTTCCCACTTTAGAAGAGAAGACGGATCCTTTAACCTCAAACAATTTAAGGTTGTTTTTATCGCACCCATGAAGGCTCTTGTTAAAGAAACTGTAGGAAATTTTACACAAAGACTTCAACCCTTTAATATCCAAGTAAGAGAACTTTCTGGAGATATTAATTTAACTAAAAGGGAAATAGAAAGTACCCAGGTTATAGTAACCACCCCTGAAAAATGGGATATTATAACAAGAAAATCAGGAGAAAAAACTTTCACAGAATTAGTAAAATTAATCATTTTTGATGAAATTCATCTGCTTCATGACTCGAGAGGACCTGTTCTGGAGGCTCTTGTTAGTAGAATGATAAGAAAAATTCAAACAAACAATGACAAGATAAGAATCGTTGCTTTATCTGCTACATTACCTAATTATGAAGATGTCGCTGCATTTTTAAGAGTTGATCCTAAAAAAGGATTGTTTTATTTTGATTCTTCATATCGTCCTGTTCCACTTGAACAGTTATATATTGGAATAACCGAAAAGAAAAGTATAAAAAGAATGCTTTTAATGAATGAAATCACTTACCAAAAAGTACTTGAACGAGCAGGAAAAAAACAAATGATTATATTTGTTCATTCTAGAAAAGAAACTGCGAGAACAGCTAAAATGATAAAAGAGATGGCTTTAAATAAAGACGAAATGAATAAATTCTTGTCTACAGAAACTCGAGCTGCTGAATACAAGGCCATTCTAAATGAGGAATTACTTAATGTAAAAGATCATGATTTAAAAGAACTTTTAGAATATGGAATAGGTATACATCATGCAGGAATGAACAGAGAAGACAGAGAAATTGTCGAAGACTTTTTCAATAATGGATATCTTCAATTGATTGTTTCTACAGCCACTCTTGCATGGGGTGTCAATCTTCCAGCTCACACAGTCATAATAAAGGGAACGCAGGTTTACGATCCTGAAAGAGGAGGTTGGACAGAATTATCCCCTTTAGATGTCCTCCAAATGATGGGACGTGCAGGTAGATTTGGGTATGGTTCACCAACTGGGGAGGGAATAATAATTACTTCCCACTATGAATTACAATACTACCTTAGTCTTCTGAATCAGCAGCTTCCTATAGAATCCCAGATGATTTCTGCTCTTCCAGATAATCTAAACGCTGAGATTGTGCTAGGAACTATCTCAAATTTAAAGGACGCAGTTAATTGGTTGGCTTATAGTTATTTATATGTCAGAATGCTAAAAAACCCCCTCCTGTATTCAATATCTGACGAAGAAATTAAAAAGGATCCCAATCTTATTCAGAGAAGAACCGATTTGATACATTCAGCAGCCTTAACAATCGACAAACATGGATTAATAAAATATGACAGGAAAACAGGAAACTTCCAAATGACTCAAATTGGTAAAGTTGCAAGCCATTATTATATTAAATATCAATCTATGGCGATTTATAATGAAAATTTGAAGCCTACTGTTAACATAATCGACCTATTTAGATTATTCAGTTTATCTAATGAATTTAAACAAATTCCGATTAGAGAAGAGGAAAAAAAGGAAATTGAGAAGTTGCTAGTTAAAGTACCAGTGCCTGTAAAAGGATCAATGGAGGAGCCATCTACTAAAATAAACATTTTACTACAAGCCTACATAAGTAAATTCAAATTAGATGGTTATGCTATTGCAAGTGATATGATATATATTGCTCAATCAGCTGGTAGAATTATGAGAGCTCTCTTCGAAATTTGTATAAAGCGTTCTTGGTCTAATTTAGCTTTAATATGTCTTAACGTTTGTAAAATGATTGATAAGAGAATGTGGAGCACAATGACCCCATTAAGGCAATTCAAGGTAAATATTCCAGAAGAAATTTTCCACAAAATAGAGAAGAAAGAACAGCTCACTTGGGACAGATTTTATGATTTAACGCCTACTCAAATATCTGAATTAGTGCGAGTAAATAAAAAACAAGGCGAGGGAATTCACAAACTTGTCCATACATTCCCAAGATTGGAACTTATGGCAAATATTCAGCCATTGACTAGATCTTGCATACTTGTTGAACTGATCATAACACCAGATTTTAAATGGAATGAAACTTACCATGGAACGAGTGAAACATTCCATGTGATTGTAGAAGATAATGATTCTGAAATAATTTTACACTATGAATCATTTATACTAAAATCTAAATACGCAGATGAGGATCACAGACTAAACTTTTTAGTGCCCATGATAGAACCTATCCCACCACAATACTTTATTCGTGTCATTTCAGATAGATGGATAAACTGCGAAAAGCTTCTAGCAATTTCTTTCAAACATACAATTCTTCCAGAAAAATTCCCACCACATACCAATCTTTTAGACCTACAACCTCTTTTATTTTCTGCTCTCAAACACCCAGAAGCTGAGAAAATGTATACGCAGGTAAATAAATATCAGCACATGCTACCTATACAAACTCAAACTTTTAAAAGTCTTTATGAAAGTGATGAATCAGTTTTCATAGGATCACCCACTGGATCTGGAAAAAGTTTATGTGCCGAATTAGCAATTTTACGTTACTTAAATGATGGCACTAACAACCAGAAATTCAAGGCACCTGTGATATATGTTGCTCCGATTGAAGCTTTGGTGAAAGATAAATTCCGTTACTACAATGCGAATTTCGGAGATATATTGGGTTATAAAGTAAACATGCTTACAGGACAATTAAGCTTGGATAATAAAATATTTGACAACAGCGATATCATTCTTGCAACTCCTGATAAATTAGATATGCTTACCAGACGTTGGAGGAAAAAAAAGAACATTCAAGAAATCTCTTTAGTAATTGTTGATGAAATTCATTTAATCGGTGAGTACGGAAGTATACTTGAAGTTGTTATCTCCAGGTTGAGATTCATGTCCCACGAGACAGAAAATAAAATTAGATTCGTCGCACTAGGAACATCATTTGCTAACCCTATTCACATTTCAGAATGGTTAGGTATTAATCACAAATATATCTACAATTTCAATCCAAATGTTAGGCCTAATAAATTAGAAATATACATACAAGGATCTGATAGTGTAAGCAGAAAAATCCGATTGATGGCAATGGCTAAGCCTCTTTATGTAGCACTTAAGAATCATGGTAGCACAAACCAAAAATCAAAACAACCCTGCATGATATATGTGTCTGATAGGAAACAAGCCAGGATCACGGCTTTAGATCTTTTAACACAAGCAGCATCAGATGATAACGAAAAAATGTTTTTAGTAAAAGGAAAAATATCAAAAGAACTTGAAGAAATAATTGACGAAATTGACGAGCCTACATTGAAGCACACTTTAAGATTTGGTATAGGCTATCTTCACGAAAGTATGCCGGAAAATGAAAAACAGATGGTATTACATTTATTTGAAAGTAACATAATTCAAGTTTTGATTGTTACACATTCCCTATGCTGGGAGGTCAACACTTTCTGTCATTTAGTGATTATTTTAGACCCAGTAAAATATGATGGAAAGGAACATTCTTGGGTAGATTATTCTATTCCGGATATGCTACAAATTATGGGCAGAGCAAGTAAGACTGTCCCGAATTTTAATACAAGAAAATGTGTGCTATTTTGTCAATCTTCTAAAAAGGAATTTTTCAAAAAATTTCTTTACGAAAGTCTTCCAGTTGAATCTCATCTCAATCATTTTATTCACGACCACATTAATGCCGAAGTTGTTTCTGAAACTATTCAAAGCAAACAGGATTGCTTAGATTGGTTAACCTGGACCTACATGTATAGAAGACTTTTGCAAAACCCTAATTACTATGACATGAAAGGAAAGACAAATGTTCATCTTAATGATTATCTGAGTGAGCTTGTTGAAAATTCTTTAATCGATTTACAAAAAGCTAATTGCCTTACAGTTGATGACAAAACAAACGAAATCAGTGCTTTAAATTATGGAAGAATCGCTGTATTTTATTATGTGAAATATAATACAATTGACTTATTTGCTTCGAGTTTGAAGGAAGAATCTAAAAAGCGTAGAGACCTTTTTGAAATTCTTAAATCAGCCTACGAATTTGATGATCTTCCTATAAGAAAAAGTGATGAAATTCTTCTTAGAGAATTATCCGAAGACATATTGTATAAAGTTAACATGAACAATGATGAAAACTTTATCTACAATGAACCACATGTCAAGGCATTTATTTTACTTCAATCCTATTTATCAAGAAAACCAATTCATTCCGATTTGCTTACAGATCAGAGACAGGTTGTTGAACTCTCTCAAAGACTGGTGTTAGCCATGGTCGATGTCTTATCTACTAAGGGATTATTAAAACATAGTTTACTCGCAATGGAGTTATCTCAGATGATAATCCAAGCATTGTGGATCACTCAGAGTACTTTATTCCAGCTCCCTTATTTCAGCGATGAATTAGTGAAACGTTGCACAGATAATGGTATTAATGATATAGCTGATTTAATGAATATGGAAAATGATGATCGTTCCAATCTTCTGCAGATGAGGGATGAAGAGATTACTGAGGTTGCTAAGGTATGTAATAGATATCCGTTGATAGACATGAAAGTTAATGTGGTTGCTCCAGAAGATAATCTAAATTTTAATCCGGAGGAAGAGATCGAAATCAAAATTAGCTTAGAAAGAGATTTTGAAGGCACTGTCTTAACTCCAGTTCATAGTCCCTTTTATCATAGTGAAAAAGAAGAGGCCTGGTGGCTTATTGTAGGGGACCCAATTTCGAACACCTTACTCTCTATTAAAAGATTTACTTTTGTTAAAAATTTCAATTTAAGTTTTAAAATAAATGCTCCCGAGAAAAATGGTACCTATTCCTATAATGTTTATCTACTATGTGATTCCTGGATAGGTTGTGATCAAGAAGAAGAAATCAGTTTTAACGTCATTTAGAGAAAATATGAATTCATTGATAAATTGAATATTAAATAATCAAAATACTAATTTAAAATAAATTTAATTTAATTTTTTATAAAGAGTGATGGGAAAAGACAAATTAACCATCCATACATCCATTTTATTTTATCATTAAGTTATATTGGTATTTATCATAATAACGAGGATTAAAAATATATTTACATTTTATCAAATTATATACTATTGATGTTTACACTATCATTTATAATTTTTTAATTTTAAATTTATTTTAGTATTTATTCAATATCTATACAAATATTATAATCCTAAAATGTATGATGATATAAACGCATGCGAAACGATATCATGTCCCTATTGCAAAAAAATTTTGTATTTAAACTATTACGAAGAACATTTAGCGATGTGTATTTCAACAATTAAAAAAATTAGTTGTGAGATATGCAGTATAATTATTGAAAATGATGAACACGATGAGGCCTACATAGAACATCTTCTCTCTTTTCATAATTTAATAGAAATAAAAAATCAAATAAAAAATAAAAAAATTTTAAACATTCTAGCAATACCAGAAGAAAATGAAGAAGTACAAGAAGAAGAAGAAGAAATTACTTCAGTTCCTGGACTCAATCAGATCAACATGGTGAATAATAATCAAAATAATTTTTCTGGAACGAATAATAGCATTTTTCAAACGACTTTCATTAATAATAATTTCAATTCCTTTCCTAAGCCTAGTAATGTCTTGAATTCTCCTTCGAATAATTCTCATTATCAGAAAGTCCTAGTAAATTCGACTTATAATATAACAAATTGTAAATTGTGTAGTAATATTCTCATCGATCAAACAAATTATCTGATATCTCATTTAGAGAATTTTCATAATAGTTTTGATGTACCAGAATACGTAACCAAAAGTGTCTTTGGAAAATCCTTTCAATTCATCGCAATTCAGAAATACTGTGTTTGTTCTATTTGCGGAGTGTTCGTGGAAGATATAAAAATTGTCCTGGATAATCATAAGAAAGCATATCACAAGATCGAAATAAAAGAGGAAGTGATAGGATCTCAAGTTTCTCTTCCTAAATCTGTTTTTGCCAGTAATTCGAATATTTTTCTTAATAACAATCAAGGAAATGTTTCTACCCCTGATTTAAACCCTTTTTCAACATTAAACAATCCATTTGTCAAAACCGGTTACTCTAACATTAATCCTAATTTTTCAAATAATATTCCTAATAATTGGAATTTAAACACAATTAATTCTAATCCTTTTAAAAATTCTGAGAATCAATTTTCTAATAATATAACCAATTTATCACAAACTCTATACTGCCATTTCTGTGAAATTCAACTTTCAAATCAACAAGAACATATTCACTCCTCTTTTATTAATTTAAATAAAAATACTCCGAATGAGCTTCTTTATGCTCTATTTGATGAAGAGTCAATGCAAATTATACCGAATTCAAAAAATAAAATAAAACAAAATCCTTCAGGGCTCTCTTTCTCACAAATTATTAAGAATAATGCTAAAGAAGTAAATAAAAATATTCAAAATAAAAAAACGAAGATTGAACAGAATCTAGGATTAAATAAAAATTCTTTAATTGCTTCTAAAAATTATTACAATTTCTTAAATAATCCAATTCATAATTTTAATAACGCAATAAATGATTCAAACAAAACTATTATTGATAAAAATATTAAGAATCAAGTAAATTCTGTTCCTATCGCAATCGACGAAGAATACGATAACAAATTTAAATCTACTTTTAAACCGAAAATATTTGAATACACAAAGATATTACATAACAAAAATGTTACACACTACTTTTCGACTAAAAAACTAGGATCAACTGCAAACATTTTAAAGCGATTAAACACCGAATTTGATAAACTAAAAGAAGATCTACCTTGCAGTTATTATTCATCTTTTTTTGTTAGAGCAGATGAAAATTATCCCCAGTTAATAAAATTATTAATTGCTGGGTCTAAAGGAACTCCCTACGAACACGGATTATTTGAATTTGACATTTATATACCCACAAATTATCCTAATGAGCCACCTATGTGTAATTTAGTGACTACAGGAGGAGGAAAAATTCGTTTTAATCCAAATTTGTATTCTTGTGGAAAAGTTTGTTTGAGTCTATTAGGAACATGGGCAGGAAGTTCTCAAGAAAATTGGGACCCAAAAACTTCTAATTTACTCCAGTTGATCCTCAGTATAAGTTCATTGGTAATGACTGAACAGGTTATTATAAATGAACCGGGGAGGGAAAATATGATGCTTACAGAGAAAGGAATTCTTGAAAATGAAGGTTATTGTAATATCATAAAATATGGAAATCTTAATTATGCAATGATTAACAATGTAAAATCCCCATGCGCTATATTCAAGGATTTAATCACAGACTATTTTATTTTTAAAGAAAAGGAAATTATCGAAGATATTACAAAATGGATTGAAAGATCAAAATCTGCAAAATGTTCATATACGGGAATTGTAAATCAAAATAGTCTGATGTGTGATATATTTAAAAAATCTTCTTTTGAAGTTTTAATAAGAAAGGTTTTAGACGAATTAAAAGTGACTCTAAATAATTTAAAATCCTCAATTTAGAAAGTATTGATTTGATCAAATTATTATATGAAATTCTAATCCTAATCTTAACATTTTAAATTTCTATTTTTATATAAATAAAATAATTTTTCAACATTTTAAGAAGACTAGTATTTTAGTATACTCTATTTCATTAATAAAAGTACGTAAAACATACTATGTTAACAAAATTCTTAATTATTTGTACATTTATAAAATTACTTATTTTAAAAATTTTATGCGAAAGGTTTTTTCATTACATTAGCCGAAATATCTTTAAGCAATTCGCACAATTCTGACTGAATTCGATTTACGATGTCAGTTTGATTTTTATCATTAGAAATACTAACTACTAGATTATTATTAGAGTATTTTTCTATTAAAAGAATTTTTTGTGTTTTTTGGTCATACAAAATATTATATTTGACTCCTATACCATCTGATCTGAAGTAACTTATCACAAATTCTTCTTTATTTTCAGAAATACTTGCCTCTACCTTATGTATATTATAAATTTTTTTAAACTCTAAAAAAAATTTCTACATGTGGTTTATATCTAATAAAATTACATCAAAATATGAAATCTGTCTTGAATTAGGCAGAGGTTTCTTATTATTAGCAGATGGAATATCAGTATTTTTAGTACAATTATTGTTAGGGTAATTAATTGAAGATTCGGAATTTTTATTTACTGAATTTACAGAATTGTTGTTATTATATGGGGTTGTTATGTTCAGTTTCATATTTTGTCCATCTTCAGAGGGGTTGCGTAGGGTTTTAAAAACATTTTTACGAGATTTATTATCTTTATATGAAGTCTGATCATCAAAATTTTCAGTTTTTTCTATATTAGTCTCTAATTCTGGTCCCTTCCTCTTTTTTGAAAGTACTATTATTTTAATTAATAAAGTTTAAGATATACATGTGATTTCAATTTTTGGAAGATTATCTTTGTTTTCTATCTTTTCAGGGATTATGGTGCCAAGGGAACAAGAATTCGGAACGATACTAAGATTATCATAGCTTGTGTTTATTTGAATTTTATTATCTTCGATATTCGTTGATTGAATTTTATTATGGCGGTATGTTTCATATTCTGAATTTGTATAGTTTAAGTATGATTCTAGATTATGATGCAAGTTTTTATTTTCTAGATCAGATTGTGCAACTACTTGACCTTTATCGTTTATTGAATTGTGAAATTGATTAGTATCAGAAAATGTTTTAGTATATGCATTTTGTGAGAAATTTTTACTATCTTGTAAATTTTTATATTTTTCTACAAAAATTATTTTATCTTTTTCTACATATGTATAATTTTCTCCTACTAAAGAATTCGATTTTATTAAAATGGAGTCAGTACTGAATACTTTTTCAGGTAATAAGTGCTCTTTGAAATCTATGGTTAAAACGAATTTATTAAAAGTGTTTTTATTTTTAATCGAATTTTTCAATTTTTCAAAACTCGCATCAAGAAAAGCTTCATCTATACTCTGTGATTTGTAATTTAATACAAGACAGTTTTCTTTTGAATTATTTGTATTAGTTACTACCTGATTATTCAAAGAAATTTTAGGTCCATTCCTGGATGACTCGAATTTTTGCACACTACGATTAGTCATGTTCGTCATCGAAAATTTTGATCCTATGACGTAATTTAACTCTTCGTTCATGCTGTTAATTTTTAAATCATAGCTAGTATTTTCTAAATCCATGCTGTTTATCATTTTTTTGGATATTTCGCCTGGCTTGTATCTTTTGAGTGCAGGAGAAACCTTGTTTATAGACATATATTATTAAAGAATTAATAATGGATAATTATAGAAAATAATTTATTATTTTGAGAATATGAATGCAAAGTGATTTTAGACGAATGATAAAATAATCCACGAA
>Ga0169931_10011865_pt1 | contig 12184 bp, 10 predicted proteins | sample Kivu_15m_20L_FD_129675 | JGI IMG/M metagenome (GOLD analysis project Ga0169931, IMG submission 129675) | Freshwater microbial communities from Lake Kivu, Western Province, Rwanda to study Microbial Dark Matter (Phase II) - Kivu_15m_20L... | ecosystem: Environmental > Aquatic > Freshwater > Lake...
GCCGCGCGCAGGTTAACGAGGCGCCTGCAGCTCAAACAACAGGATGTGCTCCTGGTAGGTGCGCACGAGCCGGGCGCGGGTGCGCCAGGGATAACACTTCGGCTGGCGCAGCCAGTCGGCAGCATGTACGGCCACAAAACCCGGAGGCTCGGGCTCGGCTTTGCAGTCGAGCCGTTTCGCCGAGACACCGGAGAGGAGCAGCTCGTCCATCCCGCCCATCGGATAGGGATCGTAGTACAGAACACTGGACTTGCCTTGCCAGTCGCGTGCCAGATCGATCGTGTTTTGACCCCAGTCCTCCCCGACGATGCTGATCGCATGCCCCCGCTGCCGTCCCACGAGCAGATTGAAGTAGCCGAGATAATCCGGGAAGTTCAACGCCGGGATCGCCAGTGCTCCCATCACCACCAGCGCCAGCGACACGCGAGCCCCGCGAGAAACAAGGCGCTCCCAGAGAGCGACCGCACCGTACCCCGCCGCAATCGCAACACATGGCACGATCGGCAAAGCATGGCGGACGCCAATGTTGACACCCGCGAACAATAGAAACGGCAGGTAAAACAACGCCGCCCCCCCAAAGGTCAACAGCAGCGGATCCAGGCTGCGGCGCTGCCGCCACCAGATGAGCCCTCCGACGAGCAGCAACACACCGTACAGAATCGGTGTCTTGATGATGAGGAGCGTCGGGAAATAAAGCGGAGTGCCCTTCTCGCGCACCGTGCCCATGAACCACGAAAGGTGTCCTCCCTCGACGTGATGCCCGACGGTGTTGAGACCGGCGCAGTAGGTGGCTGGCAGTGGGAAGGGAACCCAGCCCGCGATTCGGCCGAATTTGCCACGCTCGAGTCGTTCGACAAGATGGCTACCCGAAAGAGTCGGATCGGACGCGAGTCCATTGCGGGTCCAGACGCTGTGCTCAAAAAAATAAGTCGAGTTCACAACCAACCAGGCCACCCCCACCGCCATCGCCACCTCGATCGCCGCCTTGCGCAGGCGCAGCCTTCGGGTTGCATTTGTGAATCGCCCCCATCCGCGATACGCCACGGCGAAGGTGACGACCGGGAAGATCGCGACGAATGGCAAGAGGTTGTACTTGGCGACCGCGGCGAGGCCGAGCGATAAAAATGCGGTCAAGGCAGGCAGGCGGCCATCGTGTTGCAGGTAACGCAGAGATTGACCAAGCAACAACACGAAGAACGCCGTCGCGCCCAGATCGTTGGTCAGCAGAGAGCCGTGCGCCAGTACCGTGGGGTTGCTTGCCACAAGCACAAGCGCCACAAGCGCGACGCCATCACCCCGATGCCTGCGCACGAGCGCAAACAGATAGAAAAGAAACAACGCCGTGAGCGCCACGTTGACGAACCGTCCCACGACGATCAATCGGCGCGCATGCGGATAGTCCTTCTTCAGAAACTGCGTCGCTGTTTTGCTGCTGTCGTGCAAACGCCAGCCGGGCAGCGACGCGAGAGCATCCTTGCCGAAGGGCCCTGCAACGATGCCCGTCAGCGCGTTCACAAGTGGGGGATGGTTGTAAGAAAGACGCGCGTCTCGCTCCTGCCAATACGCCAACCCCCGCACGAGGTGAAAGGGCTCGTCGATCGTGGGCGACAGCGATACCGCCGCCCGGCCCATCCAGAACACGGATGACAGGACGACGAGTACGGCAACCACGACCGCCCGGTGGGCGGCGACAAGCTTTGGCAAGGACAAGATAGACCCACAAGGTGAGTCCCCGTGACGGGTGCTGTCAACGCAAACCCGCACTTGATGCGAGGCGCCATCGACTCCACCGTGCTACCCAAAGGGTGTGAGCCATGGCCGACGAATTTAATCCGCACGCCCGTCCCTCGGGTCTGCAAATCCTGCTTGGTTGGCTGGCACTGGCCGCCATCAATCAACCCTTTGTCGCCATCCGGTGTGGGCTGCACACGCTCGCGAATCGCGTGGTCCTTCACCTGTTCGACCTCGGACAGTTCCTTGCGCTCGGGCTGTTCAGCGCCGCCTTGTTCTGGCTGGCCGACAGGTTCCCGCTCGGAAAACTTTCGGCGCATCGACGACGATTCAAGGCCGCCCTCTCCTTTGTCAGCACCTACGCACTCGCGCGCTTGGTGCTGGTTCCTGACTTCTCGGGGTTTGCATCACGAATGGAAGAACACGGAAGCCAGGTCCCGTGGGTCTTGCTTGCACCCATCGGCGTCGCGTTGGCCGTGACCGTCGTCGCCCTTCTCGTCCGTCGATTCTCGAATGGTTTGCTGCGCTGGGTGTTTCTGGGGGCCGGCGGGGCGCTCGCCGTGGCCAACAACCTTCTGCTGCCGGGCGACTATTTCGGTGTTCACCTCTTCGTCGCGCTCGTGGGCGCCTTGCTGCTCGGTGATGCCATTGTCGCGCTGATTCCGGTCGATCCATCGCGCATCAACCGCCGACTGCGGCTCGCCATGGCTGTCGTGCTTGTACCGTGCGCGCTCGCGGCGGTCTTCGTATTGCCGGCCAATACCGTGAGACTCGCTTTCTTCCGGAGCCCCGGCTCGGTGATGGCGCCTTTTCAGACACGCCTCGTGTCGGAGCCCGCGCTCGACCTGAACGACGTCACACCTTTTGCGCGTGGCCCCTGGTTCGCGCCACGGGCATCCGCGCCTCCGATCGCCAGCAGCCAGCCATCCATCGTGCCTGCCAATCCGATCGTGTTGTTGCTGTCAATCGACGCCTTCCGTGCCGAATTGCTTGGCAGCGACAGGCACGCCGCCGCGCTCCCGGCGCTCTCGCGACTGCGCGATGAATCGGTGTTCTTCGAGCAGAATCGCTCGGTCTCCCCCTCCACCAGCGCCTCGTTGTTTTCGATGCTGACGGGGAAGTACTACAGCGCCACCTACTGGTCGAGGCGTACCCCTGCGGCAGAGACGACCCCACACCTTGACCCGACACCTCGACTTGCGCAGCTCCTGAGTGCGCATGAGCCTTCGATGCACACGGCCCACGCCATCGCCGTCAAGGGACTCGCCGCAGACCGGGGGACGGGCACGGGATTCGCCGAGGAAATCCTGCCCGAACGCGACTATCAGAGAGCCGATCCGATCGTCGACACGATTCTGGAGGTCGTGACCCGAAACGCCGACAAGAAGCTGTTTGTCTACACGCACTTCATCGATCCGCACTTGCCCTACGCGAAGAAGCCCGGAGACGCATCGCCCTTCGTTGGATACCTTCGCGAGGTGACCGAGGTCGACGAGGCGCTGCAGAGACTTCGTGATACGCTTGAGCAACTGGGCCTCTGGGACCGATGCGTCGTGATCGTGACGGGGGATCATGGCGAGGAATTCGCCGAGCACGGAGGCAAAGGTCATGCCGTGACGATGTACGACGAGCTCTTGCGCGTGCCGCTGTTGGTTCGCGTCCCCGGCGTGGCACCGGCACGAATCACGGTCCCCACGAGCACCATGGACGTTGGGCCCACCTTGCTCGATCTTCTGGGTGCAGAGACGCCCGGTCACTGGATGGGTCAAAGCCTGGTCCCGTTTTTGCGGGGCGAGTCGCCGCAACTGCAGCGCCCCATCGCCGGCGACGCGAGCCGACGAATGCGGATGATCGTCTTCCCCGACGGAAAAAAGGTGATCGAGGACTGGCAACACCGAACGCTTGAGATCTACGACCTGCGCGCCGATCCTGGCGAAACCAACAACCTCCTCGAGACGATGGGCGCCGCGGCCGACCAGTACGTCAACGGCATGCGCCTGTTTTTCAAGGCCAACGCGTACACCCGTGACGGATACGTACCACCGATTCGTCGGTTTTGAGGCGCCGCGCGACCTTGAATCAACCGTCGCAGCCGATGGGACCGGCGGTCGAGACCACGATGTCGTCGTAGTACAATTTGCCGGTGGCGCCGCTGAAGTTCTGTCCGCCAATCTTCAGATATCGATAGGAGGGCGACCAGTTCTTGCGCCCCTGTTGCCAGTCCGTGACCTCGAGGCCGTCCACCTTCTTGCCGTCCACCCAGGCTGAAAACCGGTGATTCTTGCCGTCGAACATCGCCTCGATGCAGGTCCAGACGCCGGGCTTGAGCACGACGCCGGGGCCACCGTCACCGGGGATGTCGACACGACCATTCGAGAACTGCGTCTTCTCACCGGTACCACCCGTGCCCTTGCTGCCCGGGATCAGGTTCACGTCCAGCTGGCCGTGGCTGGCGCCGAGGCGCAACTCCTCACCATCGTCACCGAGTTTCTCTGCGCCCTCGATGAAGGACACGTGGCCGGCCATGTCGGCCGTGCTCTTCTCGGTGCGCAGGTAGACGCGGACGTAAAGGGGCTTGCCGTCGGTGGGGAATTCCTTCACCGGGACAAGCGCCGTACCGTAGGGCGCTCCCGTGACGCTCGCCGAGCGGCTGCCCGAGTGCGCCTGCGCATCCGTCACACGAATGCGATCGTTCTGCCACGCGGGCTGAGGTGTCCAAAGCGGTGCCCCCGGCTCGGCACCCGAGGCGCTCGACTCGAAATCGTCACACAGGAGGGTCTCGGGACGCTCACAGGGCTTGCCGGCCGACTGTCCGCCGGTCGCAGCCATCGTGCCGCCCATTGTACCGCCCGTGCCAACACCGCCCAGCCTGCCGGTTTGCATCGGCGTCCCGCCGGCGCCATCCGTCGTGGCCGAGGTACCGCCCGCGCCCCCGGCGCCCGTGTTGCCGGTGGAGGTGATCTCGGAGCCGCCACCGCCACCACCGCCACAATGTAACCCGATGAGGGCGGAAGCCAGGATGAATGCCGGTGAGGTGCGCACACTGGTTAACGGACTTGACCCGCCAACTGGGCAAACTTTATGCCTTGCGTTGCCCGTTCCGAACGACCCGGCCTATCCCTACCCGGCCGTGACCGCGTAGCGGCTCTTGGTCTTCAGGAACCAGCGCTCGAAGTAGCGGAAGCTGAGCCCTGCGAGGACGACCGACATGCCCATCACGAGCGGAAACTCGAGCATGCCGGTCTTCACGCCGACAAAGCCCGAGACCGCCGTCACGACGTTCTGGGCCGAGAAGTGCAAGAGATAGATGCCGTAGCTGACGGTGCCGATGTACACAAAGGGACGCAGCTGCAAAAGAGGCGCCAGCACGCCGTCCTCGCGTATCACGCAGCTGCAGACTAGCATCGTGAAGGGCACGCGGAAGAACCACATCGTCGGCGCCTTCAGCGACAGCGCCGCGAGCGCCAGCGTCAGCCAGAACAGGGCCGAATACCGCCGCCCCGTCAGAAACGCGAGCACGGAGAAGGTGCGACGGTCATGCAGGAGCTGGGCTATCAGAACGCCAAAGCAGATGGGCACCGGCATGCGGTACCACAACGTCGCGGCCTCGGTGCCGTGCGCGATGAAATAGTGCTCGTCGATCGCGATGGAGAACATCAACATCGCGGGGATGAAAAGACGCGAAACCAAATTCGGCGCGAAACGCAACACAAACGGCCAGAACAGATAGAACTGCTCCTCGGCGGCGAGTGACCAGGCGAAAAAGAAGGGAATCGGCTCGCCCGTGCGATGCACGAAGATGTTCGAGGTGTAGGTCAGAAAGTAGGGAAAGTTGTGCAGAAAGTTCTGCGCCGCCACCTGCTCGGAGTAACGCAGGGACTTGATGAGGTAGAGCAGCAACACACCGAAATAAAGCGGCATGATGCGCAACGAGCGGCGCATGTAGAACTTGCCAAGGGCAATCGTCCCGGTGCTGTCGCGCTCACGCAGGAGCAAGGTTGTGATGAGAAAGCCGCTGATGACGAAGAAGAGATCGACGCCCGTGTAGCCACGACGCCAGAGGTTCGGCCAGTCGGGCTGAGGCCTCACGATATGAAACCAGACCACGCCCACGATGCTGATGCAGCGCAGCCCGTCGAGGTTCGAGAAGCGCTTCTGCGCCGCAAAGCGCTCGGCTGTCACCCCGGCCGGCAAGAGTTTTTGCCAAAGCGCGTCCAGCGTCCCGGATGGGGACGCCTCTTGGACAGGCCTGGAAGCAGACTCGGACATGTGGGGAGGGCGCCGAACCTAGCGCATTATCCACAGATTGGAGCCAGGATTCAGCGGGGTATGAACCGCCGAGACTCGGGGATGACCTGGGTCCACAGCCCAAAGGTGGCGGCCAGGAAATGGTCGAGCTCAAGGGTGCTGTCGGTCCGTGGAAAGGGCGCCCCTTCCGGCAGACAAAAGGCCGCATGGTGGGAGGCCGCGAGCGTGTGCAGGACCCCCGGGGACCACCCCTCCCCCGCGTAGACGAGGCAGGCCGGCACCCGCAGGGCCTCGAGATCCGCGAGCGCATAGGGGATCTTCTCGTCGGTCGTGCCCTTGGTCTCCTGGTACTTGCACTCAATGGCGATCGCCCGCTGATCGGTGTTTCGTATCACAAACACATCCACCTTGCGGGATTTTCCGATGATGGTCTTGCCGAGGGAAATCTCGGTATAAACCTGCAGTCCGGCGGTGCCAAAGTTCGCGTGGATGTAGCTCGCGATGCGATCGCGGTATTCGTTGCCGTTCATGAAGGTGCAGAGCGTCGGTTACAGATTCGCGATGAGAGAAGGTTGCCGAGGCAGCGGGACGGGGAAGTTATCACCGGGGACCCCGCCGAGCGCAAGGAGCCTCTCGTGCGTGAGCTTGCAGGCCTCGGCCAGGATGTCATTGCCGGCAAAGCGCCGCCCGAGCGTGAGCGAGGCCGCGCCGACGGAGCCCGCGCCCATGAAGGGATCGATGACCAGCTCCCCCGGCTCGCTGCTCTGCGAGATCAACACCTCGCTGACCTCGGAGGGCTTCTCCGTGGGATAGCCGTTGCGAATGCGCGGCACCTCGATGATGTCCGGGATGCCGAGATCGTTGAGCTTGCGCTTGCCCTTCTCGAAAAACAGGATGCACTCGTAGCGGGCCCGGTAGTGGTAGCCCATGCCGATCTTTCGTTTGTCCCAGATAAGCGGCTTCCAGAACTTGAAGCCACATTGCTCGGCAATGGGCTTGGCGACGAACATCGTCTCCTGATCGCAGAAGAGGTAAAAGTGCGTTTCGCGCTTCATGACGCGGTAGATCTCGGCGAAGAGCTCCGGAAAGCGCGCGTTGGGAAAGATCTGAAACCAGTCGTTGCTCGACGCCTTGCTGTGCTTGAGCCGGGTGGTGGTCCCGATGGCCCGGTGTTTCTCGAGCGACTCGTAGGGGGGATCCGTGATCACGAGATCGACGCTCTCAGTGGGCAGACCCCGCAGCCATTGCACGGCATCGGTCTGTTCGAGCTGAAAACGCAGGGGAGTGGTCATGAAAGGGTAATCGCACGGCACACTGACACGGCTTTTGCGAACCGGGTCACGGTGGCGGCCATTTTCCGCGAGTCCGCGCCTTTGTGCCAGCAAAACCGGCTAAACTGGGCGCGCCATGTCGCGTCGAACTGCGTTTTTCCTGGGCGTTGCCTGTCTCCTTGCCTCCACCGCCGCGCGCGCCGAGGAGGGGATGTGGACCTTTGACCACTTTCCACGCGACAAGGTCAAGGCGGCCTACGGGTTCTCCATCGACGACGCCTGGTTGAACCACGTGATGCGCAGCTCGGCGCGGCTCGCCGGTGGATGTTCGGCCAGTTTCGTATCACCGACCGGCCTCGTGATGACCAACCACCACTGCGCGCACGGCTGCATCTCGCAGCTGTCAACGCGCGAGAGTGACCGGGTCGCGAATGGCCACGACGCAAAGAACGCCGACAACGAGCTGCGCTGCCCCGAGATGGAGGTGAATCAACTGGTCAACATCAAGGATGTCACCGCAGAGATGGTGAAGGCCACGCAGGGCCTGCAGGGGGAGGCCTACCAGGAGGCGCGCAAGACCGCGCAGGCGCGGCTCGAAAAGGAATGTCAGACCGATGAGAATACGCGCTGCGATCTGGTGACCCTGTATCGCGGTGGTCAGTATCGCCTGCACAGGTACCGGCGTTTTGACGATGTGCGCCTCGTGTTTGCGCCCGAGATGGCGATCGCGTTCTTCGGCGGCGATCCGGATAACTTCATGTTTCCCCGTTACGATCTCGACGTGACCTTCCTGCGCGTGTACGACAACGGCAAGCCGGCCGCCACGCCCGATTATTTTCCCTTCTCGAAAGAGGCCCCGAAGGACGGCATGTTGACCTTCGTCTCGGGCAACCCCGGCGCGACCGATCGCCTGCTCACGCTGTCGCAACTGCAGTACCAGCGCGACGTGTTCCTGCCCGAGTCCCTGTTTTCGCTCGCCGAGCTGCGTGGCGTGCTGACCGAGTTCGGACACAGCGGCCCGGAGGAGCATCGCATCTCTGAACATCTGCTCTTCGGCGTCGAGAACCGCTACAAGGCGATGCTCGGCAGGTGGCAGGCGCTGGTCCACGGCGGCATCGTGGCCGAAAAGGCCGTAGCCGAGAAGACGCTGCGTGCACAGGTGGCGCGCAACCCAAAGTTCCGCAAGTCCGCCGCGGGGGCCTGGGATGCGATCGCGGCTGCGACCCGGAGGCAATATGAGCTGCGCCGAGCCCTCGCCTATATTGAAGGCGGCACCAGAGGCGGAAGCGAGCTATGGCAAATCGCCCGTCATCTGGTTCGTGGTACGCATGAGCTGACCTTGCCCGACGGCAAGCGCCTTGAGGAGTATCGCGACGCGGCCCTGCCCGCGCTGCGCCAGCGGTTGCTCTCACAGGCGCCGATCTACGATTCGCTGCAGATCCTGTTGCTGACGCATACCTTCACCAAGGTGCGCGAGATGCTGTCACCGGATCACGCCTACGTGAAAAAGCTGCTGGGCACGCGCTCGCCCGCCGAGCTTGCCCGCTGGCTGGTGCAGGGCACGGGCCTCAAGAACGTTGCATTCCGGCGTTCACTGTGGGAAGGCGGCGCGGTGGCCGTCAAGCGCGCCGCCGCCAACGATCCCTTGCTGGCGCTCATGCTGGCGATTGACGAAGACGGACGCGCCATTCGCAAGACGTATGAGACCGAGGTCGACGCCGTGGTACAGAAGAACACCGAGCTCATCGCGCAGGCCCGATTTGCGGTGCAGGGCGACGGTCAATATCCCGACGCCACCTTCTCGGCGCGCCTGAGCTACGGCAGCGTGAAGGGCTATGTCGAGGACGGCAAGACCGTCACGCCGGTCACCAACTTCGCGGGCGCCTTCGAGCGTCACACCGGCAAAGACCCCTTTGCGTTGCCGGCAAGCTGGCTGAGCAACAAGGCCGCGCTGGATCTCACGGTGCCTCTCAACTTCGTCTCCACCAACGACATCATCGGTGGCAACTCGGGCTCGCCCGTCTTGAATCAAAAGGCCGAGGTGGTTGGGCTCATCTTTGATGGCAACATTCAATCCCTCGGCGGAGACTACGGCTTTGATCCGGCCACCAACCGGGCGGTTTCGGTTTCATCGGCAGGGCTCCTCCACGCGCTCGACAAGCTCTACAGGGCCGAGCGACTTTTGAAAGAGCTGGTGCCCTGAGCGATGTCCTACTGGCAGTTGCTCTCGCTGACCTTGCCGGTCTTTGCGCTGATCGGCATTGGCGCCGTCATCCGCCGCGTCGAGTGGGTCAAGGACGAGGCCGAGGCGAGCCTTGTTCGCCTTGTCGTCAACCTGATGATGCCCTGCCTCATCTTCGACTCCATCATCGGCAACCCGGCGATGCGCCAGAGCAGCAACATCGTCTGGCCACCACTCGCAGGCTTCTTCTTCACCGCCATCGGCTTTGTCCTCGCGCTGTTTCTGGCGCGTGCATTGCGATTGCCCGACGCACCATCCCAGCGCACCTTTGCCCTGTCGGCAGGCATCGCAAACTACGGCTATCTGCCGCTGCCCATCATGGCGCAGATGTTTGGCCCGGACAGCCAGGGCATCCTGATGGTGCACAACGTCGGCGTCGAGGCCGCATTGTGGACGGTCGGGATCGTGATCTTGAGCGGTGCTTCCCTGCGTGAGTCGGGCCGCAAGCTTGTCAACCCTGTTGTCATCTCGCTTTTTCTCGCGATCACGCTGAACGTGTCGGGGCTCTCGGGACATGTTCCGGCTGTCGTCACAGGCATCGCCCGGACGCTGGGCAAGTGCGCCATTCCAGTGGGCCTGCTGACCACCGGCAGCAACCTCGCGCAGTATCTGAATCAGCCCAGGAGTCTTTTGAACGTGCGGATCGGGCTCGGCGCATCCGTGTTGCGTTTGGCGATCTTGCCCGTCCTGATGCTCGCGGGCGCGAAGTTCCTGCCCATCTCGGTTGAGCTGCAGCGCGTGCTGGTCGTTCAGGTCGCGATGCCTGCCGCCGCCGTGCCGATCCTGCTGGCCCGCCACTACGGCGGCGTGCCGCTCACCGCCGTGCAGATCGTGCTTGGCACCACGGCGGTCAGCGTCCTGTCCTGCCCGCTGTGGATCCGCGCGGGCATGGCCTTTGTGGGGTTGTGAAATTGACAGCCCATTCCGAGGCAACTAGGACAACGACCACGCGACGGCCTGCCCTCAGGGGCAGGCGCCGCCCGGTGCGACGTAGCCGCTCACCAGCCCGCTGATGTTCGAGCCCGCGCGTCCGCCACCGGCCCGCGTCCAGGTCACGCCATCCTGCGAGTGAAAGAACTGGCTGCCGTTGGCATTGACGGAGGCCCACACGCCCATGTTCGGACCTTCTGAAGCGTATGCGACGTGAGCCAGCGCGACATCGCCCGGCACCTTCAAGTTTGTGCTGCTCCAGCTGCCACCGTCGGCGCTGCGTGACACGCGCGTGCCACCAAAGGCATGCAACATCCCGCCGGCCCAGATCACATCGGTGACGCCGCCATTTCCGACCGCCGTGCGACTCGACCAGGTCTTTCCGCCATCAGTACTGCGACACACCTGCCCGCCGCTGGTCACGATGAAGAGTTGACCATCGCCCGTGCCGCGGATGTCACCGGACTCGTGGTTCACATTGTCCGCACAGACCGCAGGGCCGGCTCCGGGCTGAAACGTGACACCGTTGTCCTGCGATTGAACGTACCGCCCGGCGCCCGCGCCCACAAAGACCGGCTTACCATCCAGCGTCCCAGAACCATAACCGCGCACGATGCCACCATTGCCGACCTGCGCATGGCCTCGCGCGGGAGTCCACGCGATCCCATCGCGCGACGAGGTCGACACATGCCCGCCGCCGGCTGCGAAATAGCCCGCCTCGAACATGGGTTCGGAGAGTGAGTTGCCGGCATAGCGCGCCTGCGTCCAGTCCTTGCCGTTTGCGCTGTAGGCGATATCCGCCTGCACGCCCCAGCCCCAGAGCGCGACGAACATGTTGTTGCCCCAGACCACCCCGTGCGGCGAGCCAACATCGTGATCGGCGTTCGAGCCGCTGCCCGGGATCTCGAACGACCAGGTCTTCCCCGCGTCACACGAAACCACGATGCGCTTGCCGTAGCCCTGCGCCAGAAACACCGGCTTTCCGGTCGGGACCACCGTGCCCCCGGTGCCGCCAGCAACCGTACCACCGGTTCCACCCACAACCGTACCACCGGCACCACCCGTGCCCGTGTTGGCCATCGTGCCACCCGTGCTGGACGTGGTGCCCGTGCCGCCTGCGCCACCTTGCTTGCCCGAGGTACCGCCCTGCTTGCCGCCCGTGCCGCTCTCGCCCGCCGTGCCCTGCCCACCGCCGCTGGCGCTGCCCGCCTCACCGCCCTGTCCACCGGGACGGCCGTCGCCGGTGGAAGATGCGCTGCATCCCAGGGATGCGCACAGGGAAAACAAAACGAGGTGAAACGCTGAACCGGTTCCGAGGTACTTCATGAGCATCCTTGTTGCCGCTGCATCGGTTTCCGTTCGGGGTAACCGTCTCATCGGCAGATTGCCGCGCCGCGCTTGAGCGCATCAGGACTCGCTTCTGCTGCCCCCCAGCCGCTCACAGAACGCCAGAAGGGAAGACACCTCGCGAAGCCGCGCGGAGATCGCCTCGGCGCTCATGTCTACCTTGCCGTCAAGCCGAGTCTCGGGCCGGAGATCGGTTGCGAGGGCCGATACCTGACACAATCGTGCGGTAATCGCCCCGGGACTCATATCGACCATCACGCGGCTCATGCGTCGAGCTCCTTGAGGCGGATGATGTCGGCCTCGTCAATCGGACGCCCGGAGGCCACCTTCATCTTGATGAGCGCATCCCGTGAAACCACCCACAACGCACCGCCTTCGATGGTTCGGCGTTCGCGCTCATCAAACCCCTTTTGCA
>Ga0169931_10011867_pt1 | contig 12183 bp, 7 predicted proteins | sample Kivu_15m_20L_FD_129675 | JGI IMG/M metagenome (GOLD analysis project Ga0169931, IMG submission 129675) | Freshwater microbial communities from Lake Kivu, Western Province, Rwanda to study Microbial Dark Matter (Phase II) - Kivu_15m_20L... | ecosystem: Environmental > Aquatic > Freshwater > Lake ...
ACGCCACCGCGGAAAGGAGGGTATCCCAACCCGTAGAGCATCGAGAGGTCGAGTTCCATCGCAGTGCCGACAATTTTTTCATCCAAGCAGCGAGCCGACTCAAAAATCATCGGCAACATCATCCGCTCGATGATTTCTTCGTCTGTGACTTCTACTTTGGATTTCACACCTGGAGCGAGGAGTTCCGCTACGGCCGAATCCATTGCTTTCACTGGGCGCCCTTTGGCGTCCTGCGAGTAGACATAAAAACCTTTTCCGTTCTTTTGTCCGTAACGTCCCGCTTTGAACTGAAGGTCGATGGCACTGGTGAAATCGTATTTCATTCGGTCAGGGAAGCCTGCAGACATGACTTCTTGAGCATGGTGAGCGGTATCAATTCCGACCACATCCAAGAGGTAAGCAGGACCCATCGGCCAGCCATACTTTTCCATGACTTTGTCGAGTCGCTGGAAGTCGACGCCGTCTCTGAGCAGCATGCTAAAACCGCCGAAATAAGGGAAAAGTACGCGATTGACCAGGAACCCTGGGCAGTCATTCACCACGATGGGGGTTTTTCCCATCGCAAGCGAATAGGCGACCGTTGTAGCAATGGCCTCATCACTCGATTTCTCACCGCGAATGATTTCGACCAGAGGCATCCGATGAACCGGGTTGAAGAAGTGCATCCCCACAAAGTTCTCAGGCTTCTTCAATGACTTTGCGAGCTTCGAAATGGAAATGGTGGATGTGTTACTTGCGAGGACGGTTCCTGGTTTAACGATTCCCTCGAGTTCACTCAGAACTGCCGTCTTCACGGATTCTTTTTCGACGACCGCTTCGACGATGATATCGACAGTCGCCACTTCGGCCATGCTCAGGGTCGGACGAATTCGAGACAAGGTCTCCGCCATCTTGCCTGGGGTGAGTTGTCCTTTTTCGACCCGCTTTTCCAAGATCTTTGCGGCTTCCCGCATTCCAAGATCGAGAGCGGCTTCATTGATATCCTTCATGACGGCTGGGATTTTGCTCGAAGCACTTTGGTAGGCGATCGCGCCTCCCATGATGCCAGCGCCCAGAACCGCAGCACTCTTGACAGGTGCTCCTTTTGCCGCGAGTTTTTTGGCAGTTTTCTTTGCGAACTGATCTGCAAGGAAGACGCCCACCAAAGCATCCGCTTGCGAGGTCTTGGCGACCCTGACGAACCCCTTGGTTTCAATTCGGAGTGCTTCCTCACGAGCAAGCTTTGCTCCTTTTTCGATCGAGTCAATCGCAGCCATTGGGGCTGGGTAGTTCGGGCCAGCCTGCCCACCGACGAAAGCCTTGCAGCTTTGGAATGCCATTGTGCTTTCGACGGGGCTCAGTTGGATGGGGGAGGTTTTCTTTGCCCGACGAGTCTTCCAGTTGAGCTTGTCTTCGCTGGCTTGTTTGAGAGTTTTGACTCCTGCTGCAATGAGGTTTTCGGGGGTCACCACTGCGTCGGCAACGCCTACTTTGAGAGCCTCATCCGGTGAGTAATGTTTGCCACTTGCGATCCACTCAACTGCATTGTCGACTCCGACTAAGCGCGGGAGGCGAACCGTCCCTCCCCAGCCTGGATAGATTCCGAGTTTGACTTCAGGCAGACCATATTTTGCAGAGGTACTGAGGATTCGGAAGTCGGTTGCAAGCGTGACTTCGCAGCCACCGCCGAGAGCAAAGCCGGTGATGAGCGAAGCAGTCGGAAAAGGGGCGTCTTCGATTGAGCAGAAAAGGGATTGCACACCCCACAGCCACTCCTCCAGATCCGCGTCGGCTTTTGAAAAGTGTCCAACGAATTCTGGAATATCTGCGCCCATCATGAAGCTATCTTTCCCGGTAGTCAGCAGTGCGCCGCGTACACCTGGAGAGTTGAGAACAAAGTCCCACGCTGTTTTGAGCTCTGCGAGTGTCGCGCCGTTGAACTTGTTGGCGGACTCCTCTTTAAGGTCAAAACGAACTTCTATCAGTGAGTCAGGATGAGAGTAGACTTGAATGGATTTTCCTGCCCAGACGGGCTGAGATTGCTCTTGCTGCATAACGCGAAGGTTCCTCTCTTAGCAGTTGAGTTGATGAAGAGTTGAAAGGTTCACGGGACAGCATGCATCAGCTCAACGATCTCGTCAAAAGGCAAAGCCTGCCGCTGTGTAGCCATCTGAGCGAGTACTCACGTCAGCGACTTGACGGGACAAAAAGTCAGGTGTTCATTGCTGGTCAGTGACAAAGATTTGCTGACTCTTGAGAGTCTAGCGGTAGCGTTAGGGTCAGCGGGAGGATTCAATGAGTGTCCAAGGCTAAATCTGTTTTTTGGGTAACAATGGCACTCATCCTTGGGGTGGGGATCACAGGTTGCAAAGATCAAAAAGAAGAAGCGGCAATGGATCTGCTTCAAGCCTTTTCTACCTCCTGCAAGTCGCAAGGAGATTGGACTCAGCTCGCTCTTTCCCAGTCCCGTGCATTAGAGGCGACTCTCATTAATCTGCAATCCAGAGACGAGTGCAGCGGAGTGACGAGCGCTCTTCCGGGTGTCCAGGACTTAAGGACTCAGATTCAATCTCTCGCGACGGATCCTGTCTTGTCTGCTGAGAAAGAGGCGGAAGAGGTCAAACGCCAAATTTTGATGGAGCTCAACTCAGTTTCGGATTCTTCGATTCAGGCGGCCCTGATGGATTCGCTTGCTGGGGCTGAAGTCTCATTAGCCGAAGCGCGAGCTCGCTCAGCAGTTTACAATTCACAAGTGGGCCAAAACCGATTGATCAACGGGCTGACTCAACTTTCCTCCTATTTAGGGACCTTGATGTCCTCGGGTGCTCAATTGGGTGATTGCATGAATTCTAACCCAATGCTGGGAGTCCAACTCGGAGCCGGTACAGCTGCGATTGCCGGAGCGTTTGTGAATCCTGCAGTTGGGGTCGCCCTGTCGATCAGTGGGCAGCTCTTGAGTAGTGCAGTGGATTATGCTCGGCGTGAAAAATTAGACGATCACCTGGATCAGGTTCGTGCGGTTCAGCTCGAGGCGGCATTGGCGTGTGGTTTGGAGTCGATGGCCAGTACTTATTGCGAAGCGCAAGATCTCTCGCGTCTGATTCAGATTCAGGCTCAGAGTTATCCTGCGCAGTGGAAGCCTACGGAGTTTTGGGCAGGATTGGACCTTTGGTCTAAACAAGTGCCAGGCCTGATTCGCTGGTTTGCTCGAATCGCAAGTGGTGTCACCCCTTCTGACCCTGCGAGTGCCGACCGTCAAAACGAAGCATGGCAGCAGGTTCACGCAGTTCAATCGATCGAGCGGAAAGTGGAAGGGTTGATCTCTGAGACTCAGCGCCTTCTCAATACAAGTTCGACGGGAGGAGACTCAGTTGCACTTCGTGAGCAGACCACCCGGCAAGCGCTCAAGCGAATAGTGGACCTGATGTACGGAAACCCATCGCGTGACGGGAATACCTGGTACCCCATTTCTCAGTATTACACTCGGGTAGCCCTCCTGTATCGGATTGCCCAAAACACCAAGCCTCCCGCAAATTCGACGGAATGGAGAACAGAGGATACCATCGAACTTCCACAGCGAGGTTTTGCTGATATCATTGTCCGTGCTCGACTGGTATTCTCTGAGGTTTCGGAGCAGCTTCTCGCTAAGCTTCACTTGGTGATCGATGTTGACCCCAGCGGAATTGTTCGTGAGGCATTGCAGCCTGAAGTGTTGGGAAGCGAGTCCCCTCTAGGAGTCATGCGTCGGCTGATTGCCTTCCTCGACGAGAGTGCGCGGTACTTTGAGCAACAAGGAACTGAGGAGGCCCTTCATGTTTTACCGCTCATCCGAGATACTCAATCGACATTGAACCGCGCCATCGTACTCGTTCTCACAGCTCCCGGTACTCCCCAGGGAGATCGAGATGTGATTCAGCAGCTGTTTACAGTACTGAATTTGATTTACGGAACGGATTTCATCTCGGGCCGTATTTACCGACACATCAAATGGGACCTGTTGAGTCGCATTCAGAATGGAGAGATCCCACAAGATGTGGAAGAAATCTTGCGAGGAAGTGGGCGAGATGCTGCTCGAGAGCTCCTGGGGAACTCCAACTCTAGTCTCGACGAATTAAATCAAGATATCAGTACGGCTCAGTCCTTGTCGCAGCGGAATGCTGAAAACTTTTTGAGCTTATTTTCGGATGGGTTCGAAAGCGCTTTGGAGCGGCTCTCTGAAGCGGCAGACCGAGCACAGGAGCCGCTACTGGGGCCAAATCGGCCGAACCGGTTATTTCATGCGCGGCTCTGTACTCTCATTTTGACTACTCAGATGAGCTGGCCCAAGTCGATTGACCGAAAGATCTGTAACGGTGCAGTGCTCGAGTCCATCTACCCGGGAATCGAAGAGACTCTTCAATTCAATGAGCTTGAGTCTCGTTTGAAGGGGGTTCCATTGAGTAAAAGAATGTGTACTTATCAGAGATTTCTTCGGCGCAGTCGATTGTATGCGACCAAGCCATCTCCTCGTTTGATGATGGAGGAGATGAAACAGGGTGAGGTGAACTTATGGCAAAAAAACTAAGGGTCTCCGATTTTCTGGCTTACCTTCATTCTAAGGCTCCGACCAGCACGAGCGAGGATTGGGACAATACTGGGTTACTGGTTGGTGATCCCGAATGGGAAACGGAGACAGCCGTTGTCAGTGTTGATCTGACCCATGAGGTTCTTGATCGTGCAATCGAGCTCGGATCCCGCCTCATAGTGAACCATCACCCATGCATTTTCCCAAAGCAAAAAGGCCTCAGTAAAGTAGTGGCCGGATCTCCCATTTTTCGAGCGATTCGAGAGGGCGTTGCAGTGGTTGCAGCACACACGAATTTTGACCGCTGTGGGCTGGATGCAATCGAGGCGATTACCTCTGGGTTAGGTTGCACCCCTAAGGGACGCTTAATGGAAGGTGCGAGTGGAAGTTTACTGAAGCTCGTCGTCTTTGTTCCTACCCCTCATGTCGACCCTCTACGCGAGGCACTCTCGCAGGCAGGAGCAGGTCGAATTGGAAATTATGATCAGTGTACTTTTCGCTCCTCCGGTGAGGGGACATTTCGCGGAGATTTGGGAACAAACCCATTTGTGGGAACTCCGGGGACACTCGAGCGAGTAGAAGAAGAGAAGTTCGAGATTTTGGTGCCTCGTGCTCTTTTGAGTCCAGTCTTGAAGGCTCTTCATCGGGTTCACCCCTATGAGGAGCCGGCCTATGATCTCATCCCCGTTGAGCAAGCCCCTACCTCGCGCGGGATGCTCTGGGGTCAAGGCTATGGCTTTTGGGGTGAGTTTTCACTGCCCTTGGGGTGGGGCGAGTTTGCGGATCGGGTGAAGAAGACCTTCGAGGTATCGACTTTTCTTCATACTCCCCGGATGGTTCGTCGGGACCAGAAGATTCGGACCGTGGCCTGGAGCCCAGGCAAAGGTAATTCCTTTTTGGGTGCGGTGAGAGACCTCCGGGTAGATGCCTATGTGATGGGGGAGGTCGGGTACCATCCGGCATTGGATGCTGCCCGAATCGGGACTGAAATTATAGAGTTGGGACACCGTCACAGTGAGTTGTTCTTTGCTCGGACATTGGAAAAGTGGCTCAAGGAGGCTGGCCTGCCGGGTTCGGTAGAAAAAGTGGAGGCGCCTCTGCAGCAGTTCGTGTAAGGGCAGGGGTATGTCGTCGACCAAAATTGCCTTGAAGGATCAGTTCCACACTCTCGCTCAGATTCAAGAGATCGATTTACAGATCCTTGCTGCTCAAAAGGAGCTCGGGAACTTTCCTCAGCAGTTGAAGGAAAAAGAGGGCAAGATTGCAGCTGCTCAAAAAGCTCATGCTCTGATTGAACAAGAGTTAGAGACTGCGCGTTCAGCGGTGAGTGCGAGCCAGGTGGAGTTGCAGGCCACTCGGGAGCGTCTGGAGATTAGCCGCGGTCGACTCGAGACAGTTCGGAATCAGGGACAGTTTCAGGCGGTTCATCGCGAAATTGAGCAGATGGAGCGAGCCGAATTCATGTTGAAACAGCTTTTGGATACTCGCACTCAAACGCTAAAGCAGATCGAAGATCGCCTCGCTCAGGCCAAAAACAGTGTTGAATCAGCCGAGCAAGCCAAGGCTAGCTTGGTGACGCTGGTTACCGAAGCCGGTAACGGAGCAGCGGCTCGAGTGGAAGTCTTGGAGCGATCCAAAGCCCCTCTCAAGGGAAATGTAGAACCTCGGATCCTAAGCCTTTATGACCGTATTCGCGGATCTCGGGCTGGAATTGGAGTGGCTGCAATCGTCGATGGAGCCTGCAAGGCTTGCCATCGCTCTCTTCCTCCTCAATTGTTGAATGAGCTTCGAAAAGGAGAGAATCCTCAGCAGTGCTCGAATTGTCAGCGGCTGATCTACTTGCCTTGAATGAGTTTGAGGGAGTGTTCGACTGCCTGAGTGATTTGAGTGACGACTCGGGTTGGATTGCTCTCCTTCTCCGACCGTGGACTATCGCTTCCAGGGATTCTCGCGAACAGAGCAGCAAATAGATTCTCTTTGCTGAGCGATGCAGGTGGGAGTCCGTGTTTTTGGAGGATCCAGTCCATGACGAGTCGGCTCGTTCTTCCGTTACCATCGGCAAAGGGGTGAATGCTCAGGAGGCGTTGATAAGAGAGGGCCGCGAGCTGGATTGGGGGCATTCCGTCTTTTTCTGCTTTTTGGTGCCAGATGATGAAGTCCTCCATCATGGGCTTTACTTGAGATCCCGGTGCATAAAGTCGCTGAACACTTCCTCCCGCAGACACTTCTTGCAGCTGCTCGCGGAGGATGCCCGGCTGCCCGACCGAAAGAGGAAGTCCGTCATTTACGATTCGATTGAGCTCTTGGATCTTACTGAGGGTGAGCTCGGGGTCTGCCTTCAGCCATTCTTGAACTTTTTCATGGGCTTTCCAATGGTTCTGCTGTGAGCGCATTGAGGATTTTTCGGAGTGCGTGGAAGAAAGGTGAATTTGGCTCTCAAAGTGAGACTGAAGGAAGGTTTCACGATCCGAAGGGGAGAGTTGCTCGTAATCTGCGCGAGCGGGCTCAAGGGATTGCCACCTGGTTTTCAAGGACTTGAGCTGTGCTTCATCGATCGGGCAATCAAGTCTACTTTGCAGTGTTTGGGCATATTCACGGTCAACATGAGTAGGTAGGGCAAAGTGTTTTTCGTAGAATGCCTTAAGTTGCGCATCCTGGTCGAGGATGGCGCTGTTTTCCTGAAGATGTTTATTCAGCATGAGAGCCCGAGCTGCTCCGGCGCCGCCGGCGGTGAGGAGTGCGCGGAGGCTGTGATTTGCTACAAAGCCATCTTGAGTGGCTTCATGCCAAGCACCGAAGCGAAGATTACCATCCTCGTCGATCACACCGTTTTCCCAGATCTCCTGAAGGCCCGCTCCAATTCCGGAGGCAACACTGTCGATTTCGTGTCCAACGATGACGGACGTACCCTTGGCTGCAAGTCCCGCTTTTCCTGGACTGACACCAAATAGACTGAGCAGTTTGCCTGTTTTTTCGCCTGCCTTGAGCACCGCTCCGGCGCTGCCTCCGCTGACCACGCCGACTGCACCGTCAATTACGGCAGCACGACCAAGTCGTGCCCAGTCGGTGTCCCTTCCAGCTTGAACATCCTGGTATCGCTGGTCTGCCGCATTCAGTGTTGAGGCGACGACCCCTGCGGCTAATCCTCCCGTGAGAATCCCAGTTCCCACAGTGAGTGTCATTTTGGATCCTTCCTTGATGATCTCATTTCCAGTGATGACGTAATCAAGAGCTCGAGCTTTGAGTTCTTGTCGTGAGCTTGCAGTCGAACCCAATTCTTCAATTTCCGCTGCAGCTTTCACTACTTCATCAACTGCGGCCACAAGAGCTTCTGGAGTGCTGATCGGAGCGTCGCGAAGTTCCTTTATGATTGCTCGGCATCGATTGGCCCAATAAAGAGATCGTTGCGCATCTCCTTTACTCAATGACTCCCGAAGTCGTTCGGCTTGTTGAGCGAGGTTTTCCGACGTGAGTGCAAGATTGTGTGAGGCTCCCCGGAGGCTTTTTTGGGGGTCGACTAAACTCCCGTACAAGTTCAAGGCGAGGTGATAGCCCCGTCGCTGAGCACTGCTCAGTTGTCCCCCATGTTCTTGCGAGCAAACACTCAGTTCTTCATCCGTTGGAACCAGCTCACCTGAGCGGCGAATCGTTTCGAGTTGCCGTTTCCCGTCGCTCCACTCCGAGGCATTCACGTTTGCGAAGGCACTATGGTGGGGCAATGGGAGAGTGGTTCCTGATAGCGTAAGGGCGATCAGCGCGGAGCAGGAGATGGATCGGAAGAGTGGCAATCGATTGAGGGAGTTAAGCATAATTAAGGAACGGCTTGTCCAAGAGTTGTGCCCACGCCTCCGGGCATTCGAGGCGGGGCTGGTAACAGTGAGCAGGGGTTGACTGTGACACCTGACCATCGACTGACATTCTGACGAGAGAGATGCTGACTTCGCTTTGCGGAATTTGACTGGAGGCAGTGCTTTCGCGTAAGGGGGGGGTTCAGGTGCAGGACGGGCGATCGCTGGCAAACTTCGAAAGGGGAATGCGGGAGGAAAGTCCGGGCTCCATCAAGCAAGGTACTGGTTAACGGCCAGGCACCCCTCTGGTGACGGGGGGGTGACGGACAGTGCAACAGAAAATATACCGCCTCTGATTTCGGTCAAAGGTAAGGGCGAAACGGTGGGGTAAGAGCCCACCGCACTTTTGGTAACAAAAGTGGCATGGCAAACCCTACCTGGAGCAAGGCCAAATAGGGGAGCTCTCTGGTGAAATGTGGTGCAAATCACAGCGATCCAGACCCGTCTGCTCGACGGGTGCTCCCGGGTAAGGCTGCTGGAGGCCTGGAGTAATTCAGGTCCTAGAGGAATGGTCGCCTCCTAAGAAGGGAAACCCTCTTGGAAGACAGAACCCGGCTTACAGTCCTGCACCTGAATTTTTTTTGAGTCATTGAGTCCCGTGGGCTCCTTCCCTAATCCTCGTTGCATCCTACGGAGGCTTCAAGCATGTCTTCACTCGAATGATTTTTCATGTGGATCTGGACTGCTTCTTTGTCGCCGTTGAGCGACTAAAGGACTCCTCTCTGATCGGAAAACCGGTGGCAGTGGGAGGCTCTCGCACGCGTGGTGTGATCTCTTCAGCCTCTTACGAGGCTCGTAAGTTTGGAGTTCGATCGGCTATGCCCACAAGTCAGGCGGTGGCGCGCTGTCCAGATTTGGTTCTCGTGAAGTCATCCTACTCGGATTACTCGGTCTATTCTCAGCAAGTTTTTCAGATTCTTGAGCGCTTTTCGCCTGTCGTTGAGGCGGTTAGCGTCGACGAAGGATACTTGGACATGAGGGGAACGGAGCGCCTGTGGGGGGCCCCCTTGCAAGCGGCTCAAAAAATTCGCGACACGATTCGAACCGAGACGGGCCTGACTGCGTCGATCGGGATTGGAGCAAACCGCAGGGTGGCCAAGATCGCGACGGATCGTGCCAAGCCCGATGGTGTGTGTTGGGTCCCTCTGGGAACAGAGTCCGAATTCTTAAAGCCTCTCAAGGTAGGGGTGATTCCGGGCGTGGGTGCGAGCACAGAGACTTGGCTTCATTCTCGCGGGATTCAGACGATTGCGGACCTACAGATTTTCCCCAAAGACGCTCTGGTTCGCCACTTGGGGAGCTGGGGGGAGTCTCTTCATCGTGCTGCTTGGGGTGAAGGGAGCTTGGAGTTTTTTCGAGAGGCAAAGGCTCCCCAGTCCTCACGCGAACGAACGTTTGAAGAAAACCTCACTGATCTGAAAGACCTGGAAGATGAACTCTGGGATCTTACAGAGAGGTTGGGGCGGGATCTACGGGAAGGGGGCTTCTTCTCTCGTTCCATCCGATTGAAAATTCGGTACTCTGATTTTCAATCGGTTACGCGCTCGAGAACCTATTCAAGTCCCACTTGTTTGAATCGCCTTTTGTTCGAGCGTGCCTGGTCTTTGTTTCTCGAAAACTACCAGCGAGGGCGAGGAGTTCGGCTTCTCGGTGTAGGCGCGCCCCTTGATGAAGGGGTTCAACAATGGAGCTTGTTTGGCTCCCCTGAAGAAGCTCAACCCAAACGGACTGAAAAAGCCGAAAAACTTGAGGAATTGAAAGACCGAATTCGATCCAAATATGGGGCTGACGTATTGATCTCAGGGCGCTCTCCTCGCTCCGAGAGGAAATAAAAAGTCACATTTGGTAACTCGCATCCACAAGCGCGAGTTTAATTCTCCTGTGGACTCGAGTTTTGAGCTTTTGAAAGGTGACATCGGAGCTTGAAATGACCGCTTTTTGCTTGTGATACCTCCGGAGTAGGCGTTTTTTTTGAAGTTGGTCGTGCATCGCTTGAGGTGCCTCTACGAAGGCAACTTCGCTTAAATCCAAGATAGCCGCGAACGGGAGTAGGGCCCAAGCGATTGGGTGGTCGAGAGTGAGAAATGCGGCGCTTTCAAGGTGATTCCATGGGTCGACCGAGTCAAAAACCGGAAGGTGAGCGGTGCGCTCAAGAGAGCGGAGGACGTTCTGGTGAAAACGCTCGAGATCCTCTTCGCCCGACAGGACGATGGACTTACCGATGGGTTCAAAAATGTAGCGAACACCTTGGGCAGATGAATTTGCCGACGTGGGAGATCCGGTCACGAGCTGACTGCGTTCGCAGAAGTTCTGGTTCGAACCGTCTGACCAACTCAGGCACCGGAGTCCCACAATTTCCTGGGTACTTGCGTTCACCCATGCGACTCCGAGGAGGTTGTTTTCAGGAAGCCGGTCTTGGGCCTGGGCAGTAAATTCAACAGATGCCAATAGCAATGCAAGCATTGTGGCTGTCGAGGATCGTAAGTCTAGAAACCATTCGGAACGGTTCGCGAGCCCCATAGGGAGCGCTTCTACGCGGACTTGCCATTCAGCGCTTCAGGAGAAAAGCTGCGGATCAGCGGTCGACTTTTGAGGCTCGGGAGACTATCTTCGGCGGCACTGAGCTATTTTTGGGGTCTGAAGAATTGATTCAGAGCCGTATTTTCGAATCAGAGTCGGGGGATACATGAGCGTTAAGGTGTTGGGTACAGGTTTTCGTTGGGCTGGAGCAGTTCTGGGGTTGCTCGCAGGCGTGGTAAGTCAGAGCGGTGTTGCCAACGCAGCGACCAAATATGAGGCGGTTCAGGCTTATTTGCGCGAAATTGTGGCCAATCATCCAGGAAATGCCGAGATTTTTGAAATCGGAATCTCCGACAGCGGAGAGCGGATTGAGGGTGTGAAAATTGGGAGCGGCGAGACGCCGACGATCGTCGTAGGTACCCATCACGGAAACGAGTACGGGTCGACTGAGGTTGCGAAAGCGACGGCAGCGGAGCTGGCTGCAAACCCGATTCCAGGGTTGACCACTTACGTACTCCCTGTGCTGAACATCAGTGGATACAACCGTGGGCAGCGTTGGGAGCGAGTGAACGGGAAGGCTCATGATCCGAATCGCGATTATCCAGGCCCTTGTGGCTCCGATGGTCCTTGGAATTTGAAGTCCACACGTGCCTTGGCGAACTTTATTGAAGGCCGACAGATCGTGACTTCAGCCACTTTGCACACTTACTTTCCCGCAGTGGTTTATCCGTGGGGCCTGTCTTCTCGTGATTTGAGCACCCGATACGATGATTTGTTCCGACAGTTGACCGGCTGGGCAACCCAAGAGAGCGGTTATCAGACCGGTAACTCGACCGAGGTCGTCTATGCTGCCGACGGAACCTATGAGGATTATGCCTTTTGGAAAACAGGCGTGTGGTCCCTGCTGTTTGAGCTGGGTTATAGCCACAACCCAAATCCGACCCAGGTGCGGGATATGGTCCGTGTGAACGTGCCTGGAATCCGTCGTTTTCTCGAGCGGGCGCCTCGGACTCGTGCAGAGGAACATGACTTCACCGGCCGCTGCTCCGTCCGTGCCGAGCACATGGACCTTCACCTCGAGTGATCCCGGTTACTGGCTCAGTAAAAAAATGATCGGGCCCCTACGCTTTATTGCGACCCACCGCATCCGGTGTTAAGGGGCCCTTCATGCGCACTTGGAGTGTTTCCGATTCACTGAAGCTCTATAATATCGAAAACTGGGGAGACCAGTATTTCAGCATCAATCCGGCAGGGAACCTGACCGTTCACCCC
>Ga0169931_10011868_pt1 | contig 12183 bp, 11 predicted proteins | sample Kivu_15m_20L_FD_129675 | JGI IMG/M metagenome (GOLD analysis project Ga0169931, IMG submission 129675) | Freshwater microbial communities from Lake Kivu, Western Province, Rwanda to study Microbial Dark Matter (Phase II) - Kivu_15m_20L... | ecosystem: Environmental > Aquatic > Freshwater > Lake...
AAAAATTTGGTCGAATCTGCTGATTTTAAAAAATTAAAATACGAGCTCTTTGATAGCGGAAACAGGCAGGCTCCTATTTTTGGTTTCGGATTTAACACATCTCAAAAATATCAAGAGAAAAATTTAGGTAGTTACAATGAAATTAAGGCTGCTCATCCTAAATTATTAAAACTAAAAGAAATAATGAGAGACAATCATAAAAATATCAAAAATAATTCAAAAGTTATTGTTTTTACACAATTTAAAGACACTGCGAGAGAAATCTCATCCTATTTGCAACAATCTGGAGAATTTTGTGATATTCCTATCTCCATTTTCACGGGGCAAGACAAAAATTTCAAACAAAAGGATCAACTGGAAATCTTGAAAAGGTTCAGAGATGGGGAGATTAGAGTCCTGATTGCGACTAGCGTCGCTGAAGAAGGACTTGACATCGGAGACGTAGATCTGATAATATGCTATGACATAGCCAGTACAAGTCCGATTAAAATGATTCAGAGATTCGGTAGAACAGGAAGAAAGAGAAATGGTCTTGTAATAGTTCTTGCAGCCAAGGGAGAAGAAAAAAGTAAATATTACAGATCTCTGTATAGAATGAAAGGAATAAACAAAGAGTTAAAAGCACTAAAATATAATTTTGAAAACTGCAAGATAAAATTTTATCAAAGCGACGAAAATATTCTCACTATACCTGAGACTTTCATTAAAACTGTAGAATATTTCGACACAGAACAGGATGTGATTGAGGCCTCTGAAGATATCTTGTCAGAAGAAGATGAAAGCGAAAAGGAAGAGGCAGACGAAGAAAATTTGATTGATGACGATTCTGATCTGGATATAATTTATGAAATCAAGAAGACAGATGACCAACCTGGTATTATAAATAATCATAATATCGATTTCAGATACTACAATCAAACGGGAAAGGAATCAAATGTTGAAAGCCCAATTAAGAATAATCTTATCGAAATGAAGAAATTTAAAATTGTTAACGATGACGACGATTACACAGAGATAATACAGGATATATTTGATCCGAAAGCAAATATGAAAGTTAATAATACAAATATTAATAATAAAACTAATATATTTACAAATTCTTGTTTTAAATCAGAGATCAAGAAAAATGATACATTCAATTCTATTACTAACATTAATGCTTTTAATCATCAATTTAAAAGTTTTAACCCTTCCAATGACAATCCCTTTAATAATCCTGTTCCAAATAACTACAACAAACTATTTCAAACCCCTCAACAATCGAATACTAAGCCAGCCTTCAATTTTAAAATCTTAAATAAAAAAACTAACTCAGGTAATAAATTCTCTACCTCTAAAGTTGAAAAATCGAGTGAGTCCAAGGATATAATGATCACATCTGAATTTGCAATTGCCTCTTGTTCTATTCAAAAAGAATATCTTGAGAAAGTCAACAGATGCGAAGATTCTCCTATCCAACTACTCGATACTGATTTAGATGAAATTCTTGGAAATAAGCAGTCGATTATTGAAGAAAAACAAAAATTGTAGAAATATATTTTTATTTATTATAGAAATGAATCTAGAAAACAGATTGAAGAAAAGGAAGGACACTTTTCTATAGGAGAAGATTTCATTAAAAAATTGGAATCTGATGAAGAACTTTTGAATCAACTGTTCAACTTTAATGACGAGAAAGAAAATGAAGAAAAAATTCAATCAGCTAATTTACCAAGGCAGCTCTTCAAAGTAATTGAAAGCGAAAATAATTTAAATATTCATCCTGTAAATTATTTATCAAAAATCGAGCATGTGGAAGAATCTAAAAAAGTTTCTACATCAGAAGAAGATGATTATTGGAGTGGATTAAATTCAGAAAATAGAAAAAGAAAATTTTCTTTCTTTAATAAAAGTAACAGTAAACAAGTCTTAGAAGGAAATGGATTCGCAACAAAAAAATTTAAGTCCCTTAACTATTAATTAATATTAATTAAATTAGATTTAATCTTATAAGATTTCTTTTAACTATGATGAGTTCCGAAATTTTTATGAGAAAATTTTATTAAAAAGATTCTCTATATTATTGTAAAATTTTGGGTTCGCAAACAACAAGCAGCAAATTTTGGAATTTAATAGATCATCTAAGTAGTACTAAAAGGATAACTTACTTGTTCAAATATTTTTCATTCTGATTTAGAATTTAAAATATTCTTAATAAAATTTCTTCATTTATGACCTTCACAATTAATTATTATAATTTTTCAACCTGTATAATATTTTCTTAAAGAAAAATGAGAGATTCCTTCTTGAAATACATTATAAATATTGTTGCTTTTTGTGTTTTAATCAGATTGTTATATGAAATCAACGAAACAAAAAACATTTGGGAAACCAGCGTAATCAATTATTAATTATTTTACATAAAGGAACCATTAGATTTTTCCCAATTAGAAAAGATAGAGGATATAAATTGTACAGTTCAAGATGTAATTTATCTAAACCAAAAAGTTTCGAATAAGCTAGATCAACTAAGAGTAGTCTATTAAATAACTAAATTAACTATGTTTAGAAAACTTTATTTTTCAAAATATTCAAGGTAAATCTTGAAGAGGAATGTTCGTATTTTATGCAAAACATGATATGCGACTTTCCCTCATGTTCGGTTTGCCAATGCCAAGATAAAGAAGTAAAAATCTTCATAAATATTTTGAATAAATTATCTTAGATTCCTCTACCTTGGAAGCAAGAATCTTCTAAGAAAGAAAAGGTCGACATTGGAATAGAAGAAAAATTTAGAAAGTGGATCGATAAATACAACACCTCCTCCTCTCAATGGCTACCAGACTACGAAATAAATTCAGAGGAGGGAATTTTTGTTGATCTAATTAAAAATCCTGAAGCTTATACTGGCTATCAGGGTCAGCATATTTGGAACGCTATTTTTAGAGAGAATTGCTTCTCTGATTCAATCGATAAAATTTGTACAGAAGAAAGAATATTTTACAGGATTCTTTCTGGTCTACTAACAAATATCAACGTTCAATTGAGTGTAAACTACGCTAATATTTCAAAAAATAAAACTTATATAAATCTTAATATGTTCAAAGAACGAGTCTTTAATCATCCAGATAGAGTCGATAATCTCTTCTTTTTATACTCACTGCTAATAAAATCTTTCAATAAAGCGGAGTTTCTAATAAAAAACGTAAACTTAGACACAGGAAATAAAGACGAAGATCAAAAGGCAAGAAAAATTATAGACGAAATATACCAACTTAGGCAATTTAAGGTGCTTAGGAACAAATCCATATACGATCAAGAGAATTTAAGAAAATTTCTGAATTTCAATAATGTAAATATTCTAATGACAAGATTAAGAAATATTTCGACAATCATGGACTGTGTTTCCTGTCAGAAATGTAAATTACACGGAAAATTACAAATCTATGGATTAGCAACTATGCTAAAAATTCTAAACGACAAAAATTATTCAAGTGTTAATAAAAAGAGTATAAACTTAGATTTAACTCGTAATGAATTAATTGCTTTCGTTAATCTCTTAGGAAAAGTCTCTAAATCGATAAATTATTTCTTGATGATCGATCAAAAAATAAAAACCGACAATTGGATTTACAAATGTAAATATATTTTCTTTATACTGATATATTTACTAATTTTTTACTATGTAAATTTTTATCTTTCCGAATCTAAAAATACAAATGGCATGAAATCTAAGAAAATTCTTTCTCAATCATCAAGAAATTCACAGAATAGGAGAAAATATAAGACTAAGTAATCAATAAACTAAATAAATATAACTATATAACTAAATAATAATTCACATTCATTTAATTTATCTGTAATATAATCCATAATTTATTCATTATATAAATCATTCCTTGTTCAATTTATTTATCCTAAATTAAATTCAAACAGAAAAATTTTTCTCTGAATTCACTCTGAGAAATTCCTCATTTAATTTTTTAATTTCCTGTTGGATTTCAATGAATTCTTGTTGGTTTTTGAGAGTCCTCGGGTGTTGTTTTAGAGTTCTGCCTAAAAGTTCATTTCCGAAATACACTTTAGTCATGCAATTGACATGACAATTAACTGATTCTAGTCTGTAATCATCATCCTTAATATTCTTCATATTTTGGAAGAAATTATTCTTCATGCAGAAGTCCAAGCATGTTTGATTAGTGACATCAAGGAAAAAGTAAGCTTTGTCTAATTCTAAGTCTAACCAGAGTTTACTTCCGTTGAAAGTCTAAAAGAAGGCTGTTAAATAAAAACTTACAGAGAATGTGTTGATTTGTTCTGTGACTTTTTTTACTCTATTTCTGTTTCCTTCCAAACTAGAGAGATCTAAAACAGTAGAATTATAGTAATCTTCAAAGCTGGCAGCTGTACTCATTATATTTCAATTAATAAATTAATAATTTATAAAATCATATTTAATTCTAGTGCATTCACAATCACGAAAACAATTACCACAATAATAGTCAAATTAAACATATAATAATTATAATAAAATATATAACACCTTATAATAATAACCTTTTTAACAAATCATAATTCATTTATTTATCGTAGCTATATATTTTCAATTTTATTTCTTATTTTGATTAATTTATTATTATATATGTTTTATTTGTTTTATAAATTTTTCAAATGATGAAGATTAATTCTGTCAGCCCTGATTTCCCACTTGCATTCAACTACTCAAATATCAGCCCAATTAAAGCAAAACCCGAAAAAGTAACAATGAAAATGTTTCCAGAAATTAAAAACGGCTACAACAACGAAAGTCCTGATTTTTTGCTTATTGATTCCATGAAAGAAAATAAATCAACCTACAAAAATCGGTTTCTAGGAGATGTGATTAAGGAAGATCGTAACGCCTTTTTAAAAAATTTAAGAATAGCCAGAAATTCGATTAAAATGATCGATACACTTAAGACAAGGAAGGAATATAGCCAAGATATAAGATACTTAAAATGTATTGCAAGTTTAGATGATTTAAATTTAATGAATCAAAGACAACAAATCAATACCAGACAAAATATAAACAATTTAAAAGAACCAAATGTTTTTTTTAAACTTGACAAGGAAAACCAACCTGAAAATCTAAAAGAGAAACTTAAAAAAATTCATTATGAATACACGCCAAAACACAATTATAGATTTAAACACTGTTTAGATATGAATTCCTTAGACAACAATGAGCATCAACTTAAATTAAAAATTGACCCAAGGAAATCAACATATTTGTCTAATTTTAACGATTATAACATTACAGAAAATTTTGCTGAAAACGGAGAAAAATTTTTAAAATTTAGAAAGAAAAATATGAAATCGTACAATTGCATCACAGATAAAAATAATATGATACAATCTTCTGAAGTCCTTACTAGGAAATGGGATACTTTTTTTGAAAAGTAAAAATCTATTTATAAATTTAGTTTCATGATGCTTAAAGATGTTAAAAAAGCCTTCAATAATAAAGGAGGACTGTGTACTGAATTCACACATAAGAATAAATTGTTTATTGATCTAAATAAGAAAAATGAAGTCTATAACGAAATAAACGATTCAAGTAAAAAATCTCTTGTAAAAAATGAGGTGACTGATACAACAAATAAGGAATTAAACGATGATAAAAATAAAGAGCAATTAAATAGTTTAGTAAAAATTCAGAAAAGCCCTAAAAAAATAATCTTTAAGGGGATAAATTTTACTAATATTGAAGGTGAAAACCCCCTCAAAATTAAACAGAAGCCAACACACAGCAAAATTAAGTTAAAAAATAACAATTGAGAACGCGAAAATTTTACTATAATTTAGTATAATGCTATATAAAGAACAAATTTAATTCTAAATTATGTAAATATCACATAAAAGTTTTAATTAAGTCAATTATTTATTTTTTCTTTGTTTCTTCACATTCTTCTTCTGATTCTGGTGGTGTTTCATGGTCACTTTTTCTTCATCATGTTTTTCATTAGAATCAATTATCTTACTTAGGTTTTTATTTTCTCTTTGATAGGGATAAAACGCACACAATAAAATTCCAAGTAAAATTCCGAAATTGTATAAAACTTCGACCCTTGTCTCGTAAAAATTGATTTTATTTTCAGGAAACAAAGGGTTAAAATAAATTAAACAGTTTATCAAAAATAATATTGCTGATAGCAAATTACCATAAAAGCTACCAAAAATAGCCATAATTCCAACGATTAGCTCAGAGCTGCATAATACTAGTAATAAACTCGGATCTTCTGCGTACTCATATAATGTTTTATTTTCAAGCCCAAAGAAAGAAAAATTTCTGAAAAGTTTTTCTTTAAAGTCAATTGAATTTTTTTCTAAATTAATTATTTTCATCAAGGGCCAAAGTAAAACTACTTGATATATCAAAATTCTGCTTAAAAATCTTTTAATTTTTCCAAAGTTAATGGACATATTTATTTAAATTTTTAAATTTTTTACAAATTTATATTTATTTTAAAATTATATGAATTTCGATGATTTGTATATGCTCAAACTTTCTATAAAAATTTCTGATTATGATAACGCATTGAAGTATTTTAAAAAAGTAAACAAAAAAAAGATAGACAATGAGGTTACAGATATTATCAGTAATTACTGTAGCGACCTAAGGATTTTTCAGATGTTTGCTAAAGAAAAAATATTTTCAACAAATACAATAAGGTTTTTTCTTACAATGCTGAAGAATCCTGTTAATAATCTTGAAATAATCGATTATGTAATTACTAATAAAAATGGCCAATTCGACAAAAATTTTAAAACTCAAATTTTTGAGAATAATTTTTATTCAGAGGATTCTCAGTCAATAATATTAGATACCATGAGGAATACGAATATAAATAAAAAATTGAAAATTTTGGATTTGCTTTTGAATTTGGAAGAAAAACTAGATGCGGGTGCGGTTGCGAGTGGTGAGGCAGATTTTAATTTCAATTCAAGAAATTCAAAAGGTCAATCAAACTCACAAATGTTAATTTTAGAAAATCCTACAAATGCAGATTACATTTTATTAGAAAAAATTGAAAATTTGCAGAAATGGAAAACAGACGAAAACAAATTTTTATTTAAAAATGAATCCTTTATCTTTAATGACAATGTATCAAATAAAAAGAATACCTCTATTGAGAAGGAAATACAAAATTATTTAAGAGCCCCCGAGGAATCTTATAAAATAGGCTTTGCAGATGTTGAGTACAATCTAACTAAGCTTAATCTAAAATTGAGAAAAATGTACGAAGTTAATCCCTTCTATTTAATCAAGGAGACACCTAACGAAGAAAAAGAAAGATTTGCTAAAATTCACATGAAAACTTTAGATGATGTGATATTCAACAAAATTCTCTTAGATAAAATTTAATCTTAAATAGGAAACATGTATTTAAGAACTTAATAAAATTTTTATTAATTGTATTTAATTAAAATTTACAAACTAAAATGAGTTTCGATGAAAATTATCTGACTGAATTATTGATCTCAATAGATCAAACTTCCATTAGAATAAAGCGTAAATTATAATAAATAACTTTTCTAAACAGGAGCAGCCAACTACATGTTATTCCACCGAAACGACTCAGTTGAGAAGATTTTAGAAATTTGGAAAAATCAATTCGATTCAGCAGCATTTGAGAAAAAGCTGTTGCTTATATTCGCAGCTAATGAGGTTATAATTTTATCAGCAAAGAAGGCTAAAACAGATTTCATTATTGCATTCGGAAACATTTTCATAGATTGCTTTAAGAACATAATGTAATTTTCAAAGCTTTTATATAAATTATAAAGCCGCTCTGATAAAATCGAACTGCTTCAAACTTTAATCAGTTTATGCGACCGCTGGGAAACAGATTTGATCTATGCTAATCATTTTATGGAGCATTTAAGAAAAATGATACGTGAAAGGATCAAGTCTCTCTCTACAAATGAATCTGACCAAAATGGGATTGAGAACAAGAATGAGATAAATTTTATTTCAAGATTCCCGCTATGCAAAGAGAATCTCTGCTTGGATGTCCAGGAAGAAAATATTAAGTAAGATAAATCATATTTATACTTATTCAATAGGAATATTTATGATCACATTGACAAAGACAAATTAAATAAATTGTTATCTAATATCAATGACCCTGATAACACTCACATTAATGATGTTTTCGATTATGAAGAGAAATTAAAAGAACTCAGGAATATTCTCATCACAGATTTAGTTAAAAGAGAGAATTTCATTTTCAATCTTTCTGATGTAATTGCAAGAGAAAAAAATGAATTTTTTTCTAATGAGAATCATATTCATAATGTTACTAAGTGAGAAACAGACATATTTAAATTGTTATCAAGTCGTTATATTATATTAGTTTAAAATATATATTAAATTGTTTGTTAGTATAATATAGAATTCTTCCAAATAAGATAGGGCTGTTTATTTAAATAATATCTTAATTTTGATTTTAGATTACTCAATTTGCACTGATTATATTTATTAATTTTATCTTCGATTGTTATACAATTATTAATATTCTTTAATATAGGATAATTAGTCATTCGGAATTCTTTAATTAAATTAAATATTCTTAAATAAAACGAAAATGCTAAAAGTTATTTGAAATTATTTCATGTAAATAAGTTGATATTTACCACCTGTCCCTTCAGCACATTTAATTAAGTTAGCATGTGGCTTAAGCTCAACAGAAGTGACATTTAATACTAATTTCTTTTTAGATAAAGCATTAGATAACTCATCAAAATTATCATCTCCGCCATCCTGAAAATCAGCAAATAAAAATATGGTGTCATTCTCTTGGGCAATATCAATAACTTGATACAACTTATTTAACATGGAATAGGATAGATTCTTTGTCCCCATGTTACAACCACATATATAAACTCTAATAGGTGAAATAAATTTTTTAAGCTCAATTTCCAATTTTGCATTTGCTTTAGTCATAGATCCAGAATTATCAATTATAAGATAGAGATTGTGAGATTTAACCTCAGAATTAAAAACATCTGCCGACTGAATTTTGTTTCTTTTCTTTAAAAAAGTTCGTCTGTCATTATATAATTCGAGAAACTCTGAGGAATATTCGATTTCTTGGGGTTTCGATAATGAAGTATCTTTCGGTATAAAAGTTAAGCTAGCTTTACTTGAAGTTTTCTTAAAGGGATTCATATCAGAAGACCTATAATACACCTCTGTAATCAAATCCTTTTTCTTATATTGAAATGTGTTTTCAGCAGCGAAACTATCTTCGTTATAGAAATTAACTAACTCAACACCTCCTCTTGGAAGTAATAATTCAACTTCTCCAGACACCTTACCTGATGTTACTTTACTAGTATTCTTAAATTTGTTTTGAAAAATTCTGACATTTACTATTTTAATTGCCTCATTTACTTGATTAAGGTCTTGTTTATTTATCTTAGAAGTATCGTAAAAATATTTACAACCTTTTTGAGCTTTGTCAAAGAATACATCAGGATCTATATCCTCAGAAGATAAGACTTTTACATTGATTTTTAATTTCTCATATAATTTCTTTTCATCAGAAGAAATTTGCTTATTGATAGTGCTTAATTGCGTTTCAGGAATTTCTCCTTCAATTTTAGTTAAATTTTTAGTTGTGAATAATTGAATATTTTCATCTACATTATTTTTTTCTTTATTTTCACTTTCAACTTCTTCTTTTATTTTGGTTTTATTGAAAATTTTCGAATTTTTAACACAATCTATTCCAGTTAATATTTCAAGAACTTCATTGTATGAAGCACCTGCCTTAGAAATTTTTTTAACAAGTGTTGAGTGAAATTTCTCTTCTAATTTCCCTATTTTCTCCTTAATTTTTTTAGTATCTTTAGATAGTTCATTGTTTTTCTTCTTTATCAAGGTTACTAATTTTGTTTTGTCAGAATTTTCTGGTTTTGCTTTAATTACTTTTGGTTTAAGAATGTTTTCAATAAGTACTTGTTTCTCAATTTCCTCTAAAGTTATTTGGCACATATTTGCCGGATTTTTCTCGACTTTAATTATCTTAAATAGGATATAAGGTAAAATCAATACTTCTTGTTCGCCTTTAAAAATTGAAATATTTGAAATGTCAATTCCACTTTGAATGAAGGAATTCATAGATCTTAGATGTATAATGAATTGAACATGACCGAACCCTGTTAGAGGAATTTTTGAAGTTGAAGTAAAGCCTGTGAAGAAAACGATTGAATTTTCCGTGTAAAACTCAATCATATCCAGAGGAATGTTTGTAAACCTATACAAACAATTTTGAGAAATGTATCTATTACCTGACAATAGATAGGTGTTATTGTAAATATGCATATGAAGATATCTGGCCATCTTATTTAGGATTAATGGATCCTTTTTCACAAGATATTGATTCATCTGACTACTTTTTGAATAATCTTGTATAATTCGTAACATTTTCATCGAATAGAAATTTTCTGATTCAAGAGAAGATAAACCCTGATACCAGCAATTACTCAAATTCTTAATGTCTTGCAGCATGTTAGAAAAATATTCTTTCAGATTTTCTTGGATTATTTTATCTGATTCCTTTAATTGGAAATTACTCCAATAGATTTTGGAATTATTCACTATGTCTTCAATTGAATCCATATGAATACTGTAGTTTACCTCTTTAAGTTCAGGCTTGGCACTTGCTTGCTTTTCTTTTAATATCAGTTTTATCAAAGTGTTTTCAGTAGACACGTTCAAGTCATTGAGTAAAAACATGTCATCTATTTTATGAATGTGACTTGGAAGTTCTTTGACTAATGAATCTACGAATTCTTCTATTGAATCATATGAATCAAAAACTGTTGAGTTTTCTTGGTCCTCACTTTCCATTTGGGATTTAAGGGATTCGATAGTTTTTAAATTTTCTTCTTTTTCAGATAACTTTTTAGATAGAAGAAGAAACTCTAATGTTGAAGTTTTAGAATATTCTTTTAATTGCTCTTTTTCTTTAGGGGTTAAATTTGTCTTTTTATTTTTAGGCTTTTTATCTGCTTTAATAGGATTATTCTTTGGAGATTCTTCATCCTTTTTCTTAGATTCTATTTTCGAAGAATCATTCACAGCTTTTTTAGAGGAGTCATTTTCAACATTATTTACAATAGCTGAATCGATAATTTGAGAACCAATTGCTTTAGAATTTGAGCAAGAATCATTTCCTTTGATAGATATTGTTTTATCTTTATCGTCTAATTTAATAGCTAAAGATTTTTCATCGTTTCTATTTGATGATAGAGGAAGATCATCTTTAATTTTCTTTTCTTTTTCTTTTGGATTATTTGTCACTAGTTCTTCAGATTCAATCATGGAGGATTCAACAGCTTGAGATTCAGAGTCTGATTTTGAATCATTCATAATTTGGATTTTACCACTTTTATTTTTCTTTTTTTTTGAAGATTTTTCTTTACATTTTTCTGAACTTTTATTATGAATTTTCTTATTTACATTTTTACTTTTTTGTTGTTGTGTCAAATTTGATTCCTCAGAATCGATAATTGAAGATTCAATCGCTTGAGATTCTGACATGGAATCATAATCATCAGTTTTCCTTTTTTTCTTTTTTGAAGATTTTCCTTCCTTACCTTTAGATTCTAAACAACTAACGTTTTGGTCTTTTTCTCGGGCTCTTTTTTTGTTTAAATCCTTTTTATTCCTAGAAGATGCATGAAAATTGTTCGCAACTTCTTCATCATGATATTCCGATGATTCTTCATCTAAAATATCATCATCAACAACAAAATCTGATTCATAGCTTTCGTCAGTACCAGATTGTTTCCTTTTCTTAATCTTTTTACATGAGTTAATTTCATCACTATACTCTGATAATTCTTCATCTGAATAATCGTCTTCTACAACAAAATCTGATTCATAACCTCCATCAGTTCCAGAGTATTCATCATCTATTATCATTTTTGAATTTTTTGATGCTTGTTTTGATTTACTATGTTTAGAATGATTTGTTTTTAAAGATGAACTGTGTTTTTCTTTTTTAATTTTTTTACTTGATTGTTTTGCAGATTTTTTCATAAAATATAATAGAAATAATTTATTAATCCTTTATAATTTAGTATTTATTTATTTTTAATTTATGTATTTAAAGATTGATTTTTTTAATTTTAATATATTAGGATATATATCTA
>Ga0169931_10011869_pt1 | contig 12183 bp, 9 predicted proteins | sample Kivu_15m_20L_FD_129675 | JGI IMG/M metagenome (GOLD analysis project Ga0169931, IMG submission 129675) | Freshwater microbial communities from Lake Kivu, Western Province, Rwanda to study Microbial Dark Matter (Phase II) - Kivu_15m_20L... | ecosystem: Environmental > Aquatic > Freshwater > Lake ...
CTTGGTGGTTCCGGCCGCCTTGACCTGTTGAACGCCATGGTCGACCTGCAGGCCGACAGTGGAACCCACCTTCTCGCCATGCAGGGACGGGATCGCACAGCGCGGGACCTCAACGTGCTGCTGGGCAGGGCGCCTGATGCGCTGTTGAACGTTGTGCGTGTCACGACCTATGCACAGGGCCTTGTACAGGAGCAATTGGTGGAGGACGCGTTGCGCGGCAATGTGCAGCTGGTGGCCGCCACTGCTCAGGTGCGTGCCGCGGAGGTGGACCGCCGCATCGCACGGTCGCTCCGGTGGCCGCGCGTGGATCTATCCGCTGCCTATGGCGTTAGCGATCAACGGAATGGTGTGGGCCTGGTCCTTGGCACCTACACGCAGGGCCTCAACGCAGGTCTGTCCATGAGCGTGCCCATTTTCGATGGGGGGCGCGTCAATACACAGTCGGAACAGGCGCGCCTGCGTGCGGAGAACGCGGTCCTTGCAGAGCAGCAGGCACGGTTGCAGGTGGAGCGTGATGTCCGTAACGCCTTCACCACCTGGAGCAGCCAGCGTGCGTTGCTGCGCATGCAACAGGATGCAGTGCGCACGGCGCGGCTGAATTTTGATCGCACGAACGAACTGTTCCGCAGCGGTCAGTTGACCGGGCTCCAGTTCCGGCAGGCGCAGCTGGACCTTGCAAGCGCTGAGCGCATGGCCGTGGTGGCAGGGTTCGATGCGAAGGTGGCCGAACTAACCCTCCTCCGATCCAGTGGCGGACTGTTCAGCGCCCTCGGCATCGGAGAGATCGTTCCCTGACCGGTTCCAGTTCATCCGGAACAACACCTCGAACGTTGCACCGCTTCCACCGCTGTGGGCGTGTAGCGAGCCGTTCATCTGCTCTGCCAGTGCTTCTACGATCTCTAGCCCGAGCTTGCCCTCCCGGTCGGTCCGGTCCAACTTGGTACCCACGCCATTATTCTTGACAAGGAGGCGGTGGAGGTCGCTGTCCACGGCCTGCAACGTGATGTCAACGTGCCCCCCCGTGGCGTATGGGAAGGCATGCTCGTAGGCGTTGGTCACCAACTCGCAGAGGATGATCCCCAGCTCAATGGCCGTATCCTGGTCGACCTTGATGCCGCCGGCACGCACGTCATGGCTCACGGAGCGGCGGAGGGGTTCGTGCATTCGCGCGAGGGCGGCTATCAGCTGGTCGAAGAACTGCTGGAGATCCACATTGCGCAGGTCCTTCAGGTCGTACATCCGGTGGTGCACCAGTGCGATGATGTCGATCCTTCTTTTTCCACGCAGGAACTCGCTTCGGACCGGACCTTCGTCAAGCCGCGATGCCTGTAGGTTCAACAGGCTGCTGACCACCTGCAGATTGTTCTTCACACGGTGATGCACCTCGCGGTTAAGCACATCCCGTTCACCGGTTGCTTTTGCGAGCTTGCGTTCCGTGCTCCGCAGCTTCCGGGCGGTCTGCTTGGCACGTTCGCTGCGTTGCTTGCCGACCAAGGCCAGCCAGATCATCAGTATACCAACCAGCACCAGTGCGGTAGAAGCAGCGATCAATGCCACGCGTTCATCATTCACCCAGCTGTCCACGAACCCTGGATCGATGATCAGCATCGTATACAGGAGCGATCCATTGAGCGCGTGCTCCTTCACCCGGGCGTAGACCGTCCGGTCCCGGAAGCGCAGGGCGAATGCCGGGCCTGTGCCCTGTTCGAAACCACTATCCAGCATCTCCTGGGCAGCGTCCGCGTCAGGGATAAGGCTGCTCGTGCGCGTGTGTCCCAGCAACTTCCGACCGGAGTCGAAGAGTATCCCGGTCAGCGTTCCGGGCCCAAGCGTGTAGGAGTCCATCCAGCGCGAATCGGAGGCGGTGACCTCCATCATCAATACCTGCAAGGGCAGGCTGTCCACAGGCGGGCGGATCACGCGGGAGACCTGCATCACCAGTTGCTTTTCGTTCGCCACCGAAGGGTTCCATGTGGGTCTTCCTTGATTGTCTTCCAAGGCGCGTACGAACCATGTCTCCTGGCGCGCATCGTGACTGTCCGAGCCAAGCCGCAGGCTGTCATAAGGACCATCCCGCAGCGATCGGAAGGACTCGATGGCAGGTCCATCAAGCGAGCCTTTGGAAACGATGCGCTCCACAAGGCTGTTACCGTTTCGCAGCAACGCGTTCTCGTTCCCCCTTTGGTCGGCAAGCGAAATGCGCTGGATCGATGGATGTGCGTGCAGAAGGTGATCCCAGCGAGCGAACAGTTCCCGGGCGCTTCCTGTGGCCAGGGGTTGCAGCCAGGCGACCTCCTCCTCCAACTGCTCCTCCATGCCCAGGAAGAAACCATCCAGACGTGCATGGAACGCCTGTTCCTGTCCGGATAGGAAACTCCCGATGAGGCGCGCCCTGCGTTCTTCGATAAGCGTATATGCCCAGATGGCCGCCGCTATGCCCCCCAGCAGCACTACCGAAAGCGACACCATCAGCGTCCGGTCCTTTTGGTCAAGCCTGGTGCTCATGGACAGGCTGTTGTCACCTCCACGGAGGTGCTGGTCACATCCACCTCCACATCGCCGCTCTCGATCTGCTCCCTGGATAGCTGTCCTGTACGGAAATAAAGCCCGTTCACACGTCCGTTCAGGACCGCACCGGCCTTTACGCAGGTATCCGCCTGGAACAATTCGACCGTCAGACCTTGGTAGCTCACGTCCACGTGCAGTGACACGCGCCGGTCCGTTGTTTCCACATTCTCCATCCGCATCAACAGTTCGCTGGGCTTGCCCGCCGGATGGCGCCAGCGGTAGACAAGGTCGATGCCATTGATGCGTCCTTTCTGGACCATCTGGGCATCGGCACCGGCTGCGATCGATAGGAGCGTAAGGAGGAGGTATGTGCGTACCATCAGGGTCGAAGTTCGGACATCACGTTGATGGCCCGTTGGAGATCTTCGTCGGTTATATCGAGATGGGCTACGAACCGCAGCGTGGATGGCCCGAACGGAAGGCCCCGTACACCCTTTGTTGCCAGTGTTGGGAGCAGGTCGGCGGAACGGACACCGGGCACCAGGTCTGCAATGACGATATTGGTCTGCACAGGCAGCACGCTGGCGATATAAGGCAGACCGGCCATGGCGGTGGCAAGTCGTGCCGCTCGATCATGATCCTCGGCGAGTCGGTTGACATGGTTGGCGAGGGCGTAACGGCCGGCTGCAGCGAGATATCCTGCCTGGCGCATGCCACCGCCCATCCGCTTGCGTATCCTGCGTGCCTCAATGATGTGGTCGCGAGATCCCAGCAGGACGCTGCCCACAGGTGCTCCAAGGCCTTTGCTCAGGCAAACGCTCACCGTGTCGAAGGGAGCACCCCATTCGTGCGGCGACCGTCCATCCACGGCCATGGCGTTGAAGATGCGTGCCCCGTCCAGGTGTAGCGCCAATCCATGCGTATCGCAGACCTTGCGGATGCGCCACACCTCACCAAGGTCCCAAATGGAACCGCCGCCCCGGTTATGGCTGTTCTCGATATTGACCAGCCTGGTGCGGGCCACATAGCTGTCCGCTGCATTGTTGATGGCCGCCTCCACGGCTTCTGCGGTGAAGCGTCCGCGATCGTTCGGTACGAAGCGCACGCTGCAACCGCTGTTGGCCATGATCCCCCCACCTTCATAGCGGTAGATGTGCATGCCCTCGTCACCGATCACCTCATCACCGGGTCTGGTATGCACACGGACGGCGATCTGGTTGGTCATCGTACCGCTTGGGCAGAACAATCCGGCTTCCTTCCCGAACCTGCCGGCAAGCTCCTGTTCCAGCGCGTTCACCTCCGGATCCTCGCCGAAGACATCGTCGCCAACTGGTGCCTTCCACATGACATCAAGCATGCCCGGCGTGGGCCTGGTGACGGTATCGGATCGCAGGTCTATCATGGTGTGGTCGTCCGGTTCGTATCCGGCTGGGAGATGGCCGCTGCCAGGTGTCCGGAGAGAAGGCGGGCACCGTCATGCCGCAGGTGCACGTTGTCTCGCCAGTACTTGATATCGCGGAGTTCTGCAAGCTCCGATGGCTGCTGCGTGATCCAGCGCGGTGAGGCACCCAGGGCCGACCTTGTCCGTGCATCGAACGCTTCCCGCGCAGGTGTTGTGCGGTACCTCGGAGAGGTGAACAGGATAAGGGTGACGCCCCGGGCGCGGCAGATCGAATCGATGTGGTGCACAGGCTTGACGATACCGTCGCGCACCCGTTCCTCGCTCCATCGCACAGCGTAGGTCGCTGCATTGATGGAGTCCTTGCGAGCCGTATGGATCGTGCGCGTTGCATCCATTGGCTGGTCGGGCCGTTGCACATAGCCCCGGTCCGGATCCGCCTCTGGTGTGGCAGGCTTCCACCATGTACGCAGCAGACCCGGAACCATTCCGTTGAAGCGATGCACATCCGACCAGAACGCATAGCGTTCCAAGGGATGCAACTCATTGATCCGGTCCGTCACGTATGGCACACTGCCGTAATAGCGTCTCAGGAAACGGATGTCGCCGCCAGCCTGGTCCAACAGGAACTCCTCCGGGTCCACATGGAGCAAGAGGACCTTCTTCGGCATTGCATCGTGTTGGGCCAGCACCGACACCAACCCTGCCTGGAAGGCGACCGACATGCCATTATGGGAGAGATTGTAGGCGCTCGATGATAGGCTGTCGGGTATCACATGATGGTGTGCACGCGAACTTCCAATGACCAGTATGTCAGGTCGTGACCGTGCGAGGTAACGGTTCAGGTCGCCTCCGTTCTGGCCTACCATGCTGTTGTCATACAGGTGCTCAAGGAACAGCCCCAGGGAGCGGTCCAACGCGATGGTTGCGACCACCGTGAGGAACAGGTATAGGGCAAGCCGCCTCATGCTCAGAACTGGAAGTAGATGAACTGGCTGCCCGCGGATACCCCAAAAAGGGCGATGAGCAGCACGATGGCGACGGATACGCCCAACTGCATCAGGAGCGGGCCCTGTGCGAAACGCTGGTGGACATCCATCCGGCGTTGCAGCAGGAACTCAAAGCTGAGGAGCAAGGGTAGAACGATGAGGATGTTCGCCAGCACGGACCGGTCCTGGATCTGCAATTCGCCGCTTAAGGTGAGCATCCTGCCCAGGATGGTGCAGGCCTGTTCGATGGTCTGCGATCGGAAGAAGACCCAGGTGATACAGATGAACGTGAACACATACATCACTCCGAGGAGCCTTTTCAGCCAGCCGCCGCCGCTGGTCGTTTTGCCGCCGGTTCGCAGTGCCCGTTCCACGGCAAGTGCCCCCCCGTTCAATCCGCCCCAGATCACGAAGTTCCAGCTGGCACCGTGCCACAACCCCCCCAGCAGCATGGTCAGCATCAGGTTGCGGTAGGTGTTCCAAGCGCCGTGCCGATTACCTCCCAGCGGGATGTACAGGTAATCGCGCAGCCAGGTGCTCAGGCTGATGTGCCAGCGCTGCCAGAACTCGGTGATGCTCTTGCTGAAGTAGGGGAGCCTGAAGTTCTCCATCAGGTCATAACCCAGCATCCGCGCCACACCGATGGCGATGTCGGTATATCCACTGAAATCACAATAGATCTGGAAGGCGAACAGGACCGTGCCAAGTAACAGTGCCGGTCCGCTCTGCAACTCGTGGTTGTTGTAGATGCTGTCCACCTGGATCGCGAGGGTATCCGCCACCACCACCTTCTTGAAGAAGCCAAGCAGGATCTGGCTCATCCCGCGCATCAAAGTGACATGCGTGGGCCATGCGATGGGTGCCTGTATCTGCGGCAGCAAGGCACTTGCACGTTCGATCGGGCCCGCCACCAACTGGGGGAAGAACGATACATACAGGGCGAACCGGCCCAGGTGCTTTTCAGGTGCGAGTTGCCTGCGGTACACGTCCACACTGTAGCTCAGTGTCTGGAAGGTGTAGAAGGAGATGCCCACCGGCAGAAGCCATGCATGCCTGGCAGGTGTCACTGGAATGCCCACCGAGGATCCGATCGCCACCAGGGAGTCCTGGAAGAAATTATAGTACTTGAAGAAGAACAGGATACCCAGGTTGCTGGTGACGCTAAGCCACAGGCCCATTCGTCTGCGCGGCTCATAATCGGATGCAAGCAATGTCCGCCCAAGCAGGAAATCGATCAATGTGGACACCACCAGAATGCCGGCATAGGCCACGTTCCAATACATGTAGAAGAAGTAGCTCGCCACCAGGAGAAGCGGCCAGCGGTGGCGCACAGGCAGCGTCCAGTGGAGGATGAAGACCACCACCAGGAAGATGACGAAGGCGAAGGAGTTGAAGATCACCCGGAGCCGCTGTTCGGTGCTTGGCGAATGTAAGGCGGCCGCGTGAGCCGTGCAGGCGTTTGGAGCGCTACGACCGGCGGCTCAGCAAGGCGCCATCACGGTCCGTCAGGAATACGCTCGAAACGCGTCCGTCGCACTTCACCTTCTCGGCGTAGGCCGATAGACCGCGGGTCTCAGCATCCTGTTCGGAAATGTCAAGCAGCACCCTTCCGCTCCAAAGGACATTATCTGCGATGATCAGGCCCCCGGGGCGCACGCGGTCCACCACCAGGTCGAAATAGAGGCTGTACGACTGCTTGTCCGCATCGATGAAGACGAGGTCCCAGACATCCGTCAGGAGCGGTATCACGGACGCCGCGGGAGCAATATGCTGGTGGATACGACCGCTCAGCCCCGCCCGTTCAACATACCGTGCGACCAGTTCCGCATGGCGCCCGTCGATGTCGATCGTGTGGAGCTCACCGTCCGGGGCCAGCCCCTCTGCAAGGCATAGCGCGCTGTACCCCGTGAACGTGCCGATCTCCAGCACACGCAGCGGACGTACCAGATGGCTCAACATGCTCAGCATACGCCCCTGGACATGGCCGCTCAACATGCGAGGAGCGCTGGATACCCGATGCGTCTCTGCCGACAGTTCAGCGAGCAGCGATGGCTCCGGACTGCTGTGCGAGGCGGCGTATCGGTCCAGTTCGGGCAGGAACTCCATGGATCAAGGGGTCTTAACAAGGCGGTGTCGGCGCACGTTCTCTCCTTCGATCTGAAGAATATACACCCCTGGCGCCCTGCCGCTCAGGTCCAACACCTGTTCCGTGGCAGTCCAGCGCCGCACCTCTTGCCCACTGCTGTTCAGCAGGCGAAGCGTGTGATCCGTTGGGGTCACCGCTTTGGCAACGTGCAGTGGACCTGTTGTTGGAATAGGGAAGGGAGCCTGCGGGTCGGACGTTGGTTCCATCATGTTCACCGGCACTTCCAACATCCACCAATCCTTGTATCGTTGTGTCGCATCACTGCCGGTGCCGAAGTAGAGGCGTCCATCGATCTCCACCAGTACTGCACCCCTGCGCGGTCCCGAAGGCAACGGTGGTATCGCGGACCACACAGCCGACCAGGGGTCGTAGCCCCACACTTCGCCGCGCACTGCCACCGGAGGACCAGCATCAACGCCACCAGCGACCACCGCGCCGCCATGCACGGCACTTGCATCGCTGGCGTAACGGCCCTCCGGCAATGCTGCCAGCGTGGACCAGCCCCCTCCGTTCGCATCATACAGCAGGTGCTGGTCCGTGTCCACGAAGTCTTCCGTTGCACCACCGATCACATGCACGCCGTCCGCCAGTACGAAGGCCGCTGCCCGATGTACGCTCATCGGAGGTGGTGTTGCAAGCGTCCAGGTGTCTGTAGCATGATCGTAGACCTGATGAAGCGTGACCACCGCTCCATCCGACCCGATACCGCCCACAACGTGGAACCGCTCCTGGTAAGACCCACCCGCAGCGGCCAGTACGGCAGACAACAACGGTGCCCGAAGGCTCCAACTGTTGTCGTTCGCATCATAGCGCCACACGTCGTCCGTGGCCCCCGCTCCAGTGGTGCCGCCGATCACATAGCCGTGGCCGTTGGCAGCCACGGCCAGCGCATACTGCCGTGCACCACCTGGGATCGCTGCCACCGGGCTCCAACTTTGATCGATCGTATTGAAGCGGTACCAATCGGCCGTCAGGTTGAAGCCCACGTCCATGCCGGTGCCCACGTAAATGTCCGCCCCGATCACGAAGGCTGCCGCGTCATCCCGCGCCGAACCCGGGAGATCCGGCAGGGCCGTCCATTCCTGGCACATCACCAGGCTTGGCAGGAAGCACAGTGGAGAACAGAAGGAACGCATGGTCCGAAGGTAGCTTTCCCGCTCTTTGTCGAGCAACGTGCGATGCTTGGTCAGGGGTTTCCAAGATCTATGCTCCGGTGGTTCTTGCCGATCCGCACGGATCTCCGCCTGAGCCCGCGGTTGGCCGTGTAGTGACTATCTACCGGTACTTGAACCACGCCGCCATGAAGGGATTGTACGGCGCGTAGATGGGCTTTCCGCCTTCCGCCGTGTGCCCCGTCACGTAGATGAGCTCGCGGTCCACCAGCGCCTGGATGCCGTGCACCAGTGCGGCGGAGGAGGGCAGGTCGTGCTTCTTGATGAACGCGCCGGCGGTGGGGCTGTCCACCTCGCCCTCGCGTGAGACCGCGGCGAAGAGGTCCCACTGGTTCTTCGTAAGAGCGCTGCGCAGGGTGGCCATGATGGCGTCCTGCTCGCGCACGATGGCCATCAGCACGTCCGCGATGGTGGTGCGCTCCAACGGGCGCGGGTCGCCGAAGAGGCGGTTCAGCAGCACCTGCACGTAGTAGGTGTGGCCCCGGCAGATGTCGTGACAGAACAGGGCATCCTCCATCTTCAGGGAGCGCTTGTGGCGCTTCATCACCGCTACTGCGAAGGCGGCGTACGTGCCTCGGTCGATGCGCTGCAGCTCCAGCTGGTCCGCGCTGCCGTAGAAGGGCTTCTTCGCATCGTTGAACAGGTCCAGCAGCAGGTGCCGTTGGCTGCCGGAGAAGATGCAGCGCACGTTGAGGCTGCGCTGGAGCTCGGTGCGCAGCACGGCGTCCATCTGGATGTCCGTGAAGGTGGCCACCTGCTGGAATTCGTCGATGGCGAGGAAGATGGTGCGGCCCTGCTCGTTCAGGATGCGGAAGATCTCTCGCGTGGTGGCTGCCTGCGACCGGCTGTTGCCGGGCTCCAGGGCGATGCTCGGGCGGCCGGTGAGCTCGTCCATGGAGATCACCGGGCGCAGGCTGGCGAACCAGCCCAGGGCGTTCTTCAGGTACTGCTTGGGCGTGGGGTTCAGCGCATGGTGCACCGCGTTCAGCAGGATGGTGTTGAACTCGTGCCCGTTGCGGGCGGCATAAACATCGGCGAACACCGTCCGCGCCCCGCGCACCCTGGCCAGCCCGTTGAACACGTGGTGGATGAGCCCCGTCTTGCCGTAGCGCCGGGGGCTGTAGAGCATCACGTGCCGGCCGTTACGCAGCGCCGAGGTGATGGCGGCCGTCTCCTGCTCGCGGTCGCAGAAGAGCTGCGGCGAGAGGTACGCATTGACCGCGAAGGGGTTGTCGATGACCACGCCACGAAGTTAGTTCATTCAACTAAGATAACACAACTAAATAATGTTTAGTTGCCTGATCCAACGTCCTCCACATGCGGGGTTGTGACCTCCGGGGCCCTTGGGCTGAGCGCGGCTCACCCGATGTCCGCCCTCCGGCGGATCGCCGCAGTTGACCTCAGTAACAGTATTTTCCCTCCGCGATCATCTTCTTCGCGATCGCCTTCCGCAGCTCGGCCGTGTTCAGCGGCGTGTTCTTGCTCCAGCGCTTCGCGCCCATCAGCATGGCCTGGCGCTCGTCGCCGTCGGCGAAGTTGCACACCGCCTCCTTGGCGTACTTGTGGATGCGGTCGGCCGCGTCGTGGATGTAGAGCTGGCACATGGCGATCTGCTCTTGCACGTTGGCCGCGCCCTTCATGTCGGCGAGCTTCAAAGTGCGTAGCAGCACGCTCTCGGCCAGGTATGTGTCGATCACCATGTCGGCGATGTGCATCAGGGTCTCCTGGTGCTTCGCGAGTTCGAGGCCCAGTTTCTGCGCGGCGCCACCGGCGGCCATCAGCACGGCCTTCTTGAAGTTGGCCACCATGCGCTTCTCATCGGCCAGGAGCGAATCATCCGGCTCGGGGAACTCGGGGATGCCCATCAGTTCACCCGCCACCGCCATCGCCGGACCCATCAGGTCGAGTTGGCCCTTCATCGCGCGCTTCAGCAGCATGTCTACCGTGAGCATGCGGTTGATCTCGTTGGTGCCCTCGAAGATCCGGTTGATGCGGCTGTCGCGGTAGGCGCGCTCCACGGGGCTCTCGGCGCTGTAGCCCATGCCGCCGTAGATCTGCACGCCCTCGTCCACCACATAGTCCAGGCATTCGCTGCCGGCCACCTTCAGGATCGCCGCTTCCGCAGCGTACTGCTCCACGCCCTTCAGCAGGGCCTTGGCATGGTCGGCGCCGCCGGCCTCCAGGGCCTCGATGGCGTTCTCCATGTCCTGGCTGCAGCGGTAGGTGGCGCTCTCCACCACGTAGCAATAGGTGGCCTGGTCGGCGAGCTTCTGGCGTATGGCGCCGAACGCGCTGATCGGTTTGCCGAACTGGATGCGATCGTTGGCGTACTTCACGCTCATGTCCACCGTGGCCTTCGCGCCGCCCAGTGCCGCACCGGCCAGCTTGATGCGGCCGATGTTCAGGATATTCACCGCGATCTTGAAGCCGTTCTGCCGCTCGCTGAGCAGGTTCTCCACCGGCACCTTGCAGTCGTTGAAGAACACCTGGCGCGTGCTGCTGCCCTTGATCCCCATCTTCTTTTCCTCGGGGTTCAGCGTGATGCCGCCGAACCCCTTCTCCACGATGAAGGCGCTCAAGTTCTCGTCCTCAACACCGGTGGCGGGGTCGACGATCTTGGCGAATACGGTGAAGATGTCCGCGAAGCCGCCGTTGGTGATCCACATCTTCTGCCCGTTCAGGATCCAGTGCTTGCCATCGGGGCTCAGCACCGCCTTGGTCTTGCCGCTGTTCGCGTCGCTGCCGCTGCCGGGCTCGGTGAGGCAGTAGCACGCCTTCCATTCGCCGGTGGCCAGCTTGGGGATGTACTTCTTCCGCTGCGCATCGTTGCCGTAGTACAGGATGGGCAGTGTGCCGATGCCCGTATGTGCGGCGATCGCAACACTGAAGCTGTGCCCCGCGCCGGTCACTTCCGTCACCAGCATGCCGGTCACGAAGTCCTTCCCGAAACCGCCCAGGTCCTCGGGCACCGAAATGCCCAGCAGGCCCAGTTCGCCAGCCTTGTCCAGTAAGCTCGGCATCAGGCCGGCCTCGAGCGCGTCGATGCGGTCCAGCTGGGTCCACACATGCTGCTCCAGGAACTCACGCGCACTTTGTGCGATCATGCGCTGCTCCTCGTTGAATTCCTCGGGGATGAAGATGTCCTGCGGATCGCTGGTGCGGATCAGGAATTCGCCGCCCTGCAGGGCTTTTTTTGTGTCGGTGCTCATGGCGCTTGCGGATGCGGGTTGCTACGGAGGGTCCTACGTCCCGTTCGGGATAAAGTTATGCACGCATAACAAATTTCCAAGCGGGGTGGTTCGGATGTGTGGGGCGAATGGCGAATGGTCATTGGCGACTTGTGCCCGGCGACCTTGACGCCTTGATACCTGAGCCTTGTGACTTGAGTCTTGCTTCGGGCGTGCCCCCGTCCCATCCTTCGCTGCGGAGCCTCTCGGTCGCTGCGCGCCCTACGATGTACACCTTCGGAGTTGCTCGGGAGCGGCCAGGGTCGCGTGCTCCGCTGTAGCCGGACTTGTCCGGGCCAGCGGCCGTGGCACTCCGGTGGCTTCCTCCGGTCGCCTCCTCGTTGCACACGTCCGCTAGGCCCGGCCGGCGCCGGGCTGCCGCTCCGCCCGCTCACGCGATCAAAGGACTCCCCAAGGTCCGGTCTTCCCTACGGGTGTGAACCGCGAGGTTCTCCGGTCGAAACGGAAAAGCCCACCGAGACCACCGTACCAGAAGCGACCTTCCCGGTCTTCCACCATGGCGATGATCCCGCCAGAGGTCATGCCGTCCTGGGGGCCGTAGTTCGTGAAGCCATTGCCATCGTAGCGGTACACGCCGTGATGCTCCGCCGCGAACCAGATGTGGCCCGACCGGTCTTCGTAGAACGCACCCACTTCGATCCCTTCGATCACACCGTCCTTCGTGAAGTTGGTGAAGGCCTCGGTCCCTTTCTCCGAAAGGGCCGAAGGGTCAAAGAGGCTC
>Ga0169931_10011870_pt1 | contig 12182 bp, 11 predicted proteins | sample Kivu_15m_20L_FD_129675 | JGI IMG/M metagenome (GOLD analysis project Ga0169931, IMG submission 129675) | Freshwater microbial communities from Lake Kivu, Western Province, Rwanda to study Microbial Dark Matter (Phase II) - Kivu_15m_20L... | ecosystem: Environmental > Aquatic > Freshwater > Lake...
AAGTTTTTATTAACGAGTCGATCGCTGTTGTTACATGGAATAACCATTTCTTTTCCATTTATCTGGAACACTTTTATTAGTGAAGGTGCTCATGGGACTGGCATGATCCATGATGTCGTTACTAAACTAAACTTGCAAAATCTTCTCCAATATTTAGTTAAAATTTTACTTTATCCAATAGATACATTTTTGCGTTGGTTACCCATTAGTGGTCTTATTTTATATTTTAGTTTTAAAAGGCCCAAGTTTTTGTCTAGAGTTGATTTGCAAGATCCTTATATTAAGTGCATCTTGTGGATTGTAGGCTTGAATTATTTGCCTTATTGGTTAGCACCAGAAACGCATATACGTTATTTAATGCCATTATATCCTTGGATTGCATTGCTATTGACATATTTTCTTTGGAAAATGGGTGAACACAAAATTAAAGTTGCTCTGGTATGGTTAGCGGCTGGCATTATTGTTCGTTATATCGCTGGCGTTTGGATGTTTCCTTATTATGAACGCCATCATCGAGGGGATTATCAATGGGTAGCGCGTGATATTTTAAAGATCATTCAATCAAGGCCTTTGTATATTGATGATAATTCTGCAACAGGTTTAAGTGTTGTGGCACATCTGGATGTATTGCGGTTACCTGCGCATCCATTAAAAAGACCCGACGTAAACTGGAAAGAAGGCTATTTACTAAGTTTGGTTCCAGATGTGACAAATACACAGATGAAAAAAGAATACCGTTTTGGGGGCCAACGTCTGTATTTATTGTGTCGAGGAGAATTTTGTTACTAATGCGGTTAAAGTGCATTCAATTTTTCACCTTTATTTTATTGGGGTTGCCTTATACGTACAGCTTTGGCGCGGGATCTGCCATATATTCTACAGTCAAAGAACAAGAAATTAAGAATAATCAATATAAAAGTATACAATATGAAAAGGAAGTTAAAAACAACCATGTTATCCATATCTTGACAATTGATCCAGCTCATTATCATTTCGAATTGGTAAAGGCACGAAATCAAGTATTTGGAAGAGAAACAGTTAAAGCAATAGCGCTTCGTAAAAATGCTATTGCAGCAATTAATGGTGGATTTTTTGAGATAGGAGGTACTGTAGATGGATATCCCAGTGGAACTTTGATTATTGATCAAAAGATCTTTGCATTAAAAAAAACATTATCGGCATTATTGGCTTGGAATGGTAAAGATTTTTATATTGGTCAGACTGCTATTTTGTCTAAGTTAATACAAGGGGAAAATAATTTAACTCTTGATAAGGTGAATCAGTCTGTTAGTTCGACGGATAAAGTGGTTTTATATACGGATGTGTGGGGTCCTACTTCTCTTACACCACATGCTCGTCAAGAGTTTTTATTTGATGCCACAGGAAATTTAATAGCAAAAACCTGTCATGGAGATAATCCAATACCGCGAGGAGGTTGGATCTTATCAGTTCCTAAAACTTCTTCTGTTGCTGAATTTATGACTGTTGGAAAGAAAGTAAAGTTAGAACTTGAATTTAAGAAAATTAAAGGCCAAGAAAATCCAGATTGGCATATCTATAAGAATTTTATAATGGGTATCCCCTTGTTGGTAAGCAATGGTAAACCTGTTCCTGGGCTTGAACATTCAGGAATAAAAAGCTTTGTACTAATGCCACATGCTCGTACTGCCTTTGGTATACGCCAAGACGGTAAGATTGTGATGGTTGTTGCAGAGCATCACTATAACCAATCATTGAATCAATTGACGCTTGAAGAAGCGCAAAAATTATTACAAGTAAAAGGCCATTCGCGTTCTGCTATAGAAAAGATGAGTTTAGCAGAGGCTCGAGCTATTTTAAGCAAACAGCTTTCCAGAGCCTCTTGTGTAGGTTTAAATTTACTGGAACTTGCCAAACTTATGATAAGCCTAGGCTGTAAGAGCGCAATTAATTTGGATGGTGGCGGATCTTCGACTTTATTCTTAAATGGCCGTATCGTTAATACAACCATAGGGGATGAAGATGAATCCAAAGGCCAACAAATAATTCGTCCTGTTTCAGATGCAATTGTAGTGGTAAAATCATAAGAGCTTTGTATAGTCAGTGATTGAAAGCGGGTTACTAGTGTAGATTATTAACGCACAGGGAAATCAAAATAAGTTTCTGGAAAAGGCTCATTTTTTAAAGTGAAATGCCACCATTCGAGCGGATAATTTTCAAAGCCATGTTTTTCCATTATTTGTTTTAAAAACTGCCGATTTTTTTTTGCTGTATCTGAGAGGTTGGGATGATTAGTATGGGCTTTTTCATCAAAATAATCGAACATCGTCCCCATATCAAGCTCTACGGGTGTCATTTGGGGATCATGAGATACTGCAATGGTTAAATCAACGGTACTTCCTCGAGAATGAGAAGAACGCTCAGCAATATATCCTTTCTTAAATAGTTCAGTCTTTTCAACTTTTGGATAAAACATCGCTTTCATTTTTTCATCAGCTTCTTTTGCCCATTGCACAAAGTCAGCTACAGCGTTTGCAGGCCTATAGGTATCAAATATCTTCAAGCGATAACCGCTTTGCAATGTGTCAAGCTCGTCTTGCACATTTATCAAAGCTTGAGCTGCAAGTTCCGTTAAAATACATACTTTTGCCTGATATCCTGCAACGGGACGACCCAGAAAGTTAGACGAAGTAAAATAATCAAGAGAAAGTATAAATCGAGCATCTTTTAAGTAAGTAAAACCTTTAGGGAGCATAAAAACCTCCAAAATTTAAAATCTTATCACTTCCTAAAAAGGCTGCCAAAATATTTCTAAATGTATCGATTTTTACAGGATGTTTTTCATTAGGTTTGCTATGGTAATATCATCGGCATTGAAAAAGCGCCACCAACATTTATAAGGCAACTAACTATATTATGAAAATTCGAGTAGGGATCCTTTTTGGCGGAAAGTCTGCAGAACATGAAATCTCGCTACTCTCTGCGAAAAGTGTTATTGAAGCAATTAATAAAGATAAATATGAAGTTCTGTTAATTGGAATAAATAAGTCAGGCGAATGGTTCTTGCATGAAAACTTAGATCAATGCCTAATGTATGCAGATAACGCTAAGCTTATTCAATTACAAGAAGCACAAGAAAGCGTAATGCTAGTCACTAAAGAAGCCGGCAATCCCCTGGTAAGTTTATCAGGACAAAAATTGGATTGCCCTTTAGATGTTGTCTTTCCTATATTGCATGGCACTTATGGGGAAGACGGCACTATTCAAGGGTTATTGAAATTGGCAAACATTCCTTTTGTCGGGTCTGGCGTATTGGCTTCCGCGGTTGGAATGGATAAGGATGTGATGAAACGACTTTTAAGAGATGCGGGGATCCCAACAGCAAAATTTATAACCGCTCATTCACATTCGCTACATAAAATCAGCTTTGAGCAAATTAAAAATACATTAGGCTTGCCATTTTTCGTAAAACCTGCAAATTTAGGTTCATCCGTTGGGATATCTAAAGTAAAAAGCCAACATGAATTTGAGGAAAAACTGAATTTTGCTTTTCAGTTTGATCATAAAATTCTAATTGAAGAATATGTTCCAGGGCGTGAAATTGAATGCTCCGTATTGGGTAATGATCATCCGATTGCTTCCCTTCCAGGGGAAGTAATTCCTCAACATGAGTTTTATTCTTATGAAGCAAAATATTTAGATGATAATGGTGCTTTGTTTGACATTCCTGCTAAATTAACGCAAGCAGAAACGCAAACCATACAATCTATTGCGATTGAAGCCTATCAAGTTTTGTGTTGTGAGGGAATGGCACGGGTCGATATGTTTTTACAAAAAAATGGCCGAGTCGTACTAAACGAACTTAACACAATTCCTGGATTTACAAAGATCAGTATGTATCCCAAAATGTGGGCAGCCAGTGGGGTACATTATCCAGAATTAATTGATCGATTAATTATGTTAGCAATAGAACGATTCCGAAAAGAACAAAAATTAAAAACAACGGTTAGCTTTATTGAAGAACAACAGATAGTAGATGAGAAAGGAACTTCGGTTATAAAGGACGTGCGGCCCGCTGTAAGCGATCTCTAATAGCAAGCCATTCTTCGCTTGGGGGTGGTACTTCCACTACGATACAGTCACTTTTTTCTTTATCTAAAGCATGCAATTGTTGATAAAGTTGTTGAGCATAGAATTGCGGCTGGGAAGGCATGCAGATCCATTTGAGTATTAAAGGTGACAGGGCAGCAGGCCTTTCCTTAAAACTTATTACACTCACCTTTTTATTTTGTTCTATCCATTGTAAAAGTGTTTTCATTAACGTTTCTTTATCTAATAAATGTAAAGGTTGAAGCGGGGCATAATGTGAATGGCTTGTACCTGGGACTTCTATTGCAGGGTGGTTATCCTTATCTGTGAGGTTTTCGCCCAAAACACGCCTTAACGCTAAAGCAGAAATACTACCGTAGCGTAAGATGATAGGCGAAGGGCCAACTAATGAAACAATAGTAGACTCAATGCCGATAGTACAAGGTCCGCCATCTAAGATATAATCTACTGCATTTCCTAAACTTTTTTCCACGTGTTGTGCGGTTGTTGGACTAATACGCCCATATCGATTGGCAGAAGGTGCTGCAACTCCCCCGCCAAACTGATTTAAAAGTGCTAATGTTAAAGAATGGTTGGGTACACGAAGTGCCACGGTATCTTGCCCACCAGTAACGATTTTGGGAACGCTAGGATGCCGGTTTAAAATTAAAGTAAGAGGGCCGGGCCAAAACGCGCTTGCAAGCTTCCAAGCGTTCTGTGGGATATTGATAGCCCACTCGATCATTGCGTCACTGTTGGGTATGTGTATAATCAAGGGGTTAGTGGCAGGGCGGCCTTTAACCGTGTAAATCTTTTGGACAGCAGTTGGATTTTTAGCATCTGCCGCAAGCCCGTAAACTGTTTCAGTTGGGATTGCAACGAGTTTGCCGTTTAAGAGTAAAGTTGTAGCCTGCTCAATTGAAATCATTGTTATAAATCGCAAGTGTTTGAAAAGGATGCACTATAATATTATGACTTTAGCATTTCGTCTAGCTTTACGAGGGCAACAAACGTGAGGCGATTCTTTTTGTCATTATTGCTCAGTATGATGGGTGCCGTTTTTCTGGTTTCGCTTTGTTTTGCAGACCTATCTGGATCGTTAGACGAACAGCATATTTTAATGCGCATCAAACCAGAAGGGGAAGTAAACATTGAAGCTGGAGCGCAAACAAGCCAATCCGCTTCTACTGCAAAGGCCACAGTAGTTGATATTGGACAACAACGTTATGAAAAATACTGCCATGTATGTCACGAGACTGGGCTTGCAGGTGCTCCTAAGCTAGGCGATAAATCCGATTGGGCTCCTCGTATTGCTGAAGGAATGGACACTCTTTTCGAACATGCTCTAAAAGGGTATAAAGCCATGCCACCGAAAGGAACATGCATGGACTGTAGCGACGATGAGCTTAAAAAGGCCATTGAATATATGATATCTAAGTCTAAATAAGGCACCCTGGCCCTGTATTTAAACATCATTATCGGCATTTTCTAATGCAGGCGTAGATAATAAAGCGCGAATAGCGCTTAAGTGTGCCCGCCCTTCTTTTGCTCTTTCCTGACTGTCTTTTTCCTTATTACCCTCCCAAATGATATCTTCTTTTGGGAGTTCATCTAAAAAGCGGCTTGGGATGCAATCTACCATTTCATTATAGCGTTTACGTTGTTTTGCAAGCGATAAAGTAAGCGTTTTCTGTGCGCGCGTCATTCCGACATAGGTTAAACGACGTTCTTCTTCAATGTTATCTTCTTCGATGCTCGTACGGTGTGGTAACAATCCTTCTTCTAAGCCAATTAAAAAAACATGTGGAAACTCCAGACCTTTAGCGGCATGTAAAGTTAAAAGCTGTACACAATCGAGCGGTTTTTCATCTTGATTGCGTTCTAGAATATCCATCAAGATCATCATATTCACTGCTTCTGCCAATGTTTTTTCTTCCTCTGCTTCATTTTTTAATAGACGACCTAACCATTGCAGTAAATCTCGAACATTTTCCATTTTACGCTCGGCAGTTTTAGGATTGCTGCTGATTTCTAGTAACCAGCCTTCATAATCAATGGTTTTGATCATGTCTTGAATAACACTGAAAGTATCTCCACGCATGGCATTATCAGCGATCAAATTTATCCAATGACTAAAATTTTGAAGCCTTTCTAGAGGCTTTCCGGAAAGTATTTGTTCTAAACCAAGTTCAAAACTTGCTGCAAAAAGACTAATGCCGCGGCTTTTTGAATAAATCCCTAGCTTTTCTAAAGTGCTGGGGCCAATTTCGCGTTTAGGGACATTAGCGATCCGTAAAAAAGCACAATCGTCATCTGGATTTACTAAAAGTTTTAAGTAGGCCAAAATATCTTTAACTTCTGTTCTGGCAAAAAAAGATAAACCACCACTGACTTGATAAGGGATGCGATGCTCTCTTAAAGCTTTTTCTATAATGCGAGACTGGTGATTGCTACGATATAAAATAGCATAATCCCGATATTGCGTCCTTTCTTGAAACTTATGATTTAGTAATTGCACTACAATACGGTTTGCTTCATGCGTCTCGTCTTTTGTTTGTAAAATTCGAATAGTTTCTCCTAAGCCAAATTGACTCCACAAATTTTTTGTAAATAAACTGGAATTGTGACTAATGAGTTTATTGGCGGCTCGTAAAATGATACCAGTTGAACGATAATTTTGTTCAAGTTTAATAATTTTAAGATTTGAATAATCTTTTTGTAATTGTATTAGATTTTCTGCTTTCGCTCCTCGCCAAGCGTAGATAGATTGATGATCATCCCCCACCACTGTAAGCCTTCTTATTTTACCAGTGAGTTGTTGAATAAGTGCATACTGACTATGATTTGTATCTTGATATTCATCTACCAGTAAATAATGGATCTTATTTTGCCATTTTTCCTGCAAATCAGCATAGGACAATAAAGCTTTTAAAGGCAGCAGAATAAGATCGTCAAAATCAACGGCATTATATATTTTTAGTTGTTTTTGATATTCCGAATATAATTTAGCTGCACTCAATTCAATATCATTTTTGGCAATATTAATGGCTTCTTCTGGTTCTAATACATTGTTCTTAAAGTGAGAAATATACCGCAAATAAGATTCTAATTTTTCCTTATAATCGTCTTCTTGTTGGCAGAGTAATTCTCGTAATAGACTTAAGGAATCTTCAGTATCAAAAATAGAGAAATTGGACTTCAATCCTAAGCGTGAATGTTCTTGCCGAATAAATTTTAACCCAAAAGTATGAAAAGTAGAAACATTAAGGCCTTTAGTTGCTTGAGTATTGCCGAACAATTTATTAATGCGTTCGGCCATTTCTTTTGCTGCTTTATTGGTAAAAGTGACTGCGAGTATATGGGTAGGTTTTATACAGCAGTGTTTGATGAGATACTCAATTTTATGAGTGATTACACTGGTTTTACCGCTACCAGCGCCTGCTAGGACTAACAGAGGTCCATCTAAATATTGAATGGCAGCAAGCTGCTCAGTGTTTAAATGTTTCATCGCAGAATTTTAAGCGCTGGTTTTTGTTTTGTCTAGGAGAAAAAATTACGTTTAGTTTCCCCAAAACTTTTTGTCCGTATTTGATCTGTATCAAGTTTTAGACATTTTCCACAGTTTTCTAGTGAGAACTTTAAGTTCCTCTTAGGATTTTTTCACCTAATAAATAAAGTGATTCAGGAGTTGCATAGAGAACAATCACATCGCCCGCTTGAATTGTCATTTTAGGATCCGGATCGGGATAACGCGTGGTTCCACGAGTTAAAACTTTAATTGCAGAAGGTGCTTCAGGATCGCTGATTTCTTCAATAGTTTTATTTACAGCATACGCATTTTCAGTAACTGTGATCGTATGCAAGCTCATGCGTGCAGCATCTTTCTCTTCCAATAAAGTGGGATCATCAGTTCCTTTGAAAAAGCCTTGAATGATCCTATAGCGATCGGCATGGATGGCACGGATCTTAAATAAGATTCTTGAAGCAGGAACACCTAGCATTAACAGCAAATGAGAAGCAAGCATTAAACTTGCTTCTAAAGATTCTGGAACGACTTCAGTCGCACCGGCTTCTTGGAAAGTTTTTAAATTAGAATCATTGCGAGTACGCACAAAAACGGGAATATCCAATCGAAGAGAACGAATATAACGTAAAGTCTCTAAAGCAGCAGGTTCATCTGCAAAACTAATGACAATCATTCTAGCGCGTGCCAACCCTGCGGCTGCGAGTACTTCTGGCCTTCTGGCATCTCCAAAAAATGCATTTTCTCCTGCTAAAGAAGAAGAGGAAATACGCATAGGATCTAAGTCGAGTGCTACAGAAGGGATACTTTCTTGTTCTAGAAAGCGTGCTAAAATTTGCCCTACTCGACCAAAGCCACAAATAATAACATGCTCTTTTAATTCGGCGGTATGTTCTGCAAGTTGAGAAGATTTATTCTCGTTAGAAAGGGTTGATTCTTGTGTCTTAAAAATCCAATTGCTAATGGCTTTATTATAACGAATTAACAATGGCGCTACTACAATACTCAAGACTACTGCAGCAACCACTGCTTGGCTTTGTTCAGGATCAATAAGATCGTTATTAATACCTACAGTTAAAATGACAAAACCAAATTCGCCACCTTGTGAAAGGATTAAGCCAGTTCTAAAAGCTTTGGATAAAGAAGCTCCCCCAACCATTTTTGTTAGTAACATGATCAATATAGATTTAAAAGCAATAAGGCTTATAAGGATAAAAAGTACCCAATGCCAGTGGTGCGGGAATGTATCAATTCGAAATAATGCCCCAATGGTAATAAAAAATAATCCCAGTAATACATCACGAAATGGACGTATATCAATTTCAATCTGATGGCGAAATTCAGTTTCACCTAACATAAGGCCTGCTAAAAATGCTCCTAATGCCATTGAAAGATCTAAATGGTGGGTGAGCCAGGCTGCACCGAGTGCAATTAACAAAGCAGCCAACATGAATAATTCATTGGAATGCGACTTAGCCACTTCATGAAAGAGGGGCCTTAATAACCACTGGCCTACTAGCGTGAGTGCCACAAAGACAACAATGCCTTTCATTAATGCAAAAAGCAGTTCAATAACTAAGGAGTGGTGTTCATTATTAGCAAGCGCAGGGATTAGAATCAGGAATAAAACAGCAGCCAAATCTTGGAACAATAAAATACTAATCGAAAGCCGGCCGTGTACCGTATGGAGTTCATGTTGTTCGGCCAATTGCTTGACCACTACTGCAGTCGAGGACAGCGCCAATGCACCTGCAGCGACGAAAGCCGCTTTGGGCCCTAGCCCGAAATACCATCCCGCTATTGCGGCAACAATGGTACAAAGGAGTACCTGGATCCCACCGAGTCCTAATAATGCCCGACGCATGGTCATGATCCTGGCCCATGAGAATTCAAGGCCAATCGTGAACATTAAGAACACTACGCCAAATTCAGCTAAAAAGGATAGATTTTGTATGCTAGGGATGAATCCAAAACCACCCGGGCCAACTAACATTCCTACAAATAAGTAACCTAAGATGGGCGGGAGGTGAATGCGGCGAAAGAGCGCAACAACAGCAACAGCACATAATAAAAGGATAAGGATGTATTGAAATTGTTCCATTGAATTTAGTCTATCTTAATTACGCCCTTTAAAAAAGGCATTACAGTTAAGCTTAATATTGCAGGAGAATATTTCAAGGATCCTGCTGACTGGGCTTTAAATTCTCAAGTAAAAAGATCTTTTTTTCTAATTCAGCAACCTTGGCTTCAAGTTTTACAAGAAGTTGGACTTGAACGTCAAATTCCTGGCGATCTACCAAATCCATTTTTTGTAAAGCACGACTTATTCCTGCTCGAAATTGTTCTTCAAATTCACTTTTCAGATCCTGTAGCGCGGGCGGAAGAGAATCGGAAAATTGTTTAACAAATTCATTTAAAGATTTTAATTCCATGCTGTGATTTAAAATACGGCATTTTTTTATAAAAAGCAAGCTTATCAATTGCCTGGTGTTGAATGAATAACGTACACTGCTTATCATGTTAAAAAGAATTTTATACGCGCTTAGTATGGCTTGGCGTTACCGAAAAATGTTAAGTGCTTACAAGTGCAATTCTGCGTTGCAAACCTCGGATATCTTAGCACTCAACCCTCTTTTCTTAAAAGAAACAGGGATTAAGATCCTTATTTTAGATTTCGATGGCGTCTTAGCAGCACATGGAGAAATTGTGCTCTCGCCTGCAATAATCAGTTGGATTAATAGTTGTATACAAGTGCTTGGAGAAGAGAAAATTTTCGTGTTAAGCAATAAAGCAACTACAACTCGAGCCGAGTATTTTGCTAGGACTTTTAAAGGCGTGAAATGGATTTTTCCAACCAGAAAAAAACCTTATCCAGATGGTATCTTGCAAATTTTACAATTAACTCATACTGCTCCTCAGGAAATCTTGGTAATTGACGATAGACTATTGACTGGGATCTTGGCAGCAGTTATTGCCAATGTTTCTGGATGTTACGTAACAAACCCGATAATATTTTTTCACAAACGTCCCATTGAAGAAACTTTCTTTATGGTTTTGCGCAAAATAGAACGATTATTACTGTAGGCAGCGCCTTTCCTAAGCACTTTCATATATAAAGTAATGACTTCAATTTTTATCTAGCTAGGTGGATTATCATTGGCATCCTGATTTGCCGGTGGGAAAGCAGATACGGGAAGCACATTAGCGGAATTTTGCACTGCCATTAAAGGAGGCTTTTGATTTTTTTCTTTTACTCTTAAGCTTAGCTTTGCGGCCGGTACTTTTTTCTTTTTTGTCGCAGATCTGTCAGCAGAGGACTTCTTTGGCTGTTTTTTTATCCAATCTTTTTCAAACTTTTGTAGATGTTTTTTTAAGGCGCTTGCCTTGAGATTGCTAGCACTTGCCAAGTGAAGTTCTTTTTGTAATGCTTCGAGTTTCTTTTTTAAAGGCGCGCGTTTTTGTTCTACAGTCTTGATCAGCTTGGTTTTAAGTTTTTTCATTTCTTTGGTTAATAATGTCAGTTTTTTATTAACGCTTTCATGCAGCTTGGAGAGCGTTTTCAAAAGTTCTTTTTCTAATGTTGCAGCCAAGGAAGGCTGAGCATTATTTTTTTTGGTAATGGCTTTAGAAGGTTTTATTTTTGCGTTAGTACGTTTGAGAGCCTTTTTTTTGGTCTTAGCCATGATTCCCCCCTTAATCTTAAAACAATCAAACATAATTGATTTTATGCTAAGCAAAACAAAAATGTAATAGTGGCGTTTGGGTAAGTCTTGTGAAAAAGACAGCGGGTGTGTTAAAAAAATAATTATGGCAAATATTTTTGTGAGTTAATTTACTATCTAGGAATAATACGATGACATTTGTAGTCACTGAGAATTGTATTCGTTGTCGATATACAGATTGCGTAGAAGTTTGTCCAGTTGATTGTTTTAGGGAAGGTCCAAATTTTTTAGTCATTGATCCCGATGAATGTATTGATTGTGCGTTGTGTGAACCAGAATGTCCTATTAATGCAATTCATTCAGAAGATGATTTATCGGAAGAGCAAAAACCTCTCTTGGCCCTAAACGCAGAGCTTTCAAAGCAATGGCCAGTTATCACCAGAAATAAAGGCAGCTTGCCAGAAGCAGAGCAATGGAAAGACGTTCCTGAAAAACTTCAATATTTAGAACGTGATTGGGAAAAATAAGCAATTATTTACGAGGTGGAAATTTGTAAATAATTTTTAATTAATGCGTCTTCCCAGTCCATCCTATTGGCTAGATTAACGCCTAAATGGGATAAGTCTTCGGAAAGCGTTTCTAAACTTTTAGGGTTTGTGTATTTGTCATTAAAATCTAACGCAGTATCCGTAGTTTGAGAAATCTTCTTTAACAAGTTTGCGTCAAGCCCAGAAAAATGAGGCTGGCAAGCACTACAATATTCAGCCAATTTTTCAAATATTCTAAAATGGCCGCTAGAGAGATAGTCTGTAGTGCACCCCGTCTGAACAGGACACTTAGTCAGCCTATATAAGACATAGGAATATGACTATGAATATTACTAGGAACAACCAAACAGTTGAGGTAGTTACCTCAGAAAAACACCGAAG
>Ga0169931_10011871_pt1 | contig 12182 bp, 11 predicted proteins | sample Kivu_15m_20L_FD_129675 | JGI IMG/M metagenome (GOLD analysis project Ga0169931, IMG submission 129675) | Freshwater microbial communities from Lake Kivu, Western Province, Rwanda to study Microbial Dark Matter (Phase II) - Kivu_15m_20L... | ecosystem: Environmental > Aquatic > Freshwater > Lake...
TTACAAAAATAATTATTTTATATTTTTTAAAATTTTTTTTATTTAAATCTAATATTTTTATAATTTTTTTATTTATTTTTTTTTTTTTTATATTTTTGCTAAAAATATGTATTTCGGAATTTATAATCTCTTTTTTAATTATTGAATAATAAGTATTGTACCCAAAATTAGAACCTATAATTAAAATTTTATTCATTTTTTACTAAGCGCTACGGTTTTTTTTAGATTCAACGTGAATATTAATCCTGATATCCAATCAATCTCATTCATTTATTAAAACTAATTTGATATTTTAGTAAGTTATTAAGTTTAGTTAAAAAAAATAGATTACAAATCATTGTATTTTGATATAAAAATTAATGATAGATTAATTTTTTGCATATATTATTTTGTAAATAATCTTGTATTTTTCAAAGAATAATAAGCAGATATCTAAAAAATAATAAATAAACGTCTCAAAGTATAATTATGAACAAAATATTTTTTATAATTAAAGAAAAATCTGAGAGAATTAAAAATAAAAATTTTCAAAAAATATCTGGAATTTCGCTTTATAAAATACCTTTGTACAAATTTAAAAATTTTCAAGTTTTTGTAGATACTGATAGTGAAAAAATAATTTCTGAATGTAAAAAAGATAAAAATTTAAAACATGTTTATTGTTACAAAAGAGATAAAAAATTTATCAATATGGAAAAAAGTCTTACGCATAGCCCAACTCCATTAATGATAAAAAATTTTTTAGATAATTTTGTCAAAAATGAAAAAGAACCTATTATTACATCTCATGTAACATCACCATTTTTAAAAATATCTTCATTAAAAAAAGCTTTAAATAAGATGCACGATTATGACAGCGTCTGTTCTTGTGAAAAGATACAAAATTTTTCTTATTTAGAAAATTCAAAAATCAAACCTATAAATTTTGACCCTAGATTGATTCAAAAGACCCAATCTTTAAAAAAAATTATAGTTCTTAATGGGGCTTTTTTTATAATAAAAAAAAATATATTTTTGAATAATAGATTGCAAAGAATATCTAATAATCATTTTTTTTATGAATTAAAAACGCCGGAAAGTTTGGATATTGATTATCCTGAACATTTATTCTTAGCAAGAAAGTTTTCTAAGTTGAAATTATGAAAAAAAAAAAAGTTCTTATATTTGATCTAGATGGAACTTTAATTAATTCCAAAAAAGATATTCTTATAAGTTTTAATTATGTCTTTAAAAAAAATAATTTTAAAACAATTAATAATTCCTTTTTTTTAAAAAATGCTAGTTTAGGAAGTAAATATATAATAAAAAAAAATTGTGCTCCCATTAAAGTTGTGCAATTAAATAAAATTAATAATGAATTTAAGAAATTTTATTTTAAACAATGTGTAAAAAATACTTTGCCGAAAAATGGTTTATTTTATTTTCTAAAAAATACTAAAGATAGATTTTATAATGTGATATCTACAAATAAAACAGAATTAGTTGCAAAAAAAATACTTAAAAAATTAAAAATTTTTAGTTTTTTCCATGCCGTATATGGATATGATACTTTAAAATATAAAAAACCCGATGAAAGACATTTAAAAAAGATATTGTCTGATTTTAATGCAAACAAAAGAAACAGCTTTTTTTTCGGAGATAGTTACATTGATTATAAAATGTCAAAAAAAATGAATGTTAAATTCTTTTTAGTAACAAATGGGTATTGTTCAAAAGCTAAAAAAATTAAGTTTGATTTTAAAGTTAAAAATTACTTTGAGGCACTTAAGCTAGTTAATAATTTATAAAAAGTATAGAATAATAAATTAAATATGAAAATTCTTGATTGCACTTTAAGAGACGGAGGCTTTGTAAATAACTTTAATTGGAATATTGAATTTGCAAAAAGATATTACCAGCTAATGTGTGCTTATAATATTCCGTTTATAGAATTGGGTTATTGGGGTCAAACTGCAAAAAGTAAAAATAGATTTTATAATTTAAATGAGGATGACGTTCTAAAAATAACAGGCGCAAAAAGTAAAAATAATGCCGTAGTAATAATTGATTATCATTATTGTAATAAAGATGTGAGTTCTTATCCAAAAAAATTAGCAACACCTGTTTCAATGATAAGAATTACCTCAAGAAAAGAAGATATTGATCAGGCTCTTAAATTTTCAGAAAAACTACATAACAAAACAAAAATTGACATATCTTTTCAAATTATAAATTGCACAAATTATTCTAAAAAAGAATTAGAAGAAACTGTTTCGAAAATATTAAAATACAAATTTATGTATATTTATTTTGCTGATAGTCATGGTAATTTAAATTTATGTATAGATTACGATAAGTATAAAGACTCTGTTGATAAGATAAAATATCAAGGAATGGGAGTTGGTTTTCATTTGCATAATCATACCGGCAGAGCATTAACAAATTTTTATACGTGCAAGAATAATAATATAGATATTATAGATGCTTCGATTCTCGGACTTGGTAAAGGGGGTGGAAATCTTAAATTAGAGGACATAATAGTTAACGAGTATTTTATTAGATTGTTAGAGTTTATAGAATTTGAGTCAAAACATTTTAATTTTAGTAATAAGATTTATTTGTATAATTTAATTACCGGAAGACTTGGTGTTACAGATAATTACGCAAAGTATGCTTTTCAAGAAAATTTATCTTTAGCTAGGTTCTATGAAATATGTTCTTTGTTGAGAGGCGCGAAAAAAGATACATTCCAAAAATCTAATTTAATTTAATAGTTATTAATTTTTTTTTACAAATAATTATATAATTAGAAACAAAACCTAAGTTTTTATAAGAAGAGTACTATAATCAATACCGTTCTAGATTTATCCATTATTTTATTAATAGTTAATTTAAATTATTTCCCACATAATAAAATTATTATTTTCAATAATTTTTATTTTTTTAATTTTTACAATAGTATCAATCAAATCTGTATAAAATATTTTTTGCATAAGACTATCTATATGAAAATTATTTTCATTAGTAACTATGTTTCTGTTCGACTCTATTCTATAGTATTTTTCTAGTTCTTTATTGATACTCTTTTCAAAAATAATAAATTTTATATTTTTTTCTTTAAAGAATTTATTTTTTAATTCATTGTTTTTTTTAATAGGGTAATTTTTATCTGACAATAGGTAACCAGTTGCAAATTCAATGTAATTCAGATTTGTTTTATTAAAATTATTTTCACTTATTAAATAAGGTCTAGTAATAACTAATAAGGAATTTTCTTCTTTTACCTGCTCTAATATTTTATTTAAATTTTCATAGTAATTTATTGGATATATAACTTCTATTTTTACATATTTGTTATAACGCGAGTAAGCCTCTTCTACATTATTATCGAGAAAGAATTGCAGATCGGAGTATGATAATTTTAAATTTATATAAGTATTGTTATTTATTCTTAAAGCTATAATAAAAATTATACTACAAATTATCTTTAAATACTTTTTTAGAATTTTAATTTTTATATGATTAAAATTATCTATCAATATAAAAATTGTAAGCCCCTGATAGAATGGCAATATATATCTTAATTGATTAACTTTATCTGGGTAAATACTAAAAAATATTATTAATTGAAAAATTATTAATGAAATTAAAATATTAAATTTTAGATAATTATCATCTTTAGAGACAATAAGATTAATAGAAGCAAGAATTATTATTAAATAATTTTGCCTTATGAAATAATAATCAAGAAGATTCTGATTATTTATAATTTGTAAGTTTAGATCTTTATATAAAATACTGTTCTCGAACCAATAATTACTGTGAAATATAATATTTGGTATAAAACCAAGATCGATTTTGAAATTATAAATTAAATAAGGTAAAATAAATAAAAAAATTAAAAAAAAATTTAACAATAATTTTTTAAATTTTATTATTTTATTATTCATTTTTTTAAATAATAAAATAAAAAATAAAATATTTGCTATCGATACAATGCTAATTGATTTTAGAAGGAATAAACTTGCTGAAATTATTAAAATATAAATAATTTTTTTATTGCTCGGAAAGTTATAAAAATCCTTTATTTTTAAAAGTAATAATAAAGTAAAAGGAATAATTATTATTTTACCAGAAGCTGTATCATTAACTGATATTGATAATATTAAAGAAATAAAAATTATTAAATTTTTCTTAATATTTGAGTAAGAACTGCATTGGTCGTTAACTATTAATATAATTAGCAAATATCCAACAAACTTATCAAAAAAATTTGTACTATAAAAATCTGCTATATATACAAAAATTCCATTAATTATATTTATTGTTGGAAACTGATAATATTCTCTGAAGTTTTCATTAATATTATCTTTAATATATATTTTTCCATTTATATATTTTGAGATTGTAAAAAAATATCCAGAAATATCATCTACGCTGAAATAAAGACTTTTAATAGAAATTAAAAAAATAAATAAAATTAAAATTTTTAAAATTAATTCTTTTGTACTAAAACAGATCTTAATCTTGTTTAAATTTAGTTGAAGTATTTTTAATAGAAAAGATGATATTAATATAAAAATGATAAATTTTATATTATAAATATTTAGACTTAATAATAGCCCAATAAAAAAAACTAAGAATGATATTCCGTAAATTAAATTTAAATAATATTTATCTAAATCTTTTAATAAGTATTTATTTATAATACGTCCTATATTCTCTATGCCAATTATTATAAAAATAAAAAAAAATGGTATTACTGCTGTATAAATCAATTCAAATATATATTAGAAGTTATAACAAATTTTTTTGCTTTTTTTTAAATAAAATTTTTACTATAAAAATAATATTTTAATTTATTTTTTTGTACACAATAAAATAAGACCGTACTCTCATTTTTACTTATTTTATTTTTTTTAATTAATTAAATTTAATAAATGCTGGCTTATTTAATTAGTATTACTTTTTATTTATAAAATAAAAGTTAAAAGGATTTTTTTCTTTTGGTCTATAAGATTCAATTTTGTTATTATGGTAATCATAATAACAACATTTGTAGTTATATTTTTTTAAAAATTTATTTATTAAATCTATATTGGACATCTCCTCGGTTATAATAACTGGCTTAGATTTTTTTATTATTTTGCTTAAAGATTTAATTATTTCAAATTCATGTCCGTTAACGTCGATTTTAATCAAATCTATCTTTTCTTTAATAATCGGCATTTTTTTTAGATAAATAGTTCTTTTTTCAATTTTAAGATTTCTAGTAAAAAAAAAATTTTTGTCCAAAACTTTTCTTAAATGTTCTTTGTTATAGAAAGTATAAGTTATTAAAGGAAATTTTTTATTTAAAAATTTGTATACAGGCACATATACTTCTATTTTTTGATTTTTATTACTAATACCGTAATTATAAATTTTTTTATTTTTAATATTAAGATTTTTTAATTTTTGATAATAATTTTTATTAGGTTCAAAAGCGTAAATACTTTTTACATCTAAAATTTTTGATATAAATTTAATGGCAACCCCATCACTTGCTCCAATATCAAGTAGGTTAATTCCTTTTTTAAAACCTAATAATTTAATTCCATTAAAATCATCTTCAAAAATTACAAAAATATTAGCCAAGTATCTTGCCAATAAATAGACCAATGGGTGTGACCTTACTATGCGCTCAAAAATAAATAGAAAACTTCTTTGAGTTTGGTCTGTATAGTTTTGTTGGCTATTCATTAGTAATGTCTATTGTATAAAATAATTTTATTGATGATTTTGATACACAAAAAACATTATCATTAAAATCTATTTTTTATTAAATAAATATTTATTAAATATATATTTATTTTTAATAATATATAGAGGTTGTATTTATCAACTTGTTAGAACAGTATTGATTAAATTGATGTTAAAACTTTTAAAAATAATTTTTAAAATAATTAAAGACTATAAATTTCAAATAATTTTTATTTTAAATTATGAAATAATTTATTTTATAAAAGGTTATAAAGGATTTAATTTTCAATTTTCTAAAAATAAAAAAATGACAAACACAATCCCATGTCCATTCTATTTTCTTCATTGTATAAGAGAAAAAATTAATTTTAATAATGTAGATGGATTTATAGACTTTGGATCAGGATATGGAAGAATAGTTAATTTTTTTCACGCAAATTTTATATTAAAAAATATTCTAGGTATAGAAAGCGAATATTTACCTTACATTAGTTGTGTAAATAATTTCGGAAATAATCCCAAGGTTGAGTTTTTAAATAAAAATTTTAATGATTTTGATATTTATGAACATTATAAGACAAAAAATTTAAAGGGAATGTGTCTTTTTTTTTCTGCACCATTTAGTGAACCAAAAGATTTAATTATTTATATTAATAAAATAAGCAATTTAATGATACAAAATCTAATTATAGTCATAGTTAATTATAAATATGATGATATTAAGAGAATAAATAAAATAAAAATTTTAAATAAATATTATATAAGTAAAAATAGAGGTTTTTGTATATGTGCTTTTTAGTAGTTAATAAAATATATTAAGATGATTGATTTTAATTTTTTTGAAATCTTTTTAAGTTTATTACTTCTATCTGCTGCATTCTTTTTTTTTGGATTATTAAAAAAAATTTTTTACTAATGTTGCATATATGATTTTGTATTAAAAATTTCATTAGCTTGATATAATCAGAAATTCCTTCAAAATTTTATGAAAATTCCAAAAACTAAAAAAATTAAATTTTGCAGATTGTGCAAAAGTAAAAATTTAAAAAAAATTTATAATTTTGGTAATTTTTTTGTAAGTAACTTTGTAACTAAAAAAGAAATTAATAAAGGAATTAAAGCTCCACTAAATTTAGTTCACTGTAAAAAATGTGACTTATTGCAACTTAGTCACTCAGCCCCACAAGAAATAATGTATAAAAAATTTTATTGGTATAGATCCAGTGTTACAAAATTGATGAGAGACGCTTTAAAAAACGTTTTCGAATCATCAATAAAATTTGCGAAATTAAAAAAGAATGATTTTGTATTAGATATAGGAGCTAACGATGGAACCCTTTTAAAATATTTTAAAGAAAAAAAAATTAACACAATAGGTTGTGAACCAGCAAAAAATCTCCATAATGAGTTAGAAAAAAATTGTGATTTTGTATTAAGAGATTTTTGGAGTTTTGAAGCATTCAATAAATTAATGAAAGAAAAAAAAATTTTAAAAAAACCTAAATTAATTACGGCAATAGGCATGTTTTACGATTTAGAAAATCCAGGAAAATTTATTTCTGATGCAGCTAAATGTCTCGATGATAACGGTATATTTATTGCTCAACTTATGTGCCTGAATTCTATGATAGAAAAAAATGATTTAGGTAATATTTGTCACGAACATTTGGAATTTTATTCATACAAATCACTTAAATATTTATTTGAAAATAATGGTTTTAAAATTTTTAAAATCGAAGAGAATGATATTAATGGTGGTAGCTATAGAATATTTTGCAAAAAAAATTTAAAGAAATCAATTGCGTACAAAGAGAAAACTACATTAAAAAATATATATAAATTTTTTTCAAGAGTTGAACATAATAAGTTCACAACAGTTAATTTTATTAAAAAAGAAGTTGGGAAAAAAAAGAAAGTTTTTTTGTATGGAGCGTCTACAAAAGGAAATACATTGCTTCAATATTACAAATTAAATAATAATTTGATTCCTTTTGCAGCAGAAAGAAGTCCAGAAAAATGGGGAAAATACACTATAGGCACTGGCATCAAGATTGTCTCTGAAGAGCAAGCTAGGAAAATGAAACCAGATTATTACTTTGTAATGCCTTACGCTTTTATAAGCGAATTTAAAAAAAGAGAAAAAAAATGGTTAAAAGGAGGTGGAAAATTTATTTTACCATATCCAAAGTTCAAAATAGTTAAATGAAAAAAGCTTTAATACTAGGAGTAACAGGGCAGGATGGGTCTTACTGCGCTGATCTTTTATTGGAAAAAAAATATAAAGTTTATGGAATGGTCAGAAAGTCTTCCACTACTAATACAAAAAATATAGATCATTTAATTGAAGACCGTAAACTTTTTAATAAATCTTTTTTTATCAAACATGGTGATATGTTGGATCACGTTGCTCTTGATGCAATTATTAATGATATCAAGCCTGATGAGATTTATAATTTTGCTGATCAAGATCATGTAGGCTGGAGTTATCAGATACCTACTTATTCATTTAATGTTACAACAAATTCCGTGATGACAATTTTAGAAATCTTGAGGAAACAAAAAAAAAAAATTAAATATTTTCAGCCCATATCATCTAATATTTTCGGACATTCTAAAGGTAAGAAATTTAATGAAAACTCAATTATGGATCCACACAGTATATATGCTCTTGGAAAAGCCTCTACATATATGCTCTGTAGAATGTATAAAAAACTTTATAATCTTAAAATATATGGTGCAATTTTTTTTAATCACGAGTCACCAAAAAGATCAGCTGAGTATGTTTCTCAAAAAATAATTAAGCATGCTTGTGAAATTGCCTATAAAAAAAGAAAATATTTATACCTAGGAGATATTAATTCCAAAATAGACTGGGGTTATGCAAAAGATTATGTTTTTTATTCATGGAAAATTATGCAAAAAAATAATCCTGATTTTTATATTATTGCTACTGGAAAAATTAATTCAGTTAGAGATTTTGTAATTAAAGTTTTTACTAAACTTAATTTAGACATCAATAAACATTTAAGAATAAATAAAAATCTTTTAAGACCATTCAAAAGTTTGCCTTTAACGGCAAATCTTTCTAAAGCAAAAAAAGAACTTGGATATAAAGTTCAAAATAATTTAGATTCATTAATAGATATTATGCTGGACGCAGAATTAAAGAAATATAATGCATAAAGTTTCCTTAATTTTATGCACATTGAATGAAGAATCTCATATAGAAAAAACTATAAAAAAAATTTTTAAAGTTTACCCAAAAGCAGAACTTGTTATTGTTGATGACAATTCTAGTGACAATACAATAAAAATCATAAAAAAATTTAAATCTAAAAATATTAATTTAATACAAAGAAAAAAAAATAGAGGATTAGCCTCTGCTTTTGTAGTGGGTATGTTTAATGCTAAAGGCAACTATATTGGCTGGATAGATTCTAATATGGATTATGTGATGGATAAATTCAAAAAAATGGAAAAATTATTAGACCAAGGATATGATCTTGTTCTTTTATCGAGATATGTAAAAGGAGGAGATGATCTAAGATCATTTGTTAGAGTCTTTTTTAGCAGAGCATTTAATTGGTTTTGTAGGTTATTTCTGACTAGCAAAATTAAGGATTACTCAAGCGGAATTTTTTTGCTTAAAAAAGATGTTTTAAAAGAAATTGTTCCCCTGGGGTATGGGTATGGCGAATTTTTTGTTGAGTTTATTTTAAATATTCACCTGAAATCTTTTAAAATAAAAGAGATCCCTTATATACAGCAAATGGATGACCCGAATGGCAAATCAAAAACGTTGCCAAATTTATTTCATTTTTTGAAATTATCTTTAGTATATTTTGTAAGGGTAGTAACAATTTCTTTTAGAAAATGATTTATAAAAAAATAAAAAAAATAAAATTTAAAAATAAAATCTACGCAATTATAATTGATAGCAGCAACTTTAAAAAAAAAGGAGTAACCTTTTTTACTGATAATTCAATGAATTTACAAGTTGGGTTTATGAAACACCCAAAAGAATGTAAGATTCTTCCACATAAACACCGGTCGGTAAAAAGAATTCTACACAAAACAACAGAGGCTATTTATATTATTAAAGGAGAGCTTAGAGTGGATTTTTACTCTATCAAAGAAAAGTATTTGTTTAGCAAAAGAGTAAAAGCAAAATCAATTATTGTTCTGATAGATGGAGCTCATGGTTTTAAAGTTTCAAAGGATATAGAGATGATCGAAGTCAAACAGGGCCCATACATAGAGATTCAAGATAAAAAAAAATTTGATCCAATCGATGAAAAAAAAATCAAATTTAAATAAATTTATTCCTGTTAATCAGCCAAGAATTACAAGAGATAATGCTAATTATGTTTTTAAAGCGGTTAAATCTGGCTGGGTTTCTTCTGATGGCCCGGATGTAAAAAAGTTTGAATTAAATGTAGCAAAATTAATTGGTAGAAAATTTGCAATATCCGTAGCGAATGGATCTGCCGCCTTAGATATTGCTATCCAATCTTTAAATTTACCAAAAGGTTCAGAGATTATTATTCCCAATCTTACAATAATTTCCACAGTACTACCTTTAATAAGGAATGGTTTAGTACCAATCTTGGCTGACTGCGATCTTAATGATTGGAATATGTCTTTTGAGCAAATTAAAAAAAAAACTACAAATAAAACAAGATGTATAATGGCAACACATATTTATGGTTATCCATGTGAAATTGAAAAAATTAGTAAATATGCGAAACAAAAAAAAATATTTTTAATTGAAGATGCAGCAGAAATGTTCGGTCACCATAATATTAAAAATAAATATTTTGGTTCTTTTGGAGATTTATCAACCCTTAGTTTTTATGCAAATAAACACATCACAACTGGCGAAGGAGGAATGATATTAACAGATGATAAAAAATTATACGAAAAATGTAAGTCATTTAGAAATTTATGTTTTGGTAACGGTTATAATAGATTTACACATACAAATATCGGTTGGAACTATAGAATGTCTAATATCCAAGCCGCGCTTGGAGTAAGTCAGTTAAAAGAAATAAAAAAAATTACTAAATTAAAAAAAAGAATTGGTGAAAGTTATTATAAATATTTAAAAAATATTAAAGAGATTTATATACAGCCACCAAAATTAGATACTAGAGTAAATGCTTATTGGGTAGTTGGTATTTTAAATTATTCTAAATTAAACACTAAAGAACTAACAGAAAAGCTTTTGAAAAAAGGTATCCAGACAAGACCATTCTTCACACCCATGAGTAAACAACCTATTCTAAGAAGATTTCTTAAAAAAGATGGTAATTTAAAAAACTCAGAAACTATATTTAAGAATGGATTTTATTTACCAAGTAGCATTAGTTTAAATGAGAGCACAATTAAGCATATCTGCGGCACTTTAATTAAGTGCATTTATAATTAGTAAAAAATATACCAAGCGTCATTATCGATTTTAATTTCTTTATAATTTTTTAATTTACTTTCATTTTTAATATATTCTTTTAAAGCAGGTAAATTATCTTTAATTAAATTGCTATTAAAAATTATTCCCTCTACTTTATCTTTGTCATTTTTTTTGATATATATATCTTCAGATCTTGAGGGACTGCCTATCCATGAGGTTGTCCTGTTTAAGCTATTTGGGGAGAAAATTAGTTGTAAGCTCTTATGAAGGTATTTATTTATTAAATCATCAATTCGTAAAACATATTGATTTGTATTAAAATTTCTATTTTCTAGTTTAAAAATAACGTCATGCATTCTAAAGTATCTGAGATTAGGATAAGCCTCTAGAAGCTCACCGTTGAATTTTTCGCCAGCAAAAACACTATTTCCTCTTCCTATTATAGTGAAATCTCCAAATCCATACCCAAGATCTGAGTATACCGCTAGAGTTTTGTAGGATTTAATAATTTGATCTATTTTTAAATGCAAAATATTTTCTTTTGCCTTTAGTTCAGTAATTTTTTCATTTCTAGATTTTATATAGTTATAATTTACAACAATAAAAATAATTAAACTAAAAATTAGTATAATTTTATAACCTTTCTTTGAAAGTATATTTTGATTACATAAAAAAATAAAAAAAATGAAAGCACTAGAGGCGTAGACATTTTGCATCCCAATACCTCTTAATTTTATTGGCTCCATAAAAAAGTTCATAGAAGATGAGGCTAAAATTGTATAAATAAATAAAAAAAACATTAACAAAAAAGTTAAAAAAAATATTTTTAAATTAATACTTTTGTTACCAATGTTTTTTATGAGATTGATTTGCTTTATTGAAATATAAAAAAATATAAAAAAATATAAATAAAAATATTTAATTGTATAAATAAAAAAATTTTTTATTATATAATAAAAATCATTTATATTAATTGAAGTTTCTTGGCGAAAAAATATAACATTGATAAAAATTTTTGGTATTCTTCCTATAATAGGAAAATTTAAAATAA
>Ga0169931_10011872_pt1 | contig 12181 bp, 8 predicted proteins | sample Kivu_15m_20L_FD_129675 | JGI IMG/M metagenome (GOLD analysis project Ga0169931, IMG submission 129675) | Freshwater microbial communities from Lake Kivu, Western Province, Rwanda to study Microbial Dark Matter (Phase II) - Kivu_15m_20L... | ecosystem: Environmental > Aquatic > Freshwater > Lake ...
AAGAACGGGAAGCCAGCGGCCACCATGCCAAAACACAAGCAAAGCCAAAAGGACCACACCGGTTAAAAGGGTTGCAAAAAGAGCCAGGCCGACCTGTGTCCAGTTTTTTTCGGAAAAGCGATTCCAGCCCCAGAACAGCGGGGGAAACAGCAAGCAACAGATCCATTTCCACCGCTTCATAAAGGTTGAATTTCGTACAGGTGAATGGTCCACCAAGAATCACCGTTGTGAAAACTCCGCAGGTGCCGATAGGAATTAGAGGGGGGCAAAAGGACCGCAGACAGCAGGTAATTTAAACCGGCTTCGTGCATCGCGGCAGGGTTCCATTCCAGATTTTGAACTTGCCCCCGCTTTCCTTTGCCTTGGTGAATGGCTTGGAAGCCACAGCCCAATTCGGCACTGAAAAGATAGGCCCTGTTCCCCCAGTTTTGGAAATAGCGGCGGCAGGGCTCTGATTTTTTGAATTCGCCCTCACTAATGTTGCCTAAGCGGTGTTTTTGCTTCAGTGGATATTGAGATTGAAGCCCGTCAATAGTGTAAAATCCATTGTATTGGGCTATGCTGGGCGACAGCCCCAATGAGGCCACCCTGTAAGAATCAAGCGGCTTACCGATAAACCATTGGATTTTCTTCATTTGGTCGGCCGCCACGTAGCTTCGGTAGCTGGGCATAATGTCTTTGTGCAAGGCTATACGTAGATTCTGAAGATTTTGGTCGTTGCCTAAACCCGTTACCAACAACAAGCTGGCCCAAACCAGAATGGCTAGCCGGCGGTAGGCAATCTGATTCCAGATGGCTACGCTGCTGTCGACCAATAAGATTAGCCAAAGCAAAGGAAACAAGGTAGAAAGCCGATCCAGTCGCATACTGCGAATCACATCGATGTGCTGAAAAAACAAATATTCCAGGCTGGGATAAAAAGCTTGAAAAAGCAAAACCAACAGCAGAATTAAGGCTGTGAATTTGCTTCGCTTATGAAAATAAGGCCAGGCAAGTAAAAGCAGCAGCAAGATTGGCAGGGTAACCAAGGTGCCCACGTGGTAGTGGCTAAAAAATGCCATTTGAAAAAAAGATTGAAACTGCGAGATAACATCGGGCGCCCCGTCTGGATAAGGCAGGTATTCTTGACGGTGCGATTCAAATCCGCTAAACATTAAAGCAAAGGAAGGGTAATGGGCCAGGAGAACACCTAGGCCCCAAGCGAAAGCAGAGCCCCAAAGTAGGGGCTGGAAATTCAGAGATTTTCGAAATTGAGCAAGCAGAAGAAATCCCCATGCCATACTCAACAGAATGGCCGTCCAAATAAAAGAAGCGGCAAAGGGGAACAAAAACCAGATTGCCAAATCCTGGGGTTTAGCTTGCTGTCGATGCAATCGGCGAAAAGACATCCAAAGCCATGGCAGGCCCATGATAGCGGCTCCGAAGGTGGGGAAAAATGGAATCCATGAGAAAAGAAGGGCGGCGGCCCAAGCCAATTCTGGAGCGGCTTGTGGGTAGGTTTGTTTTACCCAGCTGCGCATGCCCAGGAAGCCGATTAGGGAAAGACAGAAGGACATAAAAACATAGCCCCAGAACATACCGAAGGCATGCACAAACAAATAAGGTAGGCTATGCCCGGGCGGGTAGGTATTTCGCGGCAATCCGCCAAGGATATTGGGCAAGGTGGCATCGGCAGAATAATCAAAAGCAAGGCCGCTTTGCCGCAGGACTTCTAACCAAACCAATTCGCCTTCAAGGGTATCGTGAAGGCGCACATAAGCATCTTGCTGCCAAATTAAAAAAGGAAGAAAGGGAAGGATAAGGCCAAAAAAGGCGGCATATCTATACAAACCCGTTTTCATAAGGTAAAGGTAAAAATAAATGGGGCGGCGGGGGCATTGTGGTTTGGGGATACCCTATCATCAAACCAAAAACAAGTACCTTTGAAATCAAATCAGACAAAGTGGCTGAATCAAGGCAAATCGCATTAGTAACTGGGGCAACGGCTGGAATAGGCCGAGAAATAACTCTGGGGCTTATCAATAAAGGGTTTCAGGTGTTGGCTGTTGGCCGACGATCGGAGGCTTTAGAGGAATTGAAGAACGCCTTTCCAGAACAACTGCATACCTTTCAAGCCGATTTTAGCGACCTGAATCAGGTGAAGCGTCTGGCCCTTGAGTTCCCGTTTGAGAAACTGGATGTTTTGGTGCACAATGCTGGAGGAGCAAATGGTTCCCGGAAATTAGGGGCTCAGGGGCAGGAACTTACTTGGGTGGTTAATTACCTAAGTCCATATTTGTTAACCCAATTGCTGGAATCCAAGCTAATCAAAAGCCCTTCTGCACGGATTATTCACTTGGCAAGCACAGCACATTACCATGGAAGAATTGACTGGAATGACCTTCATGGCGCTAAAGGCTATTTCATTTTAAGGGCCTATGCTCAGTCTAAGCTGGCTCAAATTATGCACACCCGGCATTTGAGCACCCGTTGGAATCGGCCTGAAGACCCGAAGATTTACGCTGTTCATCCGGGTGTAGTTAAAACGGAGATTGGCAGTAAGAACAGCGCCGGCTGGATAGGGGCAATTTGGCACCTGATTACGTACCTTAAGGGCGTTTCTGTACAAAGGGGCGCTGACAATTCAGTCTGGTTGGCCACAATCATGCCTAATGATTTGCCAGCTTCGGGAAGTTATTTTCATAAACGGAGGGTTACCCAGCCTTCAGCTCAGGCAAAAAATGCGGTAGATGCAGAACGGTTATTTAATGAAACAGCCCATGAACTGGCTGAATTTTTAAACTAGGCAGCGCGATGGTTGATGCAACCTGCTGCATTGGGATAGGTCACAGATTCCAGTTCCAACCGAGCGAATCGGGGATTTCACCCATTTTAATTGCGCTTAATTCGGTAGCCAACTGATTTGCCTGTGATTCAAGACCAAGATCGGGCAGAGAATAATCTACTCCATTGATTCCAATGCATTCTATTGATGCGATGGTTGCCGCAGTTCCGGTTCCAAAAACTTCTTTAATTGAGCCATCGGCCAATCCTGTTTTCAAAAAATCCACAGAGATGGGCTCTTCTCGGGTTTCCCAACCACGGCGTCGCGACAAGGCCAGAATGGAGTCGCGTGTTACCCCAGCCAAAATGGTATTGCTGTCTAAGGGAGGAGTAATTAGGGTTCCGTTGTGCACAATAAAAAGATTCATTGTTCCCGACTCTTCAATGTAGGTATGGGTGGCAGAATCTGTCCAAACCAATTGCCTGTAGCCTTCTTTCTGGCCTAACATAGCAGGGAAAAGAGAGGCTCCATAGTTTCCTGCCGCCTTGGCAGTTCCTGTTCCTCCAGCAGAAGCCCTGGAATAATGTTGTTCAATTCGAACACGAATTCTGCCATCGTAATAGGAACCAACGGGGGAGGCAATAATCATAAATCGATAGGAATCCGATGCCTTAATGCCTAAATACGTTTCCGTCGCGAACAAAAATGGACGCAAATAAAGCGAATAGCCTGCCTTTCCATGCACCCAATCGGAATCAATGCTTAGTAAAGCTCTAATTCCTTCTAAAAAAAGGGATTCAGGCACCTCGGCCATGCACATTCTTCGAGCAGAGGCATTTAAGCGTTTGGCATTCATTTCGGGCCTAAAAACCCTAACCTGACCGTCGCTGCCTCGAAATGCTTTTAGACCTTCGAATATGCTTTGCCCATAATGAAGAGCTGATAAAGAGGGTTCTATGGAAATGTTTCCGTAAGGTTCTATTCGAAAACCGGTCCATTTCCCATCCTCAAAGTCTGCACAGAACATATGGTCGGTAAACGTGCGTCCAAACATCAGTTGGTCCCAGTTTACCGAACTTAATTTGGAGGTTGGTCGCGGAAGAATGGATATGTCGGCAGCAGTAAGAACCATGTTAGAAAAAGCGTTTTATTGGGTGCCCAAATATAGGAGATTATTGTTGGGACAGCCAAGAAAATGTTTGCTTAAAATCGGCTTTTAACCCAATTTAGATTCTTTCTTGCAGATTATATGGGGGTTGTAAATTTGGCAAGGTTGGAGAACGGGGGCTACTTAACCCTAATTCGTTGGCCTTCGCGAATAAAATCGGCATTTCTTAGCCGGTTCATTTTTTTGAGTTTCGAGATGGTGGTCCGGTATTTTCGGGCAATTGAGGAAAGGGTTTCGCCTGAGCGGACCCTGTGTGTTTTGGTTTTAACGACATGGGCTACGTGGTATGCCTCCCCCCCCTTTTCCTTTGACAACAATGATTTATCAAAATTCAATTCATTGGATTTAGCTTTGGGCCCCTCATCTGACCAATCCATTAAAAGAGCTGGATCCAATGCAAACCCGCCATAACGCACCTCAAAATGCAAATGGGGCCCGGAGCTTTTTCCTGTACTTCCGCCAAGGCCTAGGGGCTCTCCGGCCAAAACAACATCGCCTTGCTGAACGTCAATGCGGTCTAAGTGGCCATAAAGCGTTTCTAGACCATTAAAATGCCTAACCATAACACAATTGCCGTATCCACTGTGGTTGAATTTTGCATATCGAACCACCCCGTTCATAAGGCTCACTACGGTGTCCCCAACCTCCAAATGGGAATCCCAGCCCTTGTGCATATGCCCATTTCTAGGGCCGAAGCCATAGGTTAGATCCTCTCCGTGCCATGGGTAAATCAGGTTTTCGCCTTCTTCCAAAAGGACAAAATGAAGGCGTTGCGGCATCGTATCTAACCTAGTGGAATCTGGAAAAAGCTCTACATCATCCCAATGTAGAAACCAATCGGGCCGCCAAACCTGCAACTGGGAGCACAGGTTGCGTCGAGCGCTGGGCTGCAATTCAGGAATTAGTGCCGCTAATCGGCGGCGCAATGCCGATTCAGACAGGTTGGCTAAGCCTTCAAAATCAATGGGTTCCGTCCCCCAGTACCAACCCATTTCATTTTCTGTTTGCGCCAAAGCTTGTTCAGAATCTTGGGCAAAAGCCGAAGAGTTTACCAAGCAAAACAGAAGCATAATTTGCCAAATAAAGGCAGAAACGGGGCAAGAACTTTGGTGAGAAGTTTGAAAAGCCATGATTAAATATAGAAATTTGTTTTTCAAAAATACAAGAACGAAGCTTCCTTCTCTTTTCGTATTCTTAAAGTTATAAACATGCCAATTGGAATTGCGTTGACGGGTGCTACCGGACATTTAGGGTTCGTTCTGATGCCCCTTTTGTTGAAAAGGGGGTATCGGGTAAAGGTCTTGGTACGGAAGAAACAGCCTGATTTCCCTGGTATGGTGGAACAGATTGAAGGGGATTTGGACGACACTTCGGCCTTACAAAAATTGGCTGAAGGGATGACGGTCTTTATCCATTCTGCTGCCTTAATCTCTGTATCTGGAGATCCGTTTGGGCTTGTTCACAAAACAAATGTGGTAGGCAGTGAAAATGCAATGAGGGCAGCGAAACAATCAGGGGTTCGTCGGTTCATTTATATTGGTTCGGTTCACGCCTACCAGAATCGCCCACATCTTCTGCCCTTAAACGAGATGCGGCCGATGGTAAAACAGGGCGGCGCATACGACAAAAGCAAGTCTCAGGCTCAGCAATTGATACTTAGCCAAAACGGTCCTGAATTCGAAACCTTGGCCTTATGTCCTACATCAATGATTGGCCCTCCAGATCTTAGGCCGTCTTTATTGGGACAAGCAATAATGGATATAGCTTTAGGTAAAATACCTGCTGTATTTCCTGGAGGGTTTGATTTTTGCGATGTCCGCGACGTTGCCAAAGCCGTAGCAAATGCGGTAGAAATGGGGCGAGGCGGTCAGGCATATTTGCTGGGAGGGAAGTGGTATAGCATGAGGGATTTTGGAGCCTGCATTGGAGAGGTCAGCGGCAAATCCATACGGTTGCCTGAACTTCCATTCTGGTTAGGCAAAATCTTGATTCCCGCCAGTAAAATATGGGCGAAAACATCGGGTCAAAAAACAGAATTTACGGCCGAGGCTCTGGACATTTTAAAATATGGCCCGCGGCAGGTATGCAGCATGAAAGCCCAAAACGAACTTGACTACCATTGCCGCGAATTAAAGGAGACGCTAAAAGATACGCTGGATTTTTTTCGCAATCCTAAGGCTTGATTTACGCCACACCAATTTGCCGAACAAACTCCTATGCGGCAAGCGAAAACACCAAAGAAAAAAGAATCTGTCCTTGAAAAATCCAATTCAAAAACGCGCATTTTTGTTGGGTTAAAATCATGCTTAAAAAGTTAATGCACGTCCCACAAAAAAACTCTGTATTTTTAAGACATGAAACGATTGCTACGGATTCTTTTAGGCATACTCTTGGCTCCTATTCTTGCCTTTGCCCTTTTCTTGCTTGCTTTTACCCTGCTAGATTATCGACCCGATGCACAGGAAGAGCTCAAATTGAACGGCAATGCCTCAACCAAATTGTACGCCGACACCCTATCCATACTCACTTGGAATATTGGCTACGGGGGGCTTGGAGCAGAACAAGATTTCTTTTTTGATGGGGGGCTCGACGTTCGGCCCAACGCCGAAATGTCGGCCTACTATTTGAATGGCATTTTGGGCTTTTTGGCCTCGCAAAGAGGCGTTGATGTGCTTATGCTGCAAGAGGTAGATAAAGATTCCCGACGCAGTTATTATACCGACCAAGAAGCCGAGATTCTAAAAGCATTGCCAGGATACGCATCGTCTTTCGCATACAATTACAAAACGCTGTTTGTTCCTGAACCCTTGCGCGAGCCGTATGGAAAATGCATGGCGGGACTTATGACCTTAGGTCGAGTGGCGCCAGCCGAAGCCCGTCGGCATGCCTTGGCCCCCGACGCCGACTGGCCCATTGGCTTGTTTATGTTGGACCGTTGTTTTATTAGCTGGCGGTATCCCGCTTATTTTTCGGATGGAAAAGACTTGGTTTTGATTAATCTCCACCTGTCGGCCTACGACGACGGCACAGTTAAAAAGCAACAAATGGACAGTTTGGCAGCATACCTTCGAGCCGAATATGCGCTTGGGAATCGGATTGTAGCTGGTGGAGATTGGAATCAGCTGGCACCTGGGTCTCAGGAGCAGGAGTTGGGCATTCCGGTTCCGGTTCCCTTTCCAGATGCTGGATGGAACTGGGCTGCCGCTGCAGCATCGACAAACCGAGATCTTTCTACCGGATACCAGCCTGGAATTACCCGAGAACAAACCATAGATTTTTTCCTTCTCTCGCCCAACCTTAAAGCGGTTGAGGTGAAAGGAATGAACCAGACTTTTGCATTTTCAGACCACGAACCCGTTCTGCTTCGGGTTTGCGCTAAGTAAAGATTTTTTTTGCAAGAAAACTTGGTTTAATCAGAAACAATAGACAAATTAAGTGGCTCTTTTTTGCCATTTTTTTTGTCTTTTTTGTGCATCTAAATTTACATTCCCATTTTAGTTTGTTGTACGGCGTACATAGCCCTGAAGCTATGCTTCAAGGCCTGGCTGGGCGTGGAATATCTCAAGCCGCCCTGACCGACATCAACAGCAGTTCGGGTATGGCCGACTGGTTGCGTCTAGCACCTCAATTTAATATTCATGCTGCTGTAGGTATCGATTTTCGCGAAAACAAAGGCCTCTACAGGCGTCAGCTCTATCTGGCCTTAGCAAAAAACAACGAAGGGCTATCGCAAATCAACGCCTTACTCAGCGAACACCTTTGCCAAGGAAAAGCCATGTTAAACCGGCCCACAAACCTAGACCAGGCGCACATTGTGTACCCTTTTCGCGAAATGCCCGAACACATAGTTCTGGCCGAAAACGAATGGATAGGTGTTCGGGAAAAAGACCTAGGTATGCTAACCCATTCTGTGTGGAGAGACAGTCCAAAATTGGTCATTCTTGCTGGGGGCGATTTTCGCTGCCGCGAAGACCACCACCTACACCGTTTGTTGCGAGCCATTGACACCAACGAACTGCATAGCCGCCTGCCCGCAGATTGCCTTGCAGACCCAGAAGAAAGGCTTCAGTCCCAGAGCGAAATCTGCCATGCCTTTCGGCACCATCCTGAACTTATTTTAAATACCCGAGAACTGCTGGAAAGTTGTCAGGTTGACTTGGAATTCGGAAAAAATAAAAACCGAAAACGCTTTGGAAAAAATCCCCGAGAAGACTTCCGACTGCTCTACAGCCAAAGTTATGCAGGGCTGCATGAACGCTATAGCCCAGCCAACAAAGTCAGCGTTGAGCGGTTAGAAAAAGAGCTCCACATGATTGAAAACCTAGGCTTCACTTGTTACTTCTTGATTGCCTGGGACATGATACGGTTTGCAAAAGAACAAGGCTTTTTCCATGTGGGCCGAGGCAGTGGAGCCAACAGCCTAGCAGCGTACTGCCTAGGCATTACCGATGTTGACCCCATTGAATTGGACCTGTATTTTGAGCGTTTTATCAACCCATACCGTGCCAATCCTCCTGACTTTGACTTGGATTTTTCGTGGAAAGACCGCGACACTGTTTTAGACTATCTATTCCAAAAATACCCCCCCGGACATACGGCATTGATTGCCACCTACCAAACCTTTCAGGAACGCAGAGCCCTTCGGGAATTGGCCAAAGTGTTTGGCTTACCTGAGTCGGAATGGGAAAGTGCATTAAATACTGAAAATCAGGACCCGATTCACCGTGCTATTCGGCATTTTGCGGCTCGACTTAAGGACATGCCCTCCCACCTTAGCATCCACGCTGGTGGAGTTTTAATTTCAGAAAAACCCCTGAGCTATTTCTCGGCCCTTCAACGTCCGCCTAAAGGCTATCCTATGGTGCAATTTAGCATGCTTGAAGCCGAAGACCTAGGACTGTATAAGTTCGATGTTTTAAGTCAGCGGGGCTTGGGGCATATCCGCGACTGCATTGAAATGATTCAGAATAAACAGGATAGCCTTGTTCCCATTCGCAATTTAGAACAGCTAAAGGCCGACCCTAAAGTGCAAACCCTGATTGAAACCGGCAATACCCTTGGCTGCTTTTACGTAGAATCACCGGCCATGCGCATGTTGCTTCAAAAGCTTAAGGCCAAAACGTATACCGACCTAGTGGCGGCAAGCTCAATCATTCGCCCAGGTGTAGCAAGGTCTGGCATGATGCGGGCCTACATCGAACGATTTCACCAGCCCGATTCCGTGGAATACATTCACCCCCTAATGGAAACCCTTTTGAAAGAAACCTTCGGAATTATGGTATACCAAGAAGACGTCATCAAGGTTGCCCACCACTTTGCGGGGTTAAGCCTTGCCGAGGCCGACGTACTTAGGCGAGGGATGTCGGGAAAATTTCGAAGCCGAGAAGAGTTTGCGCGCATCCGAGACCGCTTTTTTGAATGCTGTGCAGAAAAGGGCCATCCCAGCGAAATTGCACAAACCGTATGGGCCCAAATGGAAAGTTTTGCCGGATATTCATTTTCTAAAGCTCACTCCGCTTCGTATGCTGCCGAAAGCATTCAAAGTCTTTATTTGAAAGCCCACTTTCCGATTGAATTTATTGTTGCTGTAATCAACAATTTCGGTGGATTCTACCGCACCGAGATTTACCTACACGAAGCCCGTATGGCTGGAGCTCGCATTGAAAGGCCTTGCTTAAAAAACAGCCATTGGCTAACCCGACTCGACGGAACAACCATTTGGCTTGGCTTTATACACATCAAAGGCATAGAAGAACAGGTCGTTTACCGACTTATGGAAGAACGGAACCACGGAGGTGATTTTCAGAACTTAGCAGACCTTCAATCCCGCACAGGCATAAGCTCCGAGCAGCTGGATTTGTTGATTCGCTCCGATGCTCTTCGGCATTGGAGCCTAGGCTGGAAGGCCTTGCTTTGGCAATCGGTCGCATTGCCCAGGCAATGCAAAGGGGCCCAGCCTTTGCTCTTTGAGCCCCCCGGCTGCCCCGAGGTCATGCCCGATTTGCATTACGGGTCGAAAGACCGTGCCCTACAAGACATCGAACTGTTTGGGTTCACGGTCGATTCGCTGTTTGCCTTAGCCCCACCAAGCTCCTTCAACCCTTTGCCCGCGCGCTTTTTTGCAAGCCATCTGGGCCATGAAATTCAAACCGAGGGCTATTTGGTTACCGTTAAACCAACCCGAACAACACAGGGCGACCGCATGTTCTTTGGAACTTTTATTGATCGAGAAGGCGGGATTATTGATACGGTTCATTTTCCTCAAGTTGCGGCTCGATATCCATTTCGCGGTTCAGGAATATATGTGCTTCAAGGAAAAGTTTCCGAAGACTTTGCTGTGCCACAATTGGAAATCACCTACATGGTAAAGGCCGGTTGGCATACCCTATAAAATGACCAAAAACAAAGACAGAACTGCATGCGTGAATAACGGCAAAAAAAATGCCGACATACGTCGGCATCAAAACAATACTGCTTGGCAGTTATGCTACTCCCACAGGGTCTTTCCCTGAGAATGGAGCCTTCTTTTTCTTTTTCCGTGGGGGCAAAGGTTCGCTCATCAACTCAGCTATCAATTCAGATTTTGTTGGGCGGTCTTTTCGATCTGTGGCCTGCGGCCTTTCGCGTGGCTTATCGGTTATGGTAAAGGCACGGCCAGAATTCCCTGCACGGCCGGTACGGCCAATTCGGTGAATATAGCTGTCGTAGGTGCGTGGGATTTCAAAATTAATCACATCGGTAACCAACGGAATATCCAAGCCTCGAGCGGCCACATCGGTAGCTACCAGCACCCTAATTTTCCCTTTTCGGAAACTTTCCAGCGCTCGATTGCGGTAAGCCTGGCTTTTATCTCCATGGATTTCATCGGCACGGATACCCGCCTCTTTTAAGCGTTGGGTGATTCGGCTCACACCCCTCTTGGTTTCAGAAAAAAGCAAAACCTTGTCGCCTGCCTGTTCCTTTAACAAACGAATTAGCGTTCCATGCCTCCCGATGTTTTCGTCTACAAAAACAACAGCCTGCTCAACCTGGTCGCTGGGAGAACTCCCCGAATTCACCTGAACCCTTACGGCATCGCCGGGTTGAATTCGCCGAATCTCAGGCTCGATTTTCCCTTGAACCGTGGCACTAAACAACAAGGTTTGAGCGCGTTCTGGCATGGCATCGGAAATCAAATGCACGTCTTCCACAAAACCCATGTCAAGCATGCGGTCAAATTCATCTAGAATCAACGTATTGAACCCACGCAAATCCAAATAGCCACGTTCCAGAAGGTCCATTAGACGACCTGGTGTGCCAATTAAGATTTCGGGTTTGCGATTTAGGTGCCGCAAGTCGTTCATAATGTCGGTTCCACCCGTAAAACAAGCCGATTTAATGGAGGTTCCATTGATAAGGGCGGCGGCATGGGTTCCAATTTGATTTGCCAATTCGCGGGTTGGTGAAATAATCAATACCCTGATTTGGGGTTCATTGGTTATTTTTCGTTGCAGCAAGGGAAGCAAAAATGCAATGGTCTTTCCAGAGCCCGTCCGAGCCAAGCCAATCACATTTTCTCCCGCCAAAACAGGATCCCAGGTGTTCTCCTGAATTTCGGTCATCTGATGGATGTTCTGCTTCTGAAGGTTGCGCAGCAAGCGGTGATGAAGACCCGTTTCCTCAAAGGTTCGGGTTTCAATCACGGGCCGCTCCTCTGGAGCTACCGCGCTTTTTGTTAACATCGCTATCGAGATGTTCTCCCTGTCATCAAATTTCTTTTTTCGATTTTTTGAGCCGGAATTACCGCGCCCTTTTGAAAATGATCCCCCGGATTTTCCCGAAGAATAACGTTTTTCTACCATATGTGTCTGTTTTTATTCCTGCCGAATTTGGTCGACTCTGCTTCAAACTTAAACGCTATCCGTCGAAAGAAAAGAAAAACAGGCGGCAGAAAACTGATTTAGGCCTCAAAGATAGGGTTATTTTCCGAATAACCCATGAACATTAGGGAAAAACCTATATTGGCATCGATGCAACTGGACCTGTAAAAGGGCCAAGACCAACGGAAATGGTCAAAAAAAAAGCCGACACTAGGTCGGCCTTTCATTTTTTTTGCTTGTTGATTAAACACCAGCACTTTCAGCAGGAGCAGCAGCAGTAGTGTCAACAGCAGTAGTGTCAACAACTGGAGCCTCTTCAACAACAGCAGTTGTGTCAACAGCAGTTGTGTCAGTAGCAGGAGCTTCTTCAGTAGCACCTCCACCGCAAGC
>Ga0169931_10011875_pt1 | contig 12180 bp, 12 predicted proteins | sample Kivu_15m_20L_FD_129675 | JGI IMG/M metagenome (GOLD analysis project Ga0169931, IMG submission 129675) | Freshwater microbial communities from Lake Kivu, Western Province, Rwanda to study Microbial Dark Matter (Phase II) - Kivu_15m_20L... | ecosystem: Environmental > Aquatic > Freshwater > Lake...
CTTTTATAATCATTTCTCCCTAAATTTTTTCTATTTTCTTTTCTTTGAACTTCTTCGTATGTTCCTAATTGATATTTGGTTTTTCCTTTTGCTGAATTCCACAACTGTAATGTAAAATAAGTACAGGCTTTCTTCCACGATAAAGAAAATGTCTAATTCCAGAAATTTTTCCAGGGCACAATTGGCATTGCAAATTTATATTATCCCGTGTAATCTTATGTTTCTCTAACTCGATTCTAAGGGTTTCTTTGGGATTGAGTTTATGAAGAGATTTCCAGTGGAATTCTTGGTCTACTGGATCCTTTTCCCCTTCCAGTTGCAAAATTGGAAATGCATTTTGATTTATTAAAAAACTGGAATCCTCCACTATGCTTTGAAAGATCTCAAGAGAAGCAAGATTCATGAAGGATCTCCTGTTAGTTCAATGCCCAAAGACTTAAGCTTTCTATACAAATGAGTTCTTTCTATTCCCAATATTTTAGAAGCTTTAGATACACTCCCATCTAAAGATTGCAATGTTCTCAAAATGTACTCACGTTCAAATTCATCTTTTGCAGTTTTAAGATCTCCTTTTTCCACCATTTCATTCGCTTTCTTAAAACCTTGTAAAGATTCTTTGACTGATTTTGCCGTAATAGTATCCCCTGGTACGAGTATGGAAAGTCTTTCAATGATATTTCTAAGTTCTCTTATATTCCCTGGCCAAAAGTGTACCATTAGTAAATCCATAGCTTCTCTTTCAAAACGTTTGAGCATCAAATTATTTTCTTGGACCGACTTTCGAAGGTAATGCTCAACAAGAATGGGTATATCAGAAGTTCTATCCCGCAAAGGTGGCAAATGAATAGGAATTACATTGAGTCTGTAGTATAGATCTTCCCTAAATTTGCCTTCTTTAATGGCTTCTTCTACGCTAATGTTGGTTGCCGCTATAACTCGAACGTCAACTTGTATTGTCTCATTGCCTCCTAATCTTTCAAACCTTTGTTCCTGGAGAACACGAAGCACTTTAGCTTGAGTGGACAAACTCATGTCACAAATCTCATCTAGAAAAATTGTACCTAAATGGGCTTGTTCGAATTTTCCAATTTTTCGATCTATTGCTCCAGTAAACGCGCCTCTTTCATAACCAAAGAGTTCGGATTCTATTAGGTCCTCAGGGATTGCGGCACAATTGATTTCAACAAAAGGTTTCTGATTTCTCTTTGAGTTTTGAAAAATGGCTCTCGCAACTAATTCCTTTCCCGTACCATTTTCTCCGTAAATAAAAACTCTAGCATTGGTTTGGGCAGCTTGAGAAATGGCAAATTTGACTTTTTTTATGGAGCTTGAATTTCCTAAGATCTCATCATATTCAAGAAATACTTCAAAATTCTCCTCACTTTCTTCCTTTTGTAATTGAAGTATCGTCTCTATTGTGGAAACCACTTTTTCTATACTTAGCGGCTTTTCTAAAAAATCGTTCGCCCCAAGTTTTGTAGCATTTACTGCTTGTTCAATGGTGCCATGTCCCGAAATCATAATCACAGGTAAGGTGGGATAAGCTTTTTTACATTCATTTAAGATAGAAATCCCATCCTCTTTACCAAGCCAAACATCCAATAACACCAAATCAGGTCTATCTTTAGTGAGAGCTTTGATAAATGCTTTGCCATTTGCAAAATCCTCTACTTCAAAACTTTCATCTTCTAAAATAGCTCGGAGTGATTTACGAATTTCTTTTTCATCGTCTACAATGAATATTTTCTGATTATTTTTCATTGTACGACTGGCAATTCGATTTTAAATCGACATCCTCCAAATTTGGATTCTTCTACTGTAATATGACCATGGTGATCGATAACTGTTTTTTGAACAATGGCAAGACCAATTCCAGAGCCATGTTTTTCTTTTGTTGAAAAATATGGTTCAAAAATTTTTTCTCTAAGATTCAAAGGCAAACCAGGGCCAGAATCCTCAATTTCTATTTGCACAGACCTTTGTAATGCTTTTCGAACCAGTTTGGTCACTACTTTGATCTTCTTTTTTTTTCGAGTCGATTCTTCTATATCTTGGCTTTGGATTGCTTCAACTGCATTTTTAATCAGATTGTTGATTACTCCAGTGAAAAGCCTTTTGTCTAAAAAGAGTTCTGGAAGATTCAAAGCAAGTTTCGTTTCAAATTCGATCTCCGTTGTATCTTTGAAAAGATTTAGGCATTCTTCAATAATTGGATTAAGGTTTTGATTGATTAGAACTGGAACTGGCATCCTAGCAAATTCACTGAATTCCTTGACCAATAGTTCTAAAACTCTTACTTGACCAATGATAGTATCAGTGGCATCTTTCAAAATAGGAGAAAATACTTCATCAGAGGTTCTAGAATCCCATTTTCTCCTAAGTCTTTCCGCAGACAATTGAATAGGTGTTAGTGGATTTTTGATTTCATGCGCCATCCTCTGTGCTACTTCTTTCCAGGCTGCAATTCTTTGAGTATGCATGAGTTCTTCATTTTTGGATTTTAAGTCAGCTACCATCTGATTGAAGGAATCTATCAAAATTCCCATTTCACCTTCTTCCGTTTTGGCGATTTTTACATCTGACTTTCCCAGAGAGACTTCTTTAGTTGCATTTGCTAATTGAATGATTGGTTCAGAAAGCCTCTTTGCAAAAAGAAAAGAAAATACAATTGCTAAAGTGAACATCAATACAGCAAAAAGTCCTACTGTGTATCGAATTCCCAAAGGAATTTTTTCTTTCCATAAATTTGAATTTAAATAACTTTCCTTCGCTTCTCTAATCAAACTTGCTAAATTTTCAAAACCAAAATAAACTTGTTTTGAAATGATTAAAGTCATCGTATCTGATAAATTTGTTTTTATTAAAATGAAGCAATTGCCATTTTGACAAAAAAGAAATTTTTCATTCTTTCCAATGGTTTCCCATTTCAATTTGCTAGGAACCAAATCAAATCTTTGGTTGGAAAAAAGCTTCTCCTCATTACTCCAAACCCCAAATTCAAAAGAGTAAATTTTATCAAGTATTGGAGCAATAGAATCTGGCTTACCCGATTGAAAGTCTTTGAGTTCTTTCCGAAATTCCTTGGATTCATTAAGTAATTTTTCAGTTTCCCTTTGCTCTTCTTTGGAAAGTAATTTTCCAGAAGCTTCGAGTATTTGCCCCACTTCTATTTGGTAAAATCTTTCAACCAATTTAGCTGACAAACTAGAAGTCAATAGAAATACAGGTAATGAGGGTAAAAGTGCAACAAACAAAAAAGCCAATATCAAACGATATCTAATCGAACTTCTTATCTTCCCTGTCTCTCGATTTCTTCTGTTTCGGTAAGAGTAGCTTGCGAAAAGTGAGGCAGCAAGGAAGGGTAGAATAATAAACAAATAAGTATCAAATTTTCCTGAAAAACCAAGCTGCTCCTCAGAATCAAAGAAAAATAATTCAGCAAATAAAACAGATACGATAATCGTAAAAGAAAAAACAGCCAAATCTCTAAGATAGTATCTAGTTTCCTCAGAAATTTGAAATTTAATTTTTTTAGGTAGCAGTTTCAAAATTTCCCTCTACCAAAGTTCGAAGTGCCTCTAACGCCTCGTTTTCAAGTTCTCCAACAGTTCTGACAGTAAAAATAGCACCAGGACCTAAAGCTAACATCATAAGTCCCATGATGGATTTTCCATTTACTTCTATATCATCTCGACGAACGAAAATTTCACAAGGAAACTTGGAAGCTATTTTTACGAACAAACCAGCTGGTCTAGCATGCATTCCTTGACAATTAGGATCTATTTGCAATTCAATTGTTTTCATTGATCAGGTTTTGGATTCTGCAATTGATTTAATAACTTCTCTGAAAATTCCTTGGCACTATTCTTTCCCATTTTTCTAAGCCTTTGGTTCATTGCAGCAGTTTCAACTATGATTGGTATGTTCCTTCCGGGTCTAACTGGTATTTCCAAAAAAGGAATCGAAACTGCTAAAATTTCTTCCGTCTTTTCTTCAATACCTGTTCTTTCGTAGTCTTGGTTCGAATCGTCCCATTCTTTGAGATTGATAATTAGTTCAATGAGCTTATGATCTCGAACTGCTCCTACACCAAAGAGGTCTTTTATATTTAAAATTCCTAACCCTCTAATTTCCATATGGTGACGTAATAAATCAGAGCATGTTCCAATTAAATAAGATTCGCTTAGTCTGCGAATCTCTACCATATCATCCGCTACCAAACGGTGACCTCGTTCAATCAATTCCAAAGCTGTCTCGCTCTTACCAACCCCTGACCGTCCTGTTAAAAAAGTTCCAATTCCAAAAACCTCTACTAAAACTCCATGTCTCATAGTGCGTGGTGCCAAAGCCCGATCCAATACTGTTGATATCAATGTAATGAATCTATGAGTAGATAGTGGCGTTATCAATAATGGGATGTGTTTGTCATTTGCGTAATTTATAAAAGATTCTGAAGGTAAATTGTCATGAGTAAAAATAATACAGTTCAAGTGGTAGTCAAAAAAGAGATCAATGATTTCTTGGAGTCTATTTGCTTCGAGAGATTGCAGATACGCCCACTCTCCCTTTCCAAAAACCTGAATTCTATCATGTGCAAAAAAATCGAAAAATCCAGTTAAAGAAAGTCCAGGTCGATTGATTTCGGCACTAGTAATTCGATTTTGGACACCTTCTTTCCCAGCAATAACACGGATTTTTAGATCCTCATTTTCTCTGATGATTCCTTCAACTGTTATTCCAGGGATGGGCATTAGTTGTAACTCGATTGTTTCTTCCGCTGACCCGAGGGAAGTATTTTCAATATTTTACGATACTTTGCAATGGTTCTTCTGGCTATTTCAATGCCTTCGGCGACCATTTTTTCTACAATATCCTGATCACTTAGAGGACTTTCCTCTTTTTCATTTTTGATCATTTGTTTTATTAATTCCTGAATTTTAATCGAACTTTCTTTTCCACCTTCAGAAGATTTAAGACCTGAAGAAAAAAACCATTTGAGTTCAAAAATTCCCCATTTTGTTTGAATATATTTATTAGCTGTTATCCGAGAAATAGTGGATTCATGTAAGTTTAATTTCTCCGCTACTTCTCTTAGTGTCAAGGGCTTAATTTGCACTAGACCTGCTTTAAAAAAACCTTTTTGTAAATCTAAAATACAAGAAACAACTCTAAATAATGTTTGTCTTCTCTGCTGAATAGATCTGATAATCCATTGCGCAGACGTTAAATTTGTTTGAAGATACTCTCTATCTTGGGATTTTATATCACCATTTAATATATTTTTGTAGGAATTTTGAATGGATAGTTTTGGTAACCATTCATCATTAAGATATATATTGAATTCCCCTCCAACCTCTTTAATCATCACATCAGGAACTACATAATCTGGTGTCTTAGACACATATTGATTAGCCGGAAAAGGTTGAAGACGCTGAATGAGTTTGGATAAATTTATTACATCTTCTTCGGTTATTTTCAGGAATTTAGCTATCTTTTTGAATTCAAATTTTTCTAAATCATTGATATGGTTTTTTATAAGAGAATGCAATACTGAATTATGAGGAAAAGTAATTTTAGCTTGTATAAGCAGAGTCTCTTCAACATTTTTTGCTCCAATACCAATAGGATCCAATTCTTGAATGATTTTTAAAACTTTTTTAATTTTATATTCAGAAACTTTAAATTCATTAGCAATTGTTAAAGTACTCTGATTTATGAAACCTTTTTCATCTATCATTGAAATTAAAATTTGACCAATAGCGAATTCAGCTTTAGTTATGGGATGAAGTCGCAATTGAGATAGAAGATATTCAGTTAGATTTATGCCTCGAGTTGAGGATTCCAGGAACCTTTGGTTTCTATCTGCCGCATCAGGATCTTTAATAGTTCTTCCGTCGAGTGAATAAGTGTCCTGCCAAGCTATGTCATTCGACTTGGATTGTTCTAATTTTTCAATTTTTCGAACTTCTTCAATAGAAAACAATTCTGGAGTTTTTGGTTTTTCTTCAGAAATCTTTTCCTCGAGCAAGGGATTGTCCATCAATTCGTTTTGTATTCTATCCGCTAATTCTAAAGTAGATAAACTCAATAATTCTATGGATTGACGCAGATCATTCGTCATTATCAATTTTTGAGATTGTTTGAGATTAAGTTCTGCTCCTAATTTCAAAGGGTAAAATCCTCGCCCAAATAAATTCTTCTAGTTTCGGGATCATTGACCAACTCATCAGCTATTCCTGAAATTAGAATTTTGCCACTGTACATAATGTAAGCTCTATCCGTAATTTTCAATGTTTCCCGAACATTGTGATCTGTTATTAAAATTCCTAAACCCCTTTCTTTCAATGATTGAATTACCGTCTGGATGTCTTTAACTGCTATAGGATCTACTCCGGCAAAGGGCTCATCCAATAGAATAAAATCAGGATTTGTAACCAAAGCTCGGGCAATTTCACACCTGCGACGCTCGCCTCCAGATAAAGTATACCCCTTTTGGTTCGCGACTCTCATGATTTGTAGCTCTAATAGAAGCGCATCTCTTCTATTCTGGATTTCCTCTCTATCTAAATTCATCGTTTCCAAAATAGCTTCTAAATTTTCGGCAACCGTTAATTTTCTAAATATGGAGGCTTCTTGGGCCAGGTATCCTACTCCTTTTCGAGCCCTAATGTGCATTGGTGAATTGGTAAGATCTTCTTCGTCTATAAACACTTTCCCTTCATCAGGTGTAACAAAACCAACGCTCATATAGAAGCTCGTGGTTTTGCCCGCTCCATTCGGACCTAAAAGTCCAACTATTTCACCTTTTCGGATACTAAAACTCACTCCATCTACAACTTTCCTTCTGTTGTAGATTTTTACTAGATTCTCCATCCGAAAGATTTTACCCGGCAATTCTTGTGAAGTTTTAGTTTTCATTTCTTGTCTTCACCTAATACCTTCAAACCATCGGTTAAATAAGCTTTGTCATCTCTCGGATAAACTAAAATTTTGCCTGCGGAAACAGTTGTGTTGTCCCTTTTCAATCTAGGGTTCCCCTCTATTACGAGCTTTTCTTCCTCTTCATAAAAGGTAGCATACTCCCCTTGAGCTTGGTTTGATTGGGTATCTACAATTACGTTTCCTCTGCATACGATTTCCTTTTTCAGTCCAAATCTTTCCAAAACTTCGGCTTTCAATTTTCCTTTTTCATCAAGAGTTTCTTTTTCTAAAAAATAAACTACAGGTTGACCAAACGATTTAGAATACTTCTCTTCTTCATTATGAATAGCTGTGTCGGATTCCATCCGAATAAGATTTTTTTTGTCTAGGAAAATTACCTTTCCTGTCGCTTTAACAAGATTATTATTATTAGATGATTGTATTTGGTCAGCTTGGAATTCCTCTTCTTCCCGAATCATATTGGCATTACCAATCATACTTGTCTGGGTTTCAGGTTTAGATGAATGGATGAGCTGGTCCCCTGAAAAAATAGTCAGTTGTCTTTGGAATTCCTGGTTTTCTATACCTTCTTTTTTTCCTTTGATTTCTTTTTTCTCATCTCTATCTTTTTGTTTCTCTATATCTTTTTTATAATCTACTTGGTATATTAAAGCATTTTTGTCCAATACAATCTTTCCTAAATTTACATAGAATGCAACATATTCCGATTGTAAAAATTTGGATTTTGCAAAAACAAAGGGTTTGTCACTCAACTCAATTTTATCATCTTTTTCAAAGAATATGGCATTTTCTCCAAAGAGTTGAAAATCATTAGAAACTACGGAAACTTTTCCTGAAAATACTGTCCGACCCTCTTCCAGATGTCTTACCAATTCATCACATTTGATTCGTACAGCTTTGCCATCTTTCTTATTTTGTGTAAGAGTGGGATTATTTTCTAGAGTAACTGTATCAGAATTTTTATCATAGAAGCCATTTGAAGCTAACAAGAAAACGCCATTGGAAGGATCTTCTACTTTTACCATTCCCTTGAGTCTTCCTTGGAGGGCATCATCACCAAGAACTTCAATGCTATTTGCCATCAAACGCACATTTCCAGATTGAATGAAGGCTCCACCACCTAGTATGTAAGTCTTGAAAGAAAAGCCATTCCAAATTCTTTCTTCTTGAGTCAGTTCATTACCGCCCCAAGTAACAGGATTCAGCTTTTTTTTATCATTGGAATTTTTTGAAGCTTCATTATTGGTTTGTCTTTCATTCAAATTTTCCAATGATTTTGGAAAAAATACTTCCTGACTGAATATCCGAGTTGCAAAAATTAAAATTACGAATACAAGTTTCATTTGTTTTTGAGAGGGGATGTCCCTCCCCTGGTGACAGCTAGAGGCTTTAGGATTGTAAATTTATTTAGTTCGCGGTCACCTCTTAAACCCTTTCCTCTAATTGTGGTACCTTCGCTAGTGATGATAACTTCGGCGTCAGTTTTTAATGTTTTATTTTCAAGATCATAATTCAAATTTTCAGTTTGGAGTCTTTTCCCATCATAAGTCACCAAGTCTACTCTACCTTCAAGAGCTACTGACTTTGTAGAGTGATTTATTTCTCCTCTCTTTCCAATTATTCGGGATTGCAGAGTTCCTTTTTCGTATTGTTCAAAATCTATTTCATATATTATAGTTCGATTTTCACTTGGAAAGATATAGGATTCCTTGGCACGCAACTTCCAATCTAACACAGCATCTTCCTTGTAGGAAATTCTAATAAAATCTCTCAAAGAGACCATCGAACCGCTCTCCAGCTCGGACTCTACTCTGTGGTACAATTTGTCTCTGCAATTTGCAAAGACAAATAAAAGGAAACAGATTGAAATTTTAATAGGATTTAACAACTCTATCAATCTCCAATAACTGTACCAGCAGTTCTCTAGCTTTGTTCAAAGGGAATTGGGTTGTTGGATCTGAAAGTGCTTTCTCTGGTGTAGGGTGAACTTCCATAAAGAGACCTTCCACTCCGACTGCTACCGCTCCTCGCATCAAATGAGGAATGTATTCCCGCAGTCCTCCAGTAGAATTGCCGAGAGCTCCAGGTAGCTGGGCGGAATGAGTACCGTCGAAAACAATTGGAATATCATGTTTGTGCATCATGGGTATTCCTCGGAGATCAAAAACCAGATTGCCATATCCGAAAGTCGTCCCTCTTTCCGTAACGAGAGTTTTGTTAGAACCAGTTTCTTCTATTTTAGTTTTGATATGTCTTGCATCATCAGGAGATAAAAATTGACCTTTTTTAACATTAACCCAAGCTCCAGTTTTTGCGGCTTCGGCTATCAAATCTGTTTGACGACAGAGAAATGCTGGGATTTGGAAAATATCGATTACTTCTCGTAAAGGCGATATCTGGATGGTTTCATGAACATCTGTTAGAACTGGAATTTGATATTTTTTTTTGATTTTTAATAGGTATTCTATTCCTAATTCAATACCCGGTCCACGATACGAATGAATGGAAGAGCGATTTGCCTTGTCAAAACTGGACTTGAATATATAAATGATATTCAAATCCTTACATATTTGAACCATGGTTTCTGCAACTTCCTCCATGAGCTCAAGATTTTCCATCACACAAGGACCTGCAATCAGGAAGAAAGGATTTTGTCCTCCAATCTTACCTTGAAAAAAATGCCTCTCTGTAATTCGATCCATAGAACTACTCCTTTCTTAGTAACTTACTACTGGCTCTAATGAATCCAGAGAACAAAGGATGCGGATTCGTTGGCTTACTCTGAAATTCAGGATGAAATTGAACTCCTACGAACCAAGAATGAGTTGGAATTTCCACAATTTCAACAAGAGTTTGGTCAGGCGAAAATCCGGAGAAAATCATTCCCTTCTTCTCATAATCATCTTTGTATCGCAAAGTGAATTCAAAACGATGCCTATGTCTTTCTTTGATTTTTTCTTCTTTGTATTCCTGAAAAGCTATGCTTCCTTTTTTGATCAAACAAGGGTAAGCTCCAAGTCGCATAGTGCCACCGAGACGATCTATTTCCATCTGTTCTTCTATCATGGAAATAACTGGATTTTGAGTAGCAGGTTGAAATTCGGTAGAGTGAGCATCTTTGAGACCAAGGACATTCCTTCCAAATTCGATCACAGCACATTGCATACCCAAACAAATTCCCAGAAAGGGAATTCCTTTGGTTCTAGCAAACTGTATCGCAAGGAGCTTACCCTCAATCCCTCTTTCTCCAAAACCACCTGGAACCAAAATGCCATGTAAGCCCTTCAAAACATCTTTGGTATTTTTTTGGTCTAAATCTTCTGGATTTAATTTTGTTACATCCACTGTAACATCATTTGCAATTCCACCATGTGCAAGAGATTCATATATTGACCGGTAAGCGTCTTGCAGTGAAATGTACTTACCAACTAGGGCGATTTTGACAGTTTTTTTTGCATTTCTTATTTTTTTTACAAGACCTTCCCAGTGTTGGAACTGTATCTTTCCCAAATCCAAAGAAAAGGAATTCAAAACTACCTCATCTAACTTTTCTTCTTTGTACATCAAAGGTATCTCGTAAATAGAAGTTGAAATATCGACAGCGGAAATAACATTTTGTTCTTTGACATTGCAAAAAAGTGAGATCTTACTCTTCATTTCCTTGGACATTTGCTTGGCTATTCTACATATCAGTACATCTGGTTGAATTCCGAGTGCTAAAAGTTCTTTAACTGAATGTTGAGTAGGTTTCGTTTTAGCTTCACCAGCAGCTGTAATGGTAGGGACAAGAGTTAGATGCAAAAATAAAACATGTGTACTTCCATGTTCATATCTCATTTGTCTTATAGCTTCTAGAAATGGAACAGATTCAATATCACCAACAGTTCCACCTATCTCAACAATAACAAAGTCAGTTTCTCCATCTTTACTCAAATTATAAATTCGATTTCGAATTTCATTAGTTATGTGTGGGACTACTTGTACAGTCCTTCCTAGGTAGTCTCCTTTTCTTTCTCTTTCAATTACGGAATAGTAAATCTGTCCTGTGGAAACAGAATTTTTACGTGAAAACTTAGATTTGGTGAACCTTTCGTAATACCCTAAATCCAAATCCGTTTCAGCACCGTCCTCAGTCACGTAAACTTCGCCATGTTGGTAGGGGCTCATGGTTCCGGGATCGATATTGATGTAGGGATCCATTTTTTGGAGGGAGACAGAATACCCTCGGGCTTCCAAGAGACAACCCAATGCCGCAACAGTTACTCCCTTACCGAGGGAGGAGGAAACACCACCTGTGATAAAAATGTATCTGGTCTCGGACAATTTCGCCTCTTTGGTTCAAGGTTCAGGATTCTCTAGAAGAATCAATTCTGTTTGGCTTTCTCAATGATAAGCGTACTGGATTTTCCCGGTACAAAAGGCAAAAGAATCACTTGCCCTCCATAAGCTCTTACAATCGGTGTTTCGGGGAGACTTTCCAATTTGTAGTCTCCTCCCTTGCAGTGGACTTCTGGGCGAAGGAGAGAGAGAAGCTCGATGGGGGTATCCTGGGAGAAAATAGTCACTGCCCCGACCGAGGAAAGCCCTGCCAAAAGCAAAGCTCTATCCATTTCCGAATTCAAAGGTCGGTTTTTTCCTTTCAATTTTGAAACAGAGGCATCTGAATTGATTCCAACCCACAAAAAATCTCCTAGATCCTTGGCCATGGCCAAGTAATTGGCATGACCTAGATGTAAAACATCAAAGCATCCATTGGTAAAAACCAAATTTTTCGAAGGGAGCTGCGACCTAAACCCTAGTGCTTCCTCCCATGGAATCACTTTGGAGGCAAGATCCTTGTGTATCACTCTAGGATTCCAAGGAATTGAATCTCTTTTAGGAGTTCATCCGCTGTGATGGAAGCGGCTCCCAGCTTGCCTACCACCAACCCCGCTCCGGCATTGGACAAGACGGTTGCTTCCCAGTCCGTTGCCCCGCAAGCCAAAAAGCTTGTGTAAAGTGAAATAACAGTATCACCGGCTCCTGTTACATCAAAGACTTCTTTTGCGACAGTAGGGATATGAACGACTTCTTGGGAACCTTTGGGCAAAATACTGATTCCTTTGTCACCACGAGTTATCATGACCGATTCGCTTTGCAATCTATTTCTAATCTCAAAAAGCGCCTTCGACACATCCAATTCTGAATTCAAACTCCTTCCCAAAGCTTTTCCAGCTTCGTGGTGATTTGGTGTCATGC
>Ga0169931_10011877_pt1 | contig 12179 bp, 14 predicted proteins | sample Kivu_15m_20L_FD_129675 | JGI IMG/M metagenome (GOLD analysis project Ga0169931, IMG submission 129675) | Freshwater microbial communities from Lake Kivu, Western Province, Rwanda to study Microbial Dark Matter (Phase II) - Kivu_15m_20L... | ecosystem: Environmental > Aquatic > Freshwater > Lake...
GAAGCCGCGTCAGCAATTTGCCTCAGCAGAAAATGGAGGCAGACAATCAACCAGGCGCAGGGGATCGTGAATAATGCGGGCTAGCATTGGGTACTTCAGCAGACGCCGTAACCCTTTTGGGGAGCTCGTCATCAGCTATAGGCGCGGACGACTTATGGTTGTCCTAAGGCAAGCTCGGTTTGTTTGAACGGTTCTAGGCGCTACCTGGGTTTTTTTTACTGCGGATAGGCTTCCATTGTCGATCAGCGGCATCATTCAAAATAGATGAACTCGTGGTCGCCCTGGTAGCCGGCCTGGCCGAAGGCGAACTCCCATTCCGCCGGCGTGTGGAAGATGCGGCAGGTGAGCTGCCAATACATCAAGTTCACCTTCTCGCCCTCGTTGCGGTAGCCCTCGACGCACAGATACTTGGCGCCGCGACTGACGCGCTGCATTTCCTTTAGCGCGGCGTGCAGATCGTAATTGTAGAGGTTGTGCAGGGTGTTGATCGACAGCACCAGGTCAAAGCTGCCATCCGCCCAGGGCAGCTTCGCGGCCGAGCCGACCTGGCAAAAGGGCTTGACGCTCCCCATCGTATGCTCGACCGCGTAGTTGGAGATGTCGATGCCAGCTACCTCGATGCCGGGCATAGCCTCCTTGAAGTCGTGCAGCAGGAACCCCTTGCCCGAGCCGACGTCGAGCACGCGCATGCCGGGCTTCAGCCCATAGGCAGCGATCATGGCGTCGGCAACCTTCCGCCACCGACCGTCATAGCGATAGCCGCCATAACCGGTGAGTCGGCTGCCATCCCAGTAATCCTGCCCGAACTGGATCGCCTTTTCGGCGACCTCCGCCTTGTCGATCTCATTGACGCGCGCGAGGTAGTCACGCTTCGTCGACTTGTGGATCAAGCTCACGAATTCACGGTAGGCCATCTTCAGTCTCCTTCACCAGTGTCCGCACCCGCGCCACGCACCGGCGAAGGCATCGATATAGTCCCAGGCACCATGGGCGCCCATGTGATTGGGCCGCTTGGATGTCCGGAAACGCGTAAGGGTCGGCTCGCAGCACATCCAGTCCTGCTCGGCGCGATAATGCGATTGGATCGGCATGCGTGCTTGAAAGGCGCACGCCCGTTTCTCGGCGAAGGCGACGAGCATGCCAAGCTCCCGACCAAGACCGAGGCTGAAGGCGTTCGGCCTGGCTGCGCTGGCCGGATCGAAGCCGAGCATGCTCCAGGGCCCATGAATCAGTCCCGGCCAGTCCCGCGCCGAACCCATATAGAGCTTGACGTCCTCGTAGTCGTTGTAGAGCGAGAAATCAAAAAACCAGCTTCGGGAGAGGCCGGATAAGGAAAAGGCGTTGGCCGTCGCGGTCTCGCTGTGTACGACCCGCCCGCCTGGCGCGCGGAGGGTGTCGATGTTGCGCATTATCGCGGCGGTGTCGAAGACGTTGTCGAGGACGCTGCCGTTGAGGATCAAACCCCAGCGCCCTTGAAGCTCGGGCGGTATCATATCGCAGTTGTCCAGCCTCCAGTCCGCGCCTTCATCGGCCATCTGGTCAATGGCATGGATGGTCTCGACGCCCAGCATGGCGAAGAAGGCCGTGTCGGTGGGCCAGTGCCGCTCGGGGTTCTGGCGAGCATAGATGGCCACCATGTCTCGCTCAAAGGCAGGCAGCGGCAAGGCCCATCTGGCTGCCAGTGCTTCGATATCCGACCATTCGATCGGAATCGTCTGCCGGCCGAGCAGCAGGCTCTTCGGAGGCAAGGGCAGGAAAGCGTGTTCGGCGGACAGGAATCCGGCGAGGGGAAAGGGTATGGACAATCAGCATCTCCCGCCCTGCTGCAGGAGCGCCAGCAGGGCAGCCGCCTTGTCGAGCTGGGCGCGGCAGCGGGCGGCTCGGTCGGTGTCGAGCGCGAAGGCGCGCCGGGCTTCGTCGGGGGCCAGAAAATCGTTGAGGATGATGCACGCCCATTTGATGCGGTAGGCATCGCGCAAGAGCCGGGCACGGCGTCCGAAATCGGCGCCCAGACTGAGCCCCGCCTCCAGCCCGTCGATAAAGGATTCGAGACTGGCGACCGGTGTCGGGATCTCCGGCACGGTGAAGAAATCGCCGACCAGCTTGGCGGGATCATCAAGGCCGGCATACTCAAAGTCGATGAAGGAGACCTTTGTTCCCGCGACCAGTGCATTGTGAAAGCCGAAATCGGACGGCGACACGATGCGCTCCGTCGGCGCCAGCGTGCGTGCCGTTTCGATGGCCGGCAGGGCCGCGATCTGCTCCGCGCAGCGGGCCCAGGCGGGCGCGAGCCGCTCTTCGACCAGGGCGACGGCCTCCGCCCCGTGCGGCGCCATCCGGTCGAGGTCGCGAAGCCGCGCAACCCGGCGTGCCACGGTGGCGAGGTGATCGGCAAGGCTAAAGCAGGCCTCCGAGCCCGGCGCCATGTCGCCAGCATTGCGGGGGCCGCGGTTCAGCGCGATGATGAAGGCGAGCGCCGCCTCGACATGGGCCGTCGTGACCTCGCCGGGCCTGAGCTTGTCGCCAGGCTTCAGTGTGTAGAGCGCGGCATGATCGCCGCGGTCCATGGCCAGGGGTTCGGGCACCGAGCCGATGCCGCGGGCGCGGGCATAGGCGAGGAAGCGCCATTCCACGCCGAGACGGTCGCGGCTGTCGGTCGGGCTGACATGATAGAGTTTGAGGATGCGGTCGTTGCCTTTCCGGTCGGTGATCCTGAAGACTCGGTTGTTCTTGCCGCCTGAGAGGCGGGCGGCTGCGGCGGGGGGGGGCAGCGCCGCCTGCTCCGAAAGCCGCGTCGCGATGGCCAGGACCGCCTCCATTCACGCGCCCAGGATGGCGTGCCGGATGGAGGACCAATCGCCATGGCGCTCATGCCGGAGGTCGGCATGGCTCGGATTACTCTCGGGATCGAACAGCACCAGCCGGGTGCCGGGCGCGAAGCCGGGCATGGCCAAGATCTCGGGCAGGTCGTCTACGAACACCTCGCACCCGAGAGCGCCCGCACGGGCGACCTTTGCTTGCTTGCTGAGCTCGAAGAAAACGTTCTCATGCGGCACGCGGCCAGGACCTGACAGCGCCTGCGCGGCGAGAAAGCCGCGCGCGGCCTCGTGCATGTCATAGGCCGGACCCATCATCGGGGTCTTGGTCTTGTGGCTAACGATGAAGAGTTCGTGCCCTGACGCCCGGGCCGCGTCGACGAAGGCGAGAACACCGGGATAGGGCGCGACCAGGTCCATGCGGGCACCGTAGACATATCCCTGTAGCGCGGTGAACTCATCCTTAAGGCCCGAGCCGTTAAGGTGATCTCGAACCGCGTTCTTGCTGGTGCTGAGATCGGCAGGGATAAGGCCCTTTTCGAGCGCCGCCTTGTGGAACACCCCATCATAGCAGGCGATGGTGTTGTCGAAGTCGATCCCGATACGCATCGCCGTGCCCGTCAGGCTAGGCTCATGTCGATCAGCGGCCTGCCGACCTTGCCGGCCGCGAGATCGGACAGGGCCTCGGTGGCCTTCGCCAGCGGGTAAGGTGCCGAGAGCAGGTCGCGCACGGGAAAGCGGCCGGAGGCCAGCAGCTTTCCGTAGCGCGGAAAGTCGCGGTCGGGCATGCTGTCGCCACCCCAGGTGCCCATTAGACTCTTGCCCTGGTTGAACACGCCGGGGTTCAGCACCAATGCGGCGCCATGGCGGGCATTACCAATTACCACGGCGCGGCCGCCCTGCTGGCGGGTGGCATTGATCGCTTGGTCCATGACCGGCGGCAAGCCCGATGCCTCCACGGCGCGGTCGACGCCCTGGGGCGCGATAGACTTGATCTGGGCGAGCACATCGCCCTCGGCAGGGTCTATCACATGGGTCGCGCCATAGAGCTTCGCGAGCGCCCGGCGCGTCGGGCTGGGATCAATGCCGATAATCGGAGTGGCGCCCGCGAAGGCCGCTGCCATCACCGCGTTGATGCCGATGCCGCCCGTGCCGAAAACCGCGACCGCATCCCCGGCCCGCACGTCGAGCACATTGAAGATCGCGCCCATGCCGGTCGGCGCGGCGCAGCCCAGCAGCACGCCCAGCTCGGTTGGCAGGCCGGGCTGGAGCAGGGTCAGGCGGTTTTCCGAGACGACCGCGTGGCGCTGAAAGGTGGTGACGCCCCCGGCATTGACCTTCTTGCCGTCCCAGTCATAGACGGCGCCGCCGGCTTCGATGCCGGTACCCTTTATCCAGGACAGCACGACCCTGTCGCCGGCCTTGACCTTAGTGACAGCGGCGCCCGCCTCCAGCACCGTACCGACGCCCTCATGGCCGAGGCAATGGGGCAGCCACTTGTCCTCGCCCTTGTCGCCGCGCCATTCCATCACCTGCGTGCCGCAGACGCCGGAAAAGCCAATCTCGACGAGCACCTGGCCGGGCTTCAGCGCGGGGATCGCGATCTGAGCCATCTCCAGCGGCTGGCCGGTCTGGACAAGCAGCATCGCCTGCGTCTTCATGCCGCGGCCTTCCCATGCAGCACCCGCTCCAGGCGCTGCGCCATCTGGTGGCCCGTCAGGCCGAGCTGCTCGCGTGCGTAATCCTGCTCGCCCGCCAGGCGGAAGAAGGCGTCGCCGGTATGGAAGCGGACGAAGCCGCCCTTGGGTGCGGCCGTGCCGCTGTCGGCCAGCCATTCCGCCACCGCGGCGCCGAGGCCGCCGATCAGCGAATGCTCTTCGCAGGTCGCGACGACGCGGCAGGTACGGAAGGCGTCTGCCAGCGCCTCGGCATCGAGCGGCTTGACCGTGTGCATCGAGAGCACGCGGACGGAGTGTCCGTGCTTCGCCAGATCCTCGGCCGCATGCAGAGCTTCGGGCAGCATGTTGCCGGTGGAGACGATGCAGACCTCGTCTCCCTCGCGCATCGTGATCGCCTTGCCGAAGGCGAAGCCGGCGGGGACGTCCTTGTGGAGGAGCGGCTCGCCCTTCTTGCCCAGGCGGATGTAGACGGGGCGGTCTTGCAGCAGCGCGGCGCGCATCGCCGCGCGCACTTCCCAGGCGTCGCCCGGCGCGCAGACGATCATGCCGGGCAGGGAGCGGAGAAAGGAGATGTCCTCGCAGGCATGGTGCGTCGGGCCGAGGCCCGCATAGGCGAGGCCCGCGCCCACCGCGACGACCATGACCGGCGCCTCGTGGTAGCAGATGTCCACGCGGATCTGCTCGAGGCAGCGCGTCGTGACGAAGGGCGTGATGGTGTAGGTGATGGGCCGCAGGCCGGACATGGCGAGCCCAGCCGCGACGCCGGTCATGTTCTGTTCGGCGACGCCGGCATTGATGAAGCGATCCGGATGCTTCGCGCGGAACTTGTCGAACAGCCGGTTGCCGATGTCGCCCGAGAGCAGCACCAGCCGCGGGTCGGTGTCGCCGAGCTTGGTCAGCTCGTCGGCAAATTCGTTCCTCATCCCAGCCCGAGCTCCAAATGCGCCTGGCGCACTTCCTCGGCGGTCGGCGCGCGGTAGTGCCAGTTGTTGTCGTCCTCCATGAACGACACGCCCTTGCCCTTCACAGTATGCGCGACGAGCGCGACGGGCCGGCCCTCCGGCTCGTCGGGCACCGCGGCCATTCGGCGGGCGAGGTCGGCGACGTCGTGGCCGTCCACCTCATGTGCGTCCCAGTCGAAGGCGGCCCATTTGTCGCGCAGCGGGGCGAGCGCCAGCGTCTCGTTGGAGCGCGCCGTCGCCTGCCATTTGTTATAGTCCACGACGACGCAGAGATTGCCGAGCCGCTGCCCGGCCGCGAACATCGCCGCTTCCCACACCGAGCCCTCGTTGCACTCGCCGTCCGACAGGACGGCGAAGACGCGGAAGCGCTGCCGGCCGATCCGGGCCGACAGCGCGATGCCAACGCCGATCGGCAGCCCGTGGCCGAGCGAGCCGGTCGCGGCCTCCACCCCGGGCAGGCCGAGCGCCGGCGGGTGTTCGGCGAGCTTCGAGCCGTCCTGGCAGTAGGTGTCGAGGATCGCGGGATCGTAGTAACCGCGGAAGGCGAGCGCGGCGTAGAGCGCCGCCGCCGCATGGCCCTTCGAGAGGATGAAGCGGTCGCGCGACGCATCCGCCGGATTCGCGGGGTCGATGCGCAGCGCGTGCCAGTAGGCGGCGGAGAGGATGTCGCAGCAGGAGAGAGCGGAGGCGAGATGCGCCGCCTGGGCGGCATGCGACATCTCGATGACGCGGCCGCGCAGCCTTGCGGCCATCGCCTGCAACATCGCCGTATCGGGCGTTTCGTTCGGCTTCATCAGGGCGCTCATGGCTTGTGCTCGTAATCCCAGTTCGGCATCGCCATCAGGTGGTCGCGGAAGCGATCCGCCCAGGCGACGCATTCGGCGATGCCCTGCTCCAGGCTGACCCGGTCCTGCCAGCCGAGCTCGGCGCGCAGCCTGGTGCTGTCCAGCATGTAGGCCTGGTCCTTGCCCAACCGCTCCGGCGCGATGTCCACCGAGGCGTCGAAATCCTTGCCCAGGCCGGACAGGATCATCGCCACCAGGTCGCGGATGGAGACCATGCGGTCGGTCGAGATGTGGTAGGTCTCGCCCACCCTGCCGTCGAGCGCGATGCGCAGCGTCGCCTCGCTTACGTCCTTCATGTGGATGAAGGAGCGGATGGACCTGCCGCCGCCATGCAGCTGCAGCCTGGTGCCCTTCATCGCCGAGAGGATGGTGCGCGGGATGATGCGATAGGTCTGCTGCCCAGGGCCGTACACGTTCGCCGCGCGGGTCGAGACGGCGGGAAAGCCGTATTGCGCGACGACAATGCGCAGCTGCATGTCGCCGGCGGCGCGCGAGACGGCGTAGGGCGTGGTCGGGTTGAAAGGCGCGTCCTCCCTCACCCAGCCGTCGGTGCTGCCATAGACCTCAGGCGTCGTGACGTGGACGTAGCGCTCCAGCGCCTCGTGCCGGCGCAGCTTCTCGAACAGCAGCGTAGTCGAGAGGGCGTTGGTCATCATCCAGTGCTCGGGATCGCGCCAGCTCTCGCCCACCATGCTCTGCGCCGCAAAGCTCACGACATGCGTCGGCTTCTCGGACTTCAGCAGCCGCTCGAGCGTATCGAGGTCGTGATTTATGTCGAGCTTCACGAAGCGCACGGCCTTGCCATGCGCGTGCCACTTGTAGGGGAGGAAGGCGTCGTGCGGCTCGGGCGAGCGGGAGGTGGCGATCACCTCATGCCCTGCTTCCGCCAGATGTTCGCAGAAGGTGGCGCCGGAAAAGGAGTTCGAGCCCAGGACCAGGAAACGGGTCACCGCGCCGCCCCCTGCGGCCCCGCCACGGCGTCCCTATGAGTCTGCAGGAACTGCATGATCATGTGCCCGATCGTCATCTGAAGATCCTCGGACACCTGCATGTCGTCGATCGCGACATGGATCGGCACGTCCGCCAGCGCCTTGGCCCTGCCCCCGGAGAAGCCGAGCACGGCGTAGCTGCGCATGCCGATCCGCTTCGCCTCCTCCAGCGCGCGGAGGATGTTGGGGGAGTTGCCGCTGCCTGAGAAGCAGATCAGCACGTCGCCCGGCCGCGCCATCACGGCGAGCTGGATCGAGTAGATCTGGTCGTAGCCCTCGTCATTGGCGAGGCAGGTGACGATGGCGGAATTCGCCGCCAGCCCGTGCGCCCGGATGCCCGACCCGATCCGCTTCGACAGCGCATAGACGTAGTCGTTGGCGAGGTGGACGGCGTTCCCGGCGCTGCCGCCATTACCGATGAGGAAGACCTGCCGCCCGGTCTTCCAGCAATCCAGGAGGTCCTGCGCAAGCACCTCGACCTGCGACAAGTCCAGCCGTTGCAGCGCGGCGGCGAGGCGGCCGGCATAGGCGGCGAAGAGCGCCTGCGCGCTGGTGGCCGTCAGGCGGCTCGCGGCGCCGCTCACGACACCACCCGCAGCTGCATCCATTTCAGGTTGTACCAGTGGTCATCGTTCTTGAGCACGCCCTGGCGGTAGTAGCCGACGATCTCCTTGATCGCTTCCTCCACCGTATGTTGCGGGCGGAAGCCCGTGGTGAGCAGTTTGTCGGAGTTTACCCGATAGCTGCGCGGGTCGTTCGAGGGCGTGACAACGATCTTGGCCGGCACGTGCTCGGTCACCAGGCGCGCAATGTCGAGGATCGAGATGTTCTCGAAGCCCGCATTGTACACGCCAGTGTGCTGCGGGTTGTCGAGCAGGAAAAGGTAGAGGTCGGTGATGTCCTGGATGTGGATGTTGGGCCGCGTCTGCTCGCCGCCGAACACTGTGATCCGTCCGTTCTCCAGCGCCTGCATCGTCAGCATGTTGACCGACACATCGAGCCGCATGCGCGGCGAGAAGCCGCAGACTGTGGCGGGCCGCACGATCTGCACCGCCATGTCGCGGTCATAGGAGAGTACGATCCGCTCCCCGCACATCTTGGTCTTGTTGTACTCGGAGATCGGCAGCAGTTCGAGATCCTCGGTCACCTGCTCCTCCTCCTTCACGCCGTAGACGCTGCCGGAGGAGGCATAGATGAACTGCTTGATCCCCTGGCGCGCGCAGCGGTCGGCCAGCTGCATCGTCGCGAGGCAGGAGATCTCCCAGGTCAGCTTCGGGTCGAGGTCGCCGCAGGGATCGTTCGCGACCGAGGAAAGGTGGATCACCGCATCCACGCCCGCGAGGTCGATCTGGTTCGGATCGCGCACATCGCCCTGCACGATCGTCAGCGCGGGATTCTCCGGCAGGAAGTTGCCGAACCACTGGATGTCGAAGGCCACGACCTGGTGGCCCCTGGCAAGGAGCTTGGGTACGAGGACGCTGCCCTTGTAGCCGCACGCGCCCGTAACGAATACCTTCATTCGCCGACACCCTTCCCGAACGACAAACCCCGAAGCAGCCACAGCCCGCCACGCACCTCCCCGGCGAGGGATATCGCGAACGAGAACCCGATTACTCTACTAAACAACCGCGTGAGCCTTGTCCATCGTTGCGGATGCCGGAGGCGGGCGCCATTCCAGCTCGGCGAGGCGCAGCGCCTCCGGGTTGCCGATGTCGCGGTGATACCCTTGCGTCTCCACCGCCTGGATGCGGCTTAGGAAGCGGGGAATGACCTCGGTCGAGAGGTCCACGACGGCCTTGCCGAGACCGGCTGCGACGTCCGCCACTTCCGGCTCGAAGACGTAGACCGCCGCGTTGGCAAGGTCGCCGGGCGGGTTCTCCACCTTCTCGTGGAAGGCCCGCACGATCCCGCGCGAATCCGTCTCCAGAATGCCGCAGCTGCGCGGGCTGTCGGTGCGGAAGGCGAGCATCGTCACGGCCACGCCGTCCGGGCGGGCGGCGTGCGCGCGCGCGAGGCCCGCCACGTCGAAATCGGTCAGGTTGTCGGCATGCGCGACGAGGCAGGGCGCGTCACCGATCCAGGCGCGGTTCGCAACCAAGGTGCCGCCGGTGCCGAGAAGCTCAGGTTCCGCGACAAGATCCACCCGGCCGCGCCAGGGCGAGGCGGCAACGAACGCCTCCACCCGCGGCGCCAGCCAGTGCGTGTTGACCAGCGCCCGTTCCACCGAGCCGGAGCCGAAGAGAAGGTCGAACCAGATCCCGAGCAGCGGCCGCCCATGGATCGGCACTAGGCATTTCGGCACCGTGTCCGTCAGCGGCCTCAGCCGCGTTCCCAGCCCGGCCGCGAGCAGCACCGCGCGCATCACATCTTGCCCACGTCGATCTCGGCCTGGATGTCGGCGATGGTGACCGGGAGGTTGCCCACCCGCCCCACCTGGCAGGCCGCGGCGAGTGCGCCGAGGTAGCTCGCGCGCCAGATGTCCACGCCCGCACACAAGGCCATGGACGCGCAGGTGAACAGGCTGTCGCCCGCCCCAGCCGGATCCTTCGGCGCGATGTTCAAGGCGGGCAGGCGGTCCGTCGTGGGATCCTGCTGGCCGGGCTTGGGCGCGTGCACCATCAGCCCCTCGGCGCCGAGCGTGATGACGACGTTCCGCGCCTGCGCCGAGACGCGCAGCTGCTCCGACAGCACGGCGAGGCCGCTCTCGAAGTCCCGCAGGGCGAGCCGCGCCTCGCGTTCGGTCGGCGTGATCAGGGTCATGCCGCGGAATCGGGAGATGTCCGCGAGTTGGGAGGAGGCCTGGCTGTCCGCTGCCATGGCGATCCCGCGCGCCGTCGCGCGCTCGAGCACCGCATCCACGAGCGGCTGCGGCAGGCAGCCATAGTTGAAGTCGGAGAACAGCAGCAAGTCGGTGCGCGGCAGCTCGGCTTCGATCAGCGCGAGCAGGCGGGCGGAGAGCCCGGGCTCGATCGCGTGCTGGCGCAGGTGGTTCACCCGGAGCATGGTCTTGCCGGCCGCACGATAGCGCTGCTTGTGCGTGGTGGGGCGCGTGCCGTCCACCAGCAGGTCAGCGGTCACGCCATGGCGCTCCAGCGCCTCGCGCGCGAAACCCGCGGCATCGTCCTGGCCCACGACGGTGACGTAGCGCGCCTCGGCGCCGAGCCCACGGGCATGCACGGCGACGATGCCGGCGCCGCCGACGAAGGTCTTCTGCTCGATCGGCGTGACGACGATCGTCGGGTCCTCCTGCGACATGCCGAGCGCGTCGCAGTTGATGTACGTGTCCACGATGAGATCGCCGACCACCAGCACCCGCATGCCGGACAGCCGCGGGAGGACCGTCTTGAGCTCCTCGACCGTGAAGCCGTGCCGCTCGGGGAAGTCGCGCGGCTTATGCAGCGTGGAGAAGGAAGTGTCGAAGTATTCCCGCCGCAGCAGCTCGATCGAGGCGAAGCGCACCTCGCCCGATCCGAAGAGCAGCTTGCCGCCATAGGCGTCGACCGAGGCCTGCTCGGCATTGAAGCGGCCGGCATATTCGCGGCCCTTGACGACGATATCGGGCCGCAGCCTCGCGATGAAGGCCTCCGGCGGCTCCGTCAGTTCGAAGGTGTGCGACACGATGCCCAGGGAGGAGACCCCTTCGAGCCGCAGCGCGAGCGGGACGGTGACACCCGGCGTCGCGTCGGGGTTCACGCCGACGACGACGAAGTCGCCGGCCTCGGCCGCGAATTTCAGCAGGCGGAGATGCCCCGGATGGACGACGTTGAAATTGCCCGAGACGAAGACGATGCTGCGGTTGCAGGCCGCGCGGCAGATGCCTTCGGCGATCTCGTCCGCCTCGTCGAAGCCGCCTTCCTTTTGGGCAGTGCTCAAGTCGCGTTCTCCTTCATGCGATCCGTCGCTGGCTGCTTCTTCATAACTGCTCGACCCCTTCGCCGCAAGCCCGATCGCGGGTCAGGGAACTGCTTGACGCGACCACGGCGGGGTTGAATCAAGATCGGGATGGAGCGCCTGCCCGATCTGTCGAGCCTCTCCCAAGAGCAGAAGGACGCGCTGATCCACGCGCTCTGGGCTCAGTTGCAGGGGCTTCGAGCGCAGGTCGAGAGTCTGGCGCCGGAGGTCACGCGCTTGCGCTCCCGGGTCGCCGAGTTGGAGGCGAAACTCGGCCAACCGCCGAAGACGCCGGACAACTCGAGCCTGCCGCCGTCGCAGGGCAAGAAGGCGAACCGGGGTGACAAGGCGCCGCGGAGCGGTCCCCGGCAAGGCAGCCTCGGACGCCAAGGCGGCGGTCGCTTCCTGGCCGAGGCTCCGGACGAGACCGTGACGGCCAGCCCGTCCCGCTGCGCACATTGCGAGACGGTGCTGGGCTAGGCCGATCTCTCGCTGCTGGCGCGCTTCGACAAGGTCGATCTGCCCAAGGTCAGGCCGGTGGTCACCCGGGTGGAGCTGATCGGCGGGCAGTGCAAGTGTTGTGGCCAGACCACGACGGCGCCGCTGCCCGAGGGGCTGGAGATGGGCACGCCGTTCAGCCCGAACATCATCGCCCCGGCGATTTATCTGCGCTTCGTCCACCACGTCAGCTATCGCCGTCTAAGCCGGCTGCTGCTCGAACTGTTCGGTCTGGCGATCAGCGAAGGGGCACTCGATGCCGCCTTCCAGCGCGGCAAGCCGCAGTTCGATGCGGAGGTCAGCGCCATCCTTGCGCGCCTGCGCCGGACCAGGATCGTCTGCTCGGACGAGACCAGTGTGCGCATCGACGGCAAGGGTGAACCGCCCCGGGTTTGCCGGAGGCTGTTTTGCTTTAGTTACGCTGCCATGGCTGGATGATCCAGTGAGGCATAGTAGCGTTCTTCGGCCTCTGCGGGCGGGATATAGCCGATTGGTGCCA
>Ga0169931_10011880_pt1 | contig 12176 bp, 18 predicted proteins | sample Kivu_15m_20L_FD_129675 | JGI IMG/M metagenome (GOLD analysis project Ga0169931, IMG submission 129675) | Freshwater microbial communities from Lake Kivu, Western Province, Rwanda to study Microbial Dark Matter (Phase II) - Kivu_15m_20L... | ecosystem: Environmental > Aquatic > Freshwater > Lake...
AGGAGCTCAAGGTGCTCAAGGTGGACAAGGAGCACAAGGTCCTGTAGGAGCCCAAGGTGGACAAGGAGCACAAGGTCCTGTTGGTGCCACAGGAGCACAAGGTTCTCAGGGAGCGCAAGGTGGTCAAGGAGCACAAGGTCCTCAAGGTGGTCAAGGAGCACAAGGTCCTGTAGGAGCCCAAGGTGGACAAGGAGCACAAGGTCCTGTTGGTGCCACAGGAGCACAAGGTTCTCAGGGTGCAACAGGAGGTCAAGGAGCCCAAGGAGCGAAGGGTGGTCAGGGTGCAACAGGAGGTCAAGGAGCCCAAGGTGGACAAGGAGCACAAGGTCCTGTTGGTGCCACAGGAGCACAAGGTTCTCAGGGACCGCAAGGTGGTCAAGGAGCTCAAGGAGCAAAGGGTGGTCAGGGTGCAACAGGAGGCCAAGGAGCCCAAGGTGGTCAAGGAGCACAAGGAGCGAAGGGTGGTCAAGGAGCACAAGGAGGTAAGGGTTCAAGTCCAACAGGTCCTACAGGTTTCCAAGGTGCTATAGGGCCCGGAGGTAGCCCAGGCCCACAGGGAGCTCAGGGAGCCGCATCACCGGGACCGACAGGAAATACTGGTCCTACAGGTGCCCAAGGGAGTCAGGGAAGCCCAGGTACACCGGGGCCAGGTGGTCTCCAAGGTGCTCAAGGAGGCTGTACTCAAGGGGCACAAGGTGCTCAAGGTGCTCAAGGTTCCATTTCTGATTTCAGATGGAAAAAATCAATTAGAAAAATTGAAAATGCTCTTGCAGTTGTTGAAAAAATACGAGGTGTTAGCTTTGAATGGGCACCCGAAATGTTTCACAAATATGGGTATGATTGGAAAAAAATTCAAGGTAAGGATATAGGATTCATAGCGCAAGAGCTTAATCTTCAGCTGCCGGAAGTCGTAAGTTTCAAAAATGACCATTGGTATGTAAAATATGATGAGATAGTTTCAATTTGTATAAGAGCAATTCAACAACAATCTTCGTTACTCAATACTCGCGAAAAAGAAATGGATGAATTGGAGAACTTAATCAAATAAAAAAAAGGGTCTTTTAAGACCCTTTTTCATTTATTTTATTTTTCAGCTCTTCGATAGATTTATATAACATAACCAAAAATCTTGGCCAAACTTCTTTGTTATGTTTTTTTATTAGTTCAATATAAGTTATATAATAAGGTTCTTCACCCTCTTTAGCTGCAATAAAATCGGCAAGACCAGGATGAATCGTAGTGATATCTGAAACAGATTTTGAAATCATATTATCCAAAACCTCCTCGTCGTTAACTCTCCTCAAAATATCTAAAGTCAACTTGTTGAGTTTTTCACCCTCAGCAAAATAACCCAAAAGATTATCTAAGCTTTGAATTAAATATTTTTTGTACTCAGGATTTTTTAATAATAACAACCTTCTTTCAATTTCCATTTCCAAACCTTCTAAAAACTCATTTGTAATTGCTCTGAACTCAATCGGATGTCCCCAATATTTTGAATCAATATTCTCATCATAAGTCGTCATATATTTCGGACTATACTTAGTAGATTGAGATGGGTCGGTAGCGTGTAACATTTCATGGTATAAAGTCAGATAGAGATTTTTTCTTGATACATATTCTTTCGGTTGAACCTCTAATATAAAATCCATCGGGTCACGAGAACCAGTTGGAACTGTATCCATTTGTCCTATGTATTTGAGTCTCGGATTGATTACAATCCTTACTTGTCCCTGAACACCGTCTGATGTTTTGAAAGGGATTTTATCTACCATTGTTTTTTTGGTAAATTTTTTATTACGAGAATTCCATAGTCTATCAGCCAAATCATGAAGAAATAAACTTAGTTCGGGGTACATTTTGTACCTCGAAGCTTCAGTAAGGATATTAGATAATATGTTTATGAACTTAGGCATTCAAATCAGTACTCCAATTAATAGGTATTTTTTTAGCACGAAACTTATCTGCAAACTTTTCGAAAGTTTCTCTAAATGGTATTTGTGCTTGTTTTATGTTTTTAATTACGTTCATGGTGATATTTGTCCCTGTAGATAAATAGGCTTGAATCTCATCATCTATCACATTTTCACCATACCCCATCTTTTTTACTTTTGTATCTAATGAGTCTTTGATTGTGGGGTCAAGGTTCATAATGTTTCTTTTTTGTTCGGATTTGTATTTTTTATCTGCAAACCAAAGACCGTGAGCCATTTCATGATTGATTAAGTCAGGGTCTTCTCCTTCTGTTTGGTCGATACCAATCAAATAGAAGTCATTAGAACCCACGGATTCACGAATGGTATCAACAATACTAAACATAATTAAATCGTAAAAATTGATATCAGGAATGAGTCTGATACAAGATTCAATTGAATCACATGGAATGTTGTAACCTGACCAATCTTCATGGTAAGTAAGGATATCACTTTTAGTTTTCCTTTTATAATGATTAACAAAATCAATCCATCTAAAACCTTTACCTCTGAAAGTATCTGAATCTGATTCATAGAACTCTTGATATCTCATGAATACTCTGGCTCTTAATCTTTTGTCTTTGATGACAACGGCAAAAATGCGGGGAAACATTTCATACAAAGAAATCTGCGAAAGGATATTTCCAATATTTTTTGGTGGGTTTCTCTGCGGAGAACGAGATAATTGTTCGGAAAATACAAATCTTTTTTTCATTAAAAAAAATCTGAAAAATATTCATTTATGTTTTTGTCAACTAATCTTGAGTCAGGATAATCGGGGGGGTAAGCTGATAAACAATCTCTATCTTCCATAATCAAACTAATAAAGCTACCATGGTTAGATATATTTCCGCTCGAACCATACTTTTTATTATTATATAAAAAATCATTGACAATACCTTCAAAATCGTAAATGGGTAAACGAAATTTTTCTACTTGAGTTTCTTTTTTGTATGGGTGGGGTAGGTAAACCCATTTTCCTTTATCTGTATCAAAGTAATCATCAAGTTTTTTCAATATTGTGTTGTAAACCTCATGTTCATATGCTGAATTATAAGAATTACTATGAACACTATACAATTCTGATTTTACGTCACTCAATTCATCATTCAATAAACTATTCATAGAATCTTCATCGTCTATGATTTTTGACACGTTGTCTTCCGAAATAGTCCAAAACTCAGGATGACCTTGTTCAGATGCTATAAGTTCCATTTCTTCGGTTTCGAGAGATAATTGTTGGTCTTTCAATTCTGAAATAATTCTTTTTTTGAATCTCTCAATGTTTTCAGGATTCAATTCCTCAATTACATCTCTATAAACATCATCGGTTGTATCAAAATAGGGTTCAAACACATCTTCTCCACCTAAAATACTTTCAATCGTAGAACGGCTCAATTCATTTCTACGACTATCACAAAACAAGTCTGCAAGTCTACTACGTTCATTTTGCCAATAGGCAGTGTTATTTTCAATTACTATATCCCATAACTCTTTCTCCATGAATTTATAGTAAGCGGGTTTATCATTGTCATATAACCATAAAAGATATTCATTCTCCCATTCTTCTGAGTTAGATATGTCTTTCGGGTCAATTTCACTCATCAACCCTTTCCTACCCAAAATATTAAAAAATGTTTCATAATCATTGAAATATAGTTTGACATCTAAATCATCATTTTTGAACATTTCAATAATTTCTTCAACTGACTTCATAACATATAAATACAAAAAAAGGGACAAATTTTTGTCCCTTTCATTTACAACATTTAACGAGAGTTATTTTGATGTTTTATTCACTTTGTAATACTTCTCGATAGTTTTTTTAATTGCGGCTTTTACTGATTCTGACTGTTGTTGTTTGGCCGCTGCGGCAACAGCCGCTTGTTGAGGACTTGGCTGAGCCTGAGTTTGGTTTGAATTATTTTTGCATCCACATCCCATTTTGTTAGGTTTTTGATTTCAGGTTTATAAGATATAAATATTGTTGATTCAATTATAATGTTAAAAAGATATTTATTAAATAAATGTTTCACTTCTAATGAAAAAATTTCTCAAAAAACAATTCAGTGTCAACCTCAATGAGTCAATCGAATATAGAAAGGAGGTCGAGGCTGAGGAGAGAAGGAAAGATAACGAATGGTTGATGGGTCCTGATTGTCCTGAGGAAGGACTAAGAGCTCACGCCTTACATAAGTTTCTTATTTCCGAGGGGAACGTGGATGAATATACTGAACAGGATAGAGTAAAAGAAAAAAAACTTCGTGATGAAATTGGAAGATTGAATAAATTGTACGACGAATCGGAAGATACTGATACATCAATTTTAGATAAAATCGAAGACTTGGAGGATGAGTTGGATTCTATGGAAAAGTTCGATGTTTACGACATCATTCCTGATGGTAAATATTATGACTTGAGTGCATTCAAAGTTAATAAATCGAGTTTAGACGACAGAAGATATACGGTAGGTGATGAAGACGAAATGACTGAAAGTGGAAGGGAATCTGTTAGAAATTATATTGGTGAGGTTGGATATGATGGGTTCACTAAAAGTTTCGTGAATTCCCATTTAGATGAAGACAAAATTCGCGATTACGCCGAATCTATGTATAATGATGACGTATATCATAATCCTGAAGCTTGGATTGACGATAGTAAAAGAGAACTATCAAGAAAACAAGAGGACGAAATTAGAATATTAGAAAGAAGAATAGACAGGATTGAAGACCAAATTGTTGATTTGGAAGATTATCAAGCCGAGGGTCACAATGTCCAATCCAAAATCGAAGATTTACGAGAATTAATTGATGGATTGAAAGTGGAAATTGAGGATATCGAGGAAAGTCCCAATGGAGATTTTCCTGATGAAGTTATGGATGATAAAGTACAAGAATTGGCAGATGATGCAACGAGTGACCCACAATATTTCCTGAGAGACCATGGATTAGAACCTGAAGAGTTTATTGATGAGGAGGAATTCATTGACGCTTGTTTGGATGCTGATGGACCTGCACATTTTTTGAATCACTACGATGGTAGTTATGACTCAATCAGAATCGGAGAAAAATATTATGAAATAATGAGAATTGAATGATAATTGATAAAATAAAAATAAAGGTTATATTTCAGTATGCCGAGAAAGAAAAAAATATCATTCAAACTCAATCCAGAGTGGTTACTCAAAGAACCCGTTGATTTTGAATATAATAAGTACACTCTCTTGGATTATCTCCAAAAGTGTGAGAAAAATTTAGATAACCTCGAAATCTATCCTGATTTCGTAGAGATTTCTTTGCATTTAGCAAATATTCAATCAATTGTAAAAGAAAATATCTTACTCTCTACCAACAAAAAGTTTGAATCATTGGACGATGAAATACTACTTAAAGAATTGGTTCCGATTAAATTGAGACAACTATCAAAAGAAGAAGAAACAGAATTAGAAAAGACACTCAAGTACTCTGGAAATAAACTTTTTGACTTTTTTAATATTGCAAAATCAATTTGGAACTTAGCCTTCGATAATATTGAATTGGTGATAAAAAAGAATAAAAAAAATCTCATATCAGGTTCGGGTTACATTTATTATTTGGATATCGGAAACTCAGTTCTCTATCTGTGGGAATACCAAATAAAAAAACCTAAAGGCGATAACCAAAATAATAAAACCCATCTCAATAAATTGTATGAAGGAACTCCGAAAGATATTTCTTTGTCTCAATTAATTGACCAACATTCATCACTTAACAATACAGAGTTTTATAAAGACTTACCGTTATTCGAGATGAGAGTCTATCAAAAATTTCCTATGGAACAAACAATCGTTCCAATGATTAAAAGGAAAATTATGTCTTACGTTTTCCAAGTTGTCAACTATGAAAAATCAGATAGTTTTGATTCTGAAAGATAATTTTCTATATTTGATTTATGGGATTTAATAAGAGATACGTTGATAGTAAATTAAGTATATCAGCACTGAAACAAAATAGATTGAAGGAATACTATGGAAAAAGCGATTGTCTTCTTTTCGAAGATAATATTAGTTCAGACATTTACAAACTTCACAAAGAAGGTAAGACGGATGAAGAAATACTATTAATAATAAATCAAAACATGGAGGAAAAAACCTATGAAGTGTATTAAAGCACTCCGCGCTTCGAAAGATATTGAAGTAGGAGAAATTAAAAGAGTTGATGATAAAACCGCCAATAATATGGTTGGGAATTATTGGGCTTACGTTGCAAAATCGGAATGGAAAAAAGAAACAAGAAAATCCAAACTTGTAACTGAAAAAGTAAACGACCAACCGACTGAACAGGTAGAAAAAAAACCATATAAAAAAGGACAACGTTCCGAAAAACACAAAAACAAATAATTATGTCAGACGTAAGAAAACATTTAATCACGATGCTTGAGCTTGAAGCTGAAGCACAAAGAGCCAAAGCGCTTTTGACTTTGGAACTATTATCTAATCATCCTGCAGGGATAGGTGACCATTCAACTGGGGACTTTTACAAAAATGCTGAGGAGGCTCTTCAAATGTTGGTTGACGCGGATGATAAACTTGAGGCACTTCTAAAATATTTTCCTAAATTATGAAAAAAGTTATAAACAAACTTGAGTGGTGGTTTGACTATTATTTTGCGTGGATGCTCTATAATGGGAATAAACAAGACAGATACATTGAGTATATGGAAAAAAAATGGGGGAGTAAAAAAAATGAATTCGAAAAATGATATGGTGAATCACCCTTCTCATTATGGTGGTGAAAATAATCCCTACGAGGTAATAAAAGTTTGTGAAGAATGGGGTTTGGACAAAGATGCATATCTTTTCAATGTTGTCAAATACGTCGCTCGCGCAGGAAAAAAAGATACACTCAAAGAAATTGAAGATTTGAAAAAAGCTTTGTTTTATCTCGAAAGAAAAATCAAAAATCTTACTAATGGAGATTAACAAAATTATAAATGGTGATTGTGTTGCAGAGATGAACAGAATGCCTGAAAACTCTGTAGACTTGATTGTTACTTCTCCTCCATACAATGTTGGAATTGAGTATGACACCTATCAAGATGACCGTTCTATGGAGAGTTATTGGGATTTCACCAAGGATTGGTTAAGAGCGTCTTATCGAATACTAAAACCCGATGGTAGAATTGCCATTAATATTCCCTACGAGATTAATGTACAAGACAGAGGTGGTCGTGTCCTTTTCATGGCTGAGTTTTGGAAACACATGAAAGATATGGGATTCAAGTTCTTCGGACTCGTAGACCTCAATGAAACCTCACCCCATAGAAGTAAGACCACGGCTTGGGGTTCATGGATGTCTCCTTCATCGCCCTACATCTATAATCCAAAAGAATGTGTAATATTGGGTTATAAATCCAAACATAAAAAAATTGTTAAAGGGGAATCAGAATGGGTTGGAGTTATCGACTCAACTGTTGCTGAAGACGGCTCAACAAAAAACAAAACTCTTTATACCGAAGAACAGAAAAAAGAGTTTATGGATTTGGTCTATGGTCAATGGGATTATTTTGCCGATACAAGACAAATGACTAAAGCAACCTTTTCAATTGACATTCCGCTTAAAGCAATCAAAATACTGACATATAAAAATGATTTGGTGTTGGACCCTTTTGTAGGGAGTGGCACAAGTTTAGTTGCTGCGGTTGTTTCAGGAAGAAATTGGCTTGGTATTGAATTGAGTGAAAAGTATTGTGAAGTGGCAAAAAAACGAGTTCAACAATTCATTGACTCAAAAAAACAATTAGAATTAGAAATGTAAGGGTCTTGAGACCCTTTTTTCTTTATAATGGATATTTATAAAGAAAAATCCTAATGTCCGATTTTATAGTTTCCGAAAGTCAATTTTCAAAGATTAAAGATTCAATTTCTTTTCAAAAAGATTTTGAGTTGGCTCAAAAGAATTGGGACAATTTTTCTAATGAAGAAAAAAAATCTGTGGTTGAGTGTCTGACCATTTTCTACCCTGAAAAAGGTAAATTGATTACTGAGTCCACATGGTTGAATACTTTGGGTGACATCATAGGTATTTTCGACCCTACAGGAGTTGTGGATATAGTAAATGGAATATCTTACATATATCAAGGTGATAATCTTTTTGGTTTCTTATCATTAGTTTCTGCCGTTCCCTACCTTGGAGATGTAGTTGCTAAACCTGTTATGGGGGCTTTGAAAGTGGGTGCACCTGCGGCTAAAAACCTCGAAAAAGTTCTGAAGTTGTCCAAAGCGGGTAAGACAGCAGAGGCGGCAACTCTTCTCAATAAGTTATCACAGACTGGAGGAATTACTGGAACATTCGTAAAGGGTTTCGGAAGAGTTGCAACTAAACTTAAAGGGTATATTGAAAGAGCTCCGATGGGAATATTCAAAGGATTGAAAAATACCATTCTACAATGGATTAATCTTTTTGAGAGGGCTGCATTGAAAGGAACTACAGTAAGAATGAGGGGTCAAATCTTAGCTAAAAACTTACCAAAGTTGACTCAGGCTGAACAATTAGCACAACTTTCAAAATTGAAAACACTTGCCAAAAACACTAAGGTTTTTAGTAGTTATCGTACTACCAAAGGAATCTTGAGTTGGAAATCACTTTTCAGAGGAATGCCACAATTGATTGGAAGAAATGCTTCTGTTAGAGCATTGGCTAGACAAACAAAGTGGTGGGCAGGATTTTTGGACTACTTGGGATTAGGAAACTTTGTAGGTCCTGAAGAGTTGGTGAAAAGAGTTGGTGAGGACAAAATGATTGCAAAAATGGAGGAGTATCAAAAGACTGATAATGCCAAAAATAATTTCACCGATGATTTTGGTTCAGAAATAAATGATGCTTCGAACCGAACCTCAAACCAAACATCAACAAGTAGTACAGCAACTAGCTCAAGCGCTGACCCAATACAAAACATTTTGAGGAAATTATTGGTTGGACAGGTGAACCCTTTACCAGGTTAAAAAAATATAGTAATGAAAGAAGAATTAATAAAAAAATTAGTACAGATGCAACTTCAATGGAAGTTCATGCATTGGCAAACTTTTGGGGATGCCAAACACAGAACTTATGGTTCTATTTACGATGGTCTTGGAGACCTTATCGATGAGTTCACTGAAACAATGATGGGCAAATACGGTAGACCTGAGTTTGAACCTGAGTTCGCTCTTATGTTTCAAGATTTGAGTGCTGTGAATCTTCAAGAGTTTCTTGACGGAATTACTGAATTTTTGGTATCGTTCTCAGAACAATTAGATACCAAATACGATACAGACCTTCTTAACATCAGAGACGAGATGTTGGGTTTAATCAATAAATCAAAATATCTATTAACACTCAAATACTAATGGCAAAAAAAATTATTAGACTTACAGAATCAGATTTGGAACTCATCGTTAAAAGAGTTATTGCAGAACAATCAATCAAAGTGAACGCCTCTATAGGTTCATCTCCCGAAGCTATTCTGAACTTTGAGAACGGAAAGAAAACTATTTTTGTTCGTTCCACGATGGGATTCGGAGACCAAAAATTTGAAATCGAAACTCAGTTCCCCATAAAAAAGAAAGACCAAGCAGTTTACGTAGTTTACAAGGGAAATGGTGAATTTGAATTATACCCTGAGGGTAAGGGTGCGAAACCAATCATGGGTAAAGTTATTAGGACGATTAAGTAATGAAAAGAATAATATCAGAGACAGGATTAAGAGACATTTCGGCTTTGAGGAAGAGATATCCCAAAGCCGAAATTTATTTTCACCAAGATTTAGATGGGGTTACAACTGCTATTGCAATGAAAAAGTACCTTGAAGACAACGGAATTGACGTTGTAGGTGCTCATGTTATTCAATATGGAGACAAAGAGTTTTCAGTGAAAAAGAATGATGCACAGGGTGATACGATGCCAGTTTTAGTAGATTTTGCTCACGGAAAACCGATGTTTGTCATTCACACCGACCACCACGACAAACAGGTTGGTGCTGAGAAAGAAACATCCAAATCTTTCAGACAAGCCCGTTCTAATGTTGAAACAATATCTCAAATCGTTTCACCACGAGATATTTTCCCGTCACCTGATATTCTTTTGATAAGCACGGTAGATTCCGCTGATTTTGTAAGACAAAAATTGTCAGCTGAAGATGTGGTGAATTACCTATATAGATTCGACAAGGAAAGTTCTCTCCAAAGAAACAAAATGTTACTTGGATTAGTAATTAATAAACTCATTTTAGCCTTCAAGAACAGGAGAGGATTTATGGAGGATTTGGTTATGAACTCCGAACCGTCGTTATTGTCAATCCTCAACAACATCAAGGATTGGATGAAAAAAACGAACGCGGAAGGTTTAGATGTTTTACATAAAAGGTCTGAAGATTACTTAAAACAAATGAAAGATTATCCTAAAAGGGTTTATCAGGACGGTATTATCTTTCAATACGGAGCAGGGTACATGAAATCGGGTTCGTATGACAGGTATACTCCATTCAGAGTTCATCCCGAGGCAGATTTTTTGGTTCTCTTATGGCCGATGGGATTGTTACAGGCATCTTGTAACCCGTTCAAGGAAAATCGTAAACTCAAAGGTGTAAACTTGGGTGCAATTGCACAAGAAGTACTCGCGGAGTATGAACCTGCACTTAAAAAAAGAGTAATACCTCTATCAACACTGAAATGGTTGAGCGAAATATCTACAGGACCTGAAAGTGTTGGATTTACATTCAAAGACTTCAAAGCCCTTTTCGGTGGAAAACTTCAAATGTTAGAGAGTGGTGAGGAGATTCTAGCTCGATTGGAACCGATAATGAATAAACCCTTTGCAGAGTTGACAGAAGAAGAAAAAAATACTTTGGATAAAGTTGGTATAAATACTTGGGATTTCATTCAGTCACAATCAGGTGGCCACAAATGTATTACAAACATTTCAGGGTTAAATTATTTGGGTAGAAAGACAAGACCATCTGAAGACCCATATCGTTATAATCCTGACAAACCTGACATTCCTTATATCAAATTCATGAAAGAAATAGGAAAGAAAATGGTTTCAAAACTTAAAGAAAAAATCGCCGATGATAAGAAATCGGTTGAATCTTAATTTCCTTTTTTTTATTATTGTTATCAATCAAAAATGTATTCGATGACATCACCCGCTTCAATACCCAAACTATCACAAGTTCCACCTTCAAGTTCCAAAACAATATTTCCGTTTCCACAATACGAAGGACAGGGTTCATCTTCACAAGGAGGACAACTATGGTGAATATTCACAATAACATTATTCCGAATAATGATTATGTCCAAATCGATGATACAATTTTTCATCCAAAAACATTGTTTGTCTCCTCCCATGAGAAACAACAATCCTTGAAAAGTTTCATCAAAAGTTTTACCCATCATTCCAATAGATTGAGATTTTCTATCGGTCAATGCTTTAACTTTGAACAAATTATCATTAATTTTAACATTCATATTATATAAATACAATGGATAAAAAAAGATACGTAGGAGTAGCCGTAAAGTGTAACGGAAAATTGTTACTCTGTAAAAGAAATAACGAGGGTTCATTCCCTGGTATGTGGTCAATCCCTGGTGGTAAACTTGAGGAAGATGAAACAACTCAAGAAGGTGCAAAGAGGGAGTTTTTCGAAGAGACTGCGGTTGACATCGATGATAAAGAGATAACTTTTATTGGTGTTATCCCGAGACACACAAGAGACGGCAAAAAAATCAAAGGATTGATGTACGTATATTTATTAGAAGTGGAAAATTGTATTGAACCTGATTTGGTAAACGCAATCGATGGTGAAGAACACACGGATTGGGGCTACTTTACCTTGGATGAGGTGACACCAGAAAAGTCTGGCAAATACATGTATAAACTTGCTGAAATAATTTTAAAATGATTTGGGTTATACTCTTGTTGGTTTTAACAATTGCATTCTTTCTTTACTCTTGGTGGGACATTGAAAAACAAATCAAAAACAATATTAACAAGATGGATTTTTGAAAAAAATCTTTTTCAATCAGGTTACCTTTTCAATTTTTTAGTATATTTATATGTCTTACCCGAAAGGGTGAACATCCCCACCGATTCAAGTTTTCAACCGAGAGGTTGGTAAAGAAACCTGAATCATACGAGACAGAAAAAGTCTCAAAAAAAGTCCCACAAGTTTGGTGTTTCAAAAAAATATC
>Ga0169931_10011881_pt1 | contig 12176 bp, 16 predicted proteins | sample Kivu_15m_20L_FD_129675 | JGI IMG/M metagenome (GOLD analysis project Ga0169931, IMG submission 129675) | Freshwater microbial communities from Lake Kivu, Western Province, Rwanda to study Microbial Dark Matter (Phase II) - Kivu_15m_20L... | ecosystem: Environmental > Aquatic > Freshwater > Lake...
CCCCAAAACCCCAAAACCCCAACGTAGATAAGTAGTAATTGAATTAGATTTAATCAGTCAAGTCTCTATTTAGGCGCGAGTGCCATATCCTCGAGCTGACTCCACACGGTCGATTTGCTAGACTCGAAGCAAATGATTTCTTTGGTCTGCTTGCTGGGTTCAACAAAGAAAATGTTCAAACTAACCTCACCTTTCTTCAGAGCGATTGCCCCAATCATAGGAGTCTTAATCTGTTGCTTTGAGCCTCCAAAAGAAGTGTCGTTGTTTTAGTCAGCTTTGTTCATGGCTTTCTGCTGTTTTATCTCTTTGAGTGACTCTTCGTAGCATAGTTTGGTTAGATTGGCAATCTTCTCCAGCCCGAAAAGTTTCAGCACTCGTATGTTGCCCTGTTGACTCATGTCTTAAGACAAGCTGCAGTTTTAAGCCAACACCATCAAGTCCTCAGTACTGTTGAGGAAAACGTTCTTGATTGTGCACTTCTCCTCCATCTATGCAAGCAGCGTATCACCATTCAAGTTATACACAAGGTACTTAGACTGGTTATTCTTTGGCGCGGCAGATGATCCCACCAAAACGATATATCCGTGGAGCGAGAGTCTGATTGCGTCAATGCGGCTGAATGCCTTCGCGAAACCAGTTATAATAACATCCTCTTTCCTTTAGTTCTGGCGCTTGCTGAACATCTTGAAGAGCACCCAGAGTTTGCTGGTGCGCTGACATCGCACTGCAATTGTGCCGTCCCTCGAAAGAGTCACGTACAAATCAAGCGTCTAATTGGTGTCAATCGCAAGGATTTCTTCCATTTAGTCTTAAATCTTGTGCAGCGGCGTGAAGGGGAACTAGTCTTTCTGGTCCTTTGGCAACAATTTTTTGCGTCCATAGTGCAAAATAACTCCGTCTTCATCACATGTGTAGAGGAACTTGTAATTCGCACTGAACTTCAAACATGTGATCCTAGCGTTGTGGTCATGGATGATTTTGGGTGGACCTGCCTTGTTGTCCAAGTCGAATATCCTAAGTGAATTGTCCATGTAGCCGCAAGCAAATAGCTTCATCGATTAGTTTCCGCCCTTACTGTCTTGGCTGAAGTAAACTTAGAACACATTGTGAAGCTCGTCAGCTACCCACTCGTACCTCATCTGCAAGTCGAAAAACTTCTCTTTGAAATTTTCCTTCGTCAAGGTCTCAGCGCAGACGTACACTACAAGATTTCCAACCTCGGCTCGTTTGTCGTTGGTGTCTTCTTGCCTGACAAAAACTAAGCATCGCTTTTCGTTGTTGAAAAGCATGTGGACGATGTTCGTGTTTTATTCGAGGTTGTTGTGAACCGAGATCTGACCAAGTCGAAGTCTTTGTCTCGAGTTGTTTGTGCTTCTTAGGTTTCTGCCATTTGTCTTGTACTCAAGGAACGCCTTGATGAGCTTGAAGTTTGGGTTAAAGTTTGTTTTGGCTTCCGTAGTGTCGATATTCATGTGCATGCTCTGCGCGGCGGATGTAACAGAATCATTCACATTGACGATGCTTTAGTCGAATAACTTAGAGGGCGCTTAATAGTAGTCAATCAGCGATTTGATTTGCATGTTTGTAATCTTTGCTCTATTTTCCGGTTTCTAATGCCACTCTTCGTAAGCGAAACCAAAGAACTTGTTCATCTTTTACTCATTCTTTTGGTGAACGCCGAAAACAAGGTCAATCCAATGTCCCAAGTTTTCGGTTACATAACTCGACTCAAGGTTCTCTCTCATAATGCGCACAAAGTCGTAGTGGTTAGTGGCCCACTATGGGATGAACATTTGATCGATTTGGTAATAATAGCCAGTTCTTCCTTCTTTTTAATCTTGTTACCAGCCTAGATGAACGTGGTTTAAATTCAATAAGCATTCAGGTAAATAGAAATGCTCTGGAATCAACTCAGTATTAGATTGTGGTTAGTTCATCACATTTTCCCAAGATAACTCAAACGATATGGGCACTCTCTAGTCTCTGCCCTAGTCTTGACAGAAGTAGCTGGCCGTTGTGTAAGGCTCGATTCTGGATAGCAGCATCGTCGTATTCATAGCCGTTGAGAATCCCATGCGCATCTGGAAATTGTCTTCTCCGTATGACATTTATTCAATAGGCTCAGGCCCGTTCTTTTCACCTGTAGATTTGTTTACTATCTCCTCCTACTCTTTGTACTTCTCTTCAATGCTATTTATTTTTTCTTCACCCATAACTCCTGTATGCTTGGTGAAATCACGATAGCATTTTTCTGACTTCATCAGTTGGTCGAATTCATACACGTTGCTGTCGTAGTCCTTCAACACCCACGGAAACATTGGGTACTAGCTGAGATCGTTAAAACTGCGACCACTGTACTTGTTTATGAGAAGTAGGAACTCCATGTTAGTTCTTTGACCATTTTTCCACTCGTTTTGGTATTATTCAACTTTCTAAAAATAGTAAACTGGGTTCTCGATCAGTCTAAGAGGTAGATCCTCGCCCTTTTCGGCCCTTTCTTTTACTAGCCTATTCAAGTTTTTAAAGAAGTCATCGCAGTTTTGCATTTGAGTGAGATTGAAGGTATAGCATTTCTTATCCTAGGTGATTAAGTCGATTCCCTAAAAAAGATTGAGCACCTTGCGCCGCATTATCTCCTCCACATTTTCCCATTTCAAAATAAGTTCCTACTTTATGAGCAAGTTTGACGTTTGATTCACGTACTTTAGCGCGTTCGCCTTTTCTTCAGGCATCGCCCTACAGTAGCTGATATACACGAAGTAGTCAGCGGTGATAATTACTTTGCCCCAGGTAGTCCCCTTAACCTTTATATTTTGCGCATCATAGTGGAACTTTACTGATGTGTTGCTCAAAATCCGGTTGTCCTGCTCATTTTTTATTATTCGGTTTATTTTCTGCTAAACTTTCTCAACAAGAACAGGATTTTCTTTCAAAACACGTTTCAGAGGCTATCTGTCAGTTAGCACTCTTTGCAATAGTTTGTTGCGCTCCATTCGCTGCATTATGTCGATTCTTACTTTCTAAAGCTCGTCAGAGTATGGGATTGCCGAGTCTTATGCTTCTTAGAACGGGGAACCCTGTTCATCTCCTAGTTAGTTTAGTTCTTGACTGTCTTGTGAGTATTCACCAGGCTAATCACCTTGGTAGTCAGAGTCGTCTGATTGATGATTTTATGTTCCATCGGCTACACTTTATGGATTGCTAAGAATAGAATCTTGGCGATTTCTAGCCCTCAACTTTTGGTTTGAACGTTGAAGCTCATTTGAGTTAGTAATTCTGTTGATTGACTTCTAAATTTGGGGTGGTTTTACCATGTCAGGGAAATCTTCATCGTTTAGCAGTGAAACAGCGAATGCTTTGTTTAGAAAATCGTGAACAAAGTAGTCGTAGAAAACCCATGCCTCGTAGTCAAGTGCTTTTCTGTTTGGTTTTAAAAGCATCATCCTACCCCAGCTGTCGATGTTGCGCCTTTGAGCGATAAAATAGTTTCGGCTTGCAGGATTTTGTATTAGGCTTTGATTTTCAATGTTCTTGAGCCACTGGTCTAAGAACTTGACCATTTCTGTGGGCTTATCTTTAAGATCGATTTCCTCAGTCTTTTGGCGCCACACACTTTCAGCTGTAAGCTGAGTAGGCTCGAGTCTAGTCTGCATCTATTCATAGATTTTTTTGATTTCTGTGAACTCTGCCAATTACTCCTCAACTTTGTCGTACCACAGCGAACTTTCGTCCTCTTGGAGCCGTTTAACAGTCTTTTTGAACATGTTTCTTGTGTAAATGTAGTCAAGAGTACTCTTCTCATCAAATGAAGAAGAAAACGGTATGTCGAATTCCATCGCAGGAGTTATTTATACAGTTTAACCCATCGGATTGAAGTTTTGTCTACTTGAATTCATCTATGAGAAATAGCCTCCTCTAAAATTTGCACTCTGACTCGTCCCTATGTGGTTAAAGGATTCTTTCGTCTTCTGAGGAGTAAAAGAGGTTGATTCCTAAAAATCACCAAATTGGTTGCCGACTTTGAAGTTTTGGCTCTACATCATTGGATTCATTAATTACCCCAAAGATAACTAGGCGTTCCTTCGTTTTTCTGGCTCTGGCTTTTCTGCTGCCAGTTCCAACTAAATTTTGGTGATTTCAGTCTTGATAATCCTGAAAATCTCGTTGGAGTTTACTCTGGCCTGATTGAGCTCAGGGGAAAATTTATGGCTCGTGACTGCAGCGAATGAAAGCGAAATCTTTCTCTACTTTTAGTTGAAGAGGGTTTGTGATACGATTTTCTCAACAAGATCAATCTAGTTCGTCTCCTCTCTTTCTAAAAAGAGCTGACTTAGAGTCAGGAAGAGTTTATGTATAAAATCAAAAACTTGAATCTTGTATTCGTTGCGGATTTTATTTTGTTCCTCAGTGCGCTAAACTTGTTAAATTGTGCTAAACTTACTTTTTAACTCGAGACCCCTTTGGTGCTGTAACTCGGAACTTAGTTACTGACAGATTTGACCCAGGACTGTCTTGTATCCTCATCTACGTTTTCGTTTGACCGTTCGGTCTCAGTTACTGTTTAGTTGATTTCATCGTTAGTCTGCGGCGGTAGGTCGAATTCCTAAAATTAAAGGTCCAACTACTTGATACTGGGCTGCTTTTCACTGACATTTTTCTTCAACTCAAGTGGCTGGCCAACATCGGAATCATCTGGGTCCCTAGAAAGTTGTCCCTCTTCCTTTTTTTCCCCGAAGTACGTGACCTGCAACTGAGACATTCGGATCTCTCCCGAAACCAGTTTAATTGTTTCTTCATCTAGATTCTCCCCTTTTCGTTCAGGAGTTTAGAAATCAGCTTCTTTGTTCGACAGGAACTCTTTCTTCTACATCTACTATTACATTTACCGATTTAGCATTGTCTAATCAACGAAACCCATCGTGTTTAAGACAAGAACAGCTTCTTACTGTTGTTGGAGTTGTTGTTTGTTTGACGTTGAATCGGATCTTTCAGGAATCTCGCTGTAGTGTTTTGCTGAGTCATAAACGGTTTCACTTGATCCGTCCATTATCAGCAAGTCTTCGTCCTGTCTATCGAGGAAGGTACAAAATAAGTTTATGCGTTGAAGTATTTCACTAACTTCTAGAGTACTTTGCTCTACGAGGAAGCGAGTGACTCTATTGATCAAATGGTCATCAACCTGGTTTTTAAACTAAGATGGCGAAATATGATTCAAGAACTCTAGACTAGAGAATGACATGCCACCAGTAATCTACTCGTTCAGGCAGTCAAACAAGAAGAGACACAGCTGGGTGATTTTTGTTAGCTTGTTCTGATTCGAAAGTTTCGCCTTTATTTGTTGCGGCGTCAATTTATTGGTATCTTCCTCATCATCTACCACAGACTTTGTTGAAAACATTGCGTTGCCTACAAACGCTTTCTAGTTTTGTACTTTCAAATTGAAGTCTGCAGTGTCATCACTCTTTTCTGTGCTATTTTCTTCGCTCAGAATTTTGTCAATTATCTGGATTGTCTCAGCAATCATTTACAGACACACAAACCCGTCGATAGTGGTGAATCCCCAAGGCTTTCTCTTCCGCAATCTTGCGCGGCTCTACTCAGCAAGTTCGAGGTCCGCGTACGATGGTAGGTTTGTTCTTTCTTAGCGAGGATCTGCGCGTGCCTCTTCATTGTGGTGCATCTATGTTGTTTATTAAATACCGTCAATTGTGCGCATGATTATGTCAATTTCCTACTTTTAGAAGCTAATCACACCCAAGACCTGCTCAGGAGTCAAACTTTAGCCGCGCGATACAAAAGTGCTCTCTTTGGACTCCTCAATCTGATTTTAAACGGCGCCTGGTTTTCGAGAAGAGGCTTTTGGTGTAAATGTGTTTTGGTTGAACAAGTTTTATATTAAAATGGAGCTAACCTCGAATTCCTCGCTCAGGGCTTGTTGGATTTGACCGATAATTAATGGTGTTTTCTCACGAAGGGTCAAAAACCTCAATAGGTCAAGCACTATTTGGAAACTTTCAAGTGGAGTTCTTACATCGTGCATGCAACTTGTTAAGATGTGCATAAACGACCTGACAGGTCCACCACTAATAAAGTTCTCACTATGCTTTTGCTGAGGCCCATTCATAACCTAAAACTCAATCTTCTATGGTTGCTAAACAGTTCTCTTGCCTACAGTGGGCGACCGCTGAACACTTTGTTGCATCGAAGTGTTGAGTGTTTCGTCTGAGTTTTTTATTGGATTGATGTCTTAAAAGACCTTGAACTTGAGCTGGCTATAATTTGCATCGTGGTCAACTTTTTACTGCTGAGGTTTTCTGTCCTGCGTCTAACTGGAGTTTACTCTACGGCCTTCATATTCATCAGCGACACGGTCGGGCAAGTCCATAGAAATTAAGCCCAGTTGTTCTAATAAGAACATAAGTAAGACAAGGGACTAGTGGAAGGCGGGGATCTCTGCCAGTTCACTTTTGTTTTTAATGTAGACCTCCTCTACAAATTAAAGAAGTTGTAAAAGTTTCAGGTTAAGCTTCAATTACTCGAAGTCTTAGTATGGCTATTTTCGCCAATTAACGTCGATTAATATTTGCTTGAGTACTTTTTGAAGTAACTAAAACTGTAGTTTTAATTCCTATCCGAAGAACGAAAAGATGCGTCTGAACAAGGTGAGACTGGTTTCATCGTTAAAAACGAGATAGTTCTCTGGTGCCTCGTCAAGGCTTCGCGTGAAGTGACCAGCACAAATCTCTACGAGCACTCTTTGACAGTTTTGTAACATGACTTCCTCCTTGCTCTCAAGACACAAAGTGACTACCTGGTGGTAAAATAGTTTGATTTTTTTCAAGAATGGGTTTGTGGTGTCACTGCTTACTTATCCGACTAACAACTGCATGAATCCCTCTTCTTTGTTCTTCAAGAACAACATCATCTGGTTTAAAAAGACTACCTTCGTTTGCGAAGTCAGTTTTTTGAAATTTTCGAGCACGATGAAGTAAAAGTCGATGTCAAAGTCAATTACTTCGCTACAAGACTTTCCCTCGAGCCGCAATCTACTCTCTTTAATTGCGCTATCAATCTCATCTAACATGGGTGGCCTCTCAGTACAGTTGCGCTTGTTGAAAGCTAGCTACATCAGAGTCAAGTAAGTCTCAGTAGTAATCGAAGTGTTGGCTGATAGGTACTTGGTAATCAAATTTAGGAGACCTTTTTTGTCAGGATCAAACGCGGCCACTTTCTCATTTTGCTGTTTATTTTATCGAATTTGCAACTTTTTGTTCAAGTATTCTTTGTTCAAAATTAGCAAGGCCATCGCTATGATTTTGTCACTTAAGCTGCGGATTTCTTCGGTTATTCGCTCCCGAGGGTTTGGATCGAATTGGAACAAGATTTGCGCTATTACTTCTATTTTAAACTAGTCTTTGCTAGTGTAAACGCTATACAAATGTTCTTTCTTCTTTAAATCCTCTTTGATCACTTGAAGTACGATTTGAAGGTAGATGAGTAGTTATATCTTTGACATGCCAGTATGTTCAAAGGTGACCTTCTAAAGAATAGTGGTGAATGACTTTTGGTCATCCAAGTAGATAATTGAAGCTGATATGCATTATCCAAGCAACTATAACTATTGGAAAGAAAGTTGGTGAGTGATTTCAGAGTTGTTGACGAGGACAAGCAAAAGCTCGATCGTCTTAGCTTCTACAATGCTCTACTAGAGTATTTGCCCGTCACAAAATACCTAAACTTGGTGTGCGCTTCCGGCAATCGCTGAAGACTCAAGTTGCGACGACGCTGATTCCTGGTTTTTATCATTTTCAGAACTTTTTGAGTTTCCCCCTGTTTGTTTGTAAACTTTTGAATTAGGGCTTTAGTTTTGGAGAGGCTCCGGCGCGCAGATATTGTGTATGAGATCAAGCAGTTCAGTAAAGACTAAAGTTTGTTTTGGCCCACCTGAAATGGAGCTGTGTGTGGTACTTGAAACGTCGGGCTGCGCTTTGCTGATTATCTGGCATGATAGAACAGCAACAGACTTATCCAGTAAGATGGCGTGTGTGAAGTCACTTAAGAAATCAGAGTAAAACTTCTTGTGAATTCGGATGTCGGCAGGGGCGTTCTAGATCAAGTAATACTTTTCATTTTGGACTGTAAATGCGACCTGAGATAAAATGTTCTTTTTTACGATGTTCTTGATGTCAATCAAAAGCTCATTTGTTATCATTTGATACTTTCCAAGCCTTAAGATACAATACCTCAGCAAGTTGATCAAGTTTCTTTTTCTGAAATGTACTTCGATGTGTACGGGCTCCTAGTCAAGAAGAGAACTAAGAATTCTAAAGACTTGGCACAAAATAGCTGCTGGCTTGCCTATACCTATTTCTAACAAGTTGCTCTTTATTACTTTGTCGATCAAGGGGTACATATTCTTGAAGCCGCCTAGGCCGACAAAAACCTCACTTGCTCGCCTGCAGTGGGCAGCACAAAGATAGCCCTGTCGATTTAAAACTTAATGGAGCTAGATTACAGGCTGGGTGAATGAGTCTAGTGTTTGAAATTCGGAGATTATGTACTTTTTCTGGGGTTTTTAAACAGCGCCATCTGGCTGATACTTTTGAATCCATTGATTCAAGTCTAGTTACTTCTTGTTAATCATATCTTTCGTATTCAAAAACTCAGTAAGACTTTCTCTAATGGCTCGCCATGTCTCTGCACCATGATCTGAGCTCTTAGTGTCCGGCAAACCAGTGAAAAAAAGAGGCAAACTGCAACGACCTCGGAAGTATAAGTTCGGTGTCTTACTTTCTGTGGAGGACTTACAGAAGTCAACCGAATTTCCCAAAGCAATCAAGTACTTTTGTCTTGGATCGAATCTTGGGAGTTAGTAAACAACTCGACTTCCATGATCTAGCTTGTCTATGTAAACTTCTAAGTTATACGTGTCGTTATTCGACAAAAAACCACCACTCTTGTGCTTGAATTTTACGATCAGTAAGTGCCAACGGTTCTCAAGATTCTTTGGTTTTATCTGTTGCGTTCCTATCGGCGTTTGTTGTAAGTTTGTCACTTGTAGCGGAGGATCTTGCAATTAAAATGTACCCTTCTCAGCATCAACTATTATCTCTAAATCGAAGCCAACTTTTTCCATATTAAAGTTTCCATTATCTGGCTACCGCTACTGAATGCTAAAGAGAACTGATCGAATCACATTTTTCTTGTGGATACTTGACTCTTGGGCAATCTATTCATGAGAAATTCGGAAAAGTAAACAAATCTATGGATCCCTGCTCAGGTCAAAATCATTCATTATAAGCGTACCAGGGGCAATCTTGCCGAAAACAAAGTGGTCTATCATTTCATTGCGCGGAGCTTGGCCAAAGTTGAAGATTTGAATTTTGTTCTTGAAGTGAATCGAGTGATTCAATATTTTGAGTACGTCCTCGGCAAGATTAACATCAACGTCGTCCATGATTTAGTTGTGGTAAAAAATCTCCCTCAGGAATGAGAAGAACTCCTTCATGTGAATAGCTTTTGGAATGACTCCAAAGAGGCGAATCAGGAGAGTTGACATCTGCTTTATGATGTACTGAATATCAACTGACTGAGTGGTTTGCTGTTCTCTCAAAAATATGAAGATCTTTTTCAATTACTAAATCTCGCTCGCTCTAATGCTTCTTGATACTTTTATTAGATCTGAAGTTATTGAGTCCCGGACAGCGTTTCCCTCTCGAACCATTATTTTGTTGTTGAGGGTCTCCAAAACGCATTTCACCGACTGAAGAACGGCTTTTTAGCTTTCTATGTTTGGTTGGCTTTCAGAATCTTCACTAAAAACAACTCTTATAAAGTCAAGAAGAGTAGTAAGCACAAATTCGAACATTCGCTCATACACTGTAACAAGCTAGTTCTGGGTAACTTGTTGTATCAAAGGATTCTAAAGCAAAGAAGTCTGTGCTTTAACGCCGAAGGGGTCGCAAGGCTCGCTTCGGGAGAATAAGAAAATTGAAAGACCTTCTTAGATCAATTCGTTTATGTAGCTACCTTCTGCGACTACAAAGCGCTAGGTTTACATTAGGACCTGCTCGAGGAAAAGTTTGCGCTCGAAAATCTCAAGACTGAAGTGGTTCTTTCGCACGACCTTAGTGTACAGACTGAGAGTGGTGATTTGGATCTCAGCTAGTTTACGGAATGAAGTGCGCATCTTTTGCAGTAACGAGTCGTACTCTGAAAAGAAAATGTTGCTGGCAGAGCGCTCACGACTGCTCCTTACGTAGCCCACTTCTTGAGCAGATTTTTGTTTATGGAAGGGATCGAGCTGAGTCATCATTCGCTTGAAATCAGCCGTATGTTCTTTGAACTTTTCTTAGTCTAATTTAACCTGCTTTAGAGTATCTTTCATGAGTTCCAACATATAAGTCACTGTGTCGTAACGCTTCGAATCAATCAGGAAAACAATGTTCCTGAGCAACAAACATTTGAACTCTAAGTTTGGTATATCTCTTAAATTCATCGGCTAGTACTGGCCGACCTACAGACTTTTCAGTTTTAGACTGTCTAAAAGAGTTGGGAATTTAGGCAATTCAGATCGTTCAGTGTTTGTTATAGTCGCTACTATGCTGTTGCCTAGATCAAGATTCTACGAGCAGTAAAGAACAAATCTGCTCATAATTCCATTCACTTTCTCCACAATTTTGAATCCCGAGGATTAGTTTGCAATCAGGGTTTTCTTCGTTATAACTTTACTCTGGCTTTGTCCTAATTTCACCTTGTTTAAGTGAGCTCTGATTTGCTCGGCACTCATGTTACTCATCTGTTTTAGTTATCCTTGTCCAAGCTGACTGTTAAGTGTCTGTTCGTGATCGTCCAGACTCTTGCTCAATTCTTGAATTCGCCTCAGAAGGAAAGAAAATAGGCTAGTGAGTTAAAAAGGCTTAACTTTAGTTTCCAGTGCAAACTCCTTAAAGTTAAGTCTAAGACAATCATCACACTGATTAAAGCCATACTATACAGAGTTAGGCAAAAAACTAGATTGAGATGAGTTTCTGAGCCCAAAGCTATTTTTTAGCATAGAGTAACTCTGGGACTAATGCTATCTCTCGTGGTGGTTTTCAGAGTAGTTGAGAATGTCGTAGGCTTTGCCAAAAGCAGTTGTCCTGGGGTCTAACAAACCAAGAGCAAGTTTGAAACATATGTAAAGGTGACTTGAGAACGGTCTAGACTGAGACAACTTGTATTCCAGAGTTGATATTTGGTACTGACCGTTTGCCAAAGTAATGTGTTGACTTCTTTCAACGTAAATAGCCCCTTGCGGATCACAGTTTTTCATTCCGTTTGTGTGAATTTCACTAATGAGTTGATCAATCGCAATGCTGCAAATTATGTCACTTTTTATTGAGGTCTAGACAATCTGATTGATAGCCTGAGTTTGCACAAGCACCTTGTTAAGAAGAATCACCGCATCATCTGATGCGTTTTAATTTTAGTTATTCTCATCACTTCTCTTCTGCTCAAACTCCCTGATTATGTCTTGAAGCTGTAAGATGTCTTAAACGTTGTTAAGGTCGAAAGTCTCTTCAAACAACCTAACATATTTTTCAGAGTAGAACTCTATCTTAACCAGTTTGTATAGAGCGTTGACGAAGGAAAAAGCGCGGGGTATTTCATTTCCAAACACAGCTATCGGCTCGCTTAAGGGTTCAAGCTTGTTGTTCATGAAAAGCAAATACATTAGTTTGAGATAGTGGAAGCGATCGGCTGCATCAAAGCAACCATCAGCTATCAGATCAAGAGTTAAGTAAATTTACCTTAGCATTACAGCTTTGAACTCGTGATTGTGACCTTAATAGTCTACGAAGTAGAAAAGTTTAACTAGTGTTTGAATGAGGAAGCAGTCTTAGTCGATGAAGGAGGGTATTTCAATCAGTGGCTTTGGGAAATTACGCTTGAGACTTTTTTCGAACTGAAACCTGACGATGAAGAAAAGTTGAACGCGCACCAAATCACACAGGTGGCTAATCAAACTCTTGGACGACGCCATTTTTTGGTCGGTTGGAAGATCGTTTTCTCTCCTGAGATAATGATTTGGGATTAAATCGTTTGAGATATCGATGACACAGATGTTGACTCTCATCCAGTTTAACTGCTCGTCGATATCATATACAAGTGGGACCGAATGCTACTAGCCAACC
>Ga0169931_10011883_pt1 | contig 12175 bp, 4 predicted proteins | sample Kivu_15m_20L_FD_129675 | JGI IMG/M metagenome (GOLD analysis project Ga0169931, IMG submission 129675) | Freshwater microbial communities from Lake Kivu, Western Province, Rwanda to study Microbial Dark Matter (Phase II) - Kivu_15m_20L... | ecosystem: Environmental > Aquatic > Freshwater > Lake ...
ATGCGCGCTTCGGCACCAACCCGGTGTGCATCGGCGTGCCCGTGGCCGGGCGGGAGCCGGTCATCCTGGACTTCGCCACCAGCATGATCGCCCAGGGTAAGACGCGCGTCGCCCACAACAAGGGCGAGCCCGTGGCGCCGGGCTGCCTGATCGACGACCAGGGCCGCGACACGCAGGACCCGCGCTACAGCGTGGTCCCGCCCTGGGGCGCGCTGCTGACCTTCGGCGCGCACAAGGGCTACGGCCTGGCGGTGATGTGCGAGCTGCTCGGCGGCGCGCTCGCCGCCGGCATGACGCAACGCGACGCCGACGCGAGCCGCCGGCGCGTGCTCAACGGCATGCTCTGCGTGCTGCTGGACCCGGCCGCGCTGGGCAGTACCGAGGCCTTCGAGCGCGAGGCCGTCGCCTTCGTCGACTGGGTCAAGGCCTCGCCGCCGCGGGCGGGCGTCGAGCAGGTGCTGGTGGCCGGCGAGCCCGAGCGCGCCGCGCGCGCCCAACGCAGCGCGCACGGCGTGCCGGTGGACGAGACGACCTGGCAGGAGATCCTCGACGCCGCGCGCAAGCTAGGCGTCGACCCCCAGGCGGTCCGGCAGGCCGCCGGGCTGGCCTGACGACGCCGCCAAAGTCAGCACGATGCGCGCGCTCGGATTCGCAACCCTTCGGCCGGTCTTCCTGGCGGGGGGCCTCCTGGCATGCGCCCTGCTCGCCGCGCCCGCCTGGGCGGCCCGCATCAGCGGTGTCAGCCTGCAGGGTGAGGTGGGCCAGCCCGCGCAGTTGCGCGTGGCTTTCGACACCCCCGTCGTCCGCCTGGGCGCCGCAGGCGCTGCTGCGCCCGTCACGCTGGACTGCGCCGGCGGCACCCTGCGCGGCGACGGCCGCTGGGCCGACGAGCGCACCTGGATAGTCGACTTCCGCGAGCCGCCGCCCCCGGGCCTGCGCTGCAGCGTGCGCGCCGTCGACGGCTGGCAGGGCCTGGACGGGCCGATGCAAGGCCGGCGCGTCTTCGCCTTCTCCACCGGCGGGCCGGCCGTGACGCAGGTGCAGCCCTGGCCCGGGGGATCGATCGAGGAAGACCAGCACTTCGTGGTCCAGCTCAACGCATCCGTGCCCGAGGCCCAGGCCCTGGCGCGCGCGCACTGCGAGGTCGACGGCCTGGGCGAGCGCCTGCCCGTGCGCGTGGTGGGCGGCGCCGCGCGCGAGGCCCTGCTGCGCGCCCAGCGCCTGCAGCGTGAGGCCGCGCGCACCGTCGTGCTGGCCTGCGCCCGCCCCTTGGCGTCCGAGGCCCGGCTGCGCCTGGTGTGGAACAGCGCGCCCGAGCTGGGCGGCAGCCCCACCGGCAGCGCGGCACCTGCCCCGATGCAGCGCTTCGACTACCGCGTGCGGCCCGCCTTCACCGCCGAGTTCAGCTGCGAGCGCGAACGGGCGCAGGCCCCCTGCATGCCGCTGCGCCCCCTGGTGGTGCAGTTCTCGGCCCCCGTGCCACGCGCGCAGGCCGCGGCGGTGCGGCTGGAGATGCTGGGCCCGGTCGTCCAGGGCACGGCCGCTGCGGGCGCGGCCACCCACGGCACGTCCCCGGCCGCCGCCCTCGCCCCCGTCTTCGACAAGGACGACCGCTCCAGCGAGGTGGAGCAACTGCGCTTTGCCGCCCCGCTGCCCGAGCAGACGCGCTACCGCCTCGTGCTCTCGCCGGACCTGCGCGACGCCAGCGGCCGCCCGCTGGCGAACGCGCGCAGCTTCCCGCTCGAGGTGGCCACCGCGCAGGCGCCGCCGCTGGCGAAGTTCGCCGCCGCGCCCTTCGGCGTGGTCGAGTGGGGGCCGCAGGCGGCCGTGCCGGTGACGCTGCGCCGCGTCCAGGCCGATCTCGGCCCCGGCGCGGCCGGCGGCCAGGTGCGCATCCGCCGCATCGAGGGCGAGGCCGAGGTGCTGCGCTGGTTCCACCGCCTGGAGCGCCACCACGAAACCCAGCTCAGCGCGCGCGACCTCGGCCGCCCCGAGGCCGAGTGGCACCTGTGGCAGGAGAACACCGACGCCCGCGGCCGCAAGCAGCGTCAGCGCGTCGAGCGCATGATCGCCACGCGCGAGGTCGCGCTGCTGGCCACGGACACGCAGGCGCGACGCCTGGCCCTGCCGCCGCCCGCGGCCGGCGACGCGCGCGCCGCCGAGGTCGTGGGCATCCCGATCACCGAGCCCGGCTACCACGTCATCGAGATCGAGTCGCGCCGGCTCGGGCAGGCGCTGCTGGCGCAGGCCGCGCCGATGTACGTTCGCACCGGCGTGCTCGTCACCAACCTGGGCGTGCACTTCAAGCACGGGCGCGACGGCAGCGCGGTCTGGGTGACGACGCTGGACCGCGCCCGCCCCGTGGCCGGCGCCGAGGTCGCCGTGCACGATTGCGCCGGCAAGCGGCTGTGGCAGGGCCGCACCGACGCCCAAGGCCTGGCGCGCGTCGAAGGCGCCCTCTCCGCGCGCACGCCCACCTGCGGCGGCGAGGACGGCCTCTTCGTCACGGCGCGCCAACGCGACGCCCAGGGCCGCGACGACATGGCCTTCGTCTTCAGCGGCTGGATGCGCGGGATCGAGCCCTGGCGCTTTTCCGTGCCGACCAGCCCCCCGGCCTGGGCACCGCCCGAGCCCGACGCGCGCGTGCACACCGTCTTCGACCGCACGCTGCTGCGCGCCGGCGAGACGGTGTCGATGAAGCACTATGTACGCCTGCAGACGAGCGCCGGCCTGGCGCTGCCCGCGCCGGCCGGCCTGCCCACGCGGCTCAAGCTCGTCCACGTGGGCAGCGGCGACGAGCACGAGCAGGTGCTGGACTGGCCCGAGGCACGCAGCGCGGTGTCGAGTTGGGCCATCCCGGCCGGGGCCCGGCTGGGCGCCTGGCGCGTCGAGCTCGAGCGCCCCGGCACCGGGCCGAAGGACCCGCCGCGCCGCTGGGCCGCGGGCGAGTTCCGCGTCGAGGAGTTCCGCGTCCCCCTGGTCGACGCCCGCTTCAGCGGCCCGCGCGCGGCCGTCATCGCCCCACGCGAGCTGGCGCTGGACGCCCAGTTGCGCCACCTCAACGGCGGCGGCGTCGCACAGGCGCCGCTGCTCGCCACCGCGCTGCTGCGCCCGAGCCTGCCGCGCTTCGCCGGCCACGAAGACTTCTCCTTCGAGCCGCCGCGCGAGGCCCGGCCGCGGCGCGACGCCGCGGCCGATGACGACGAGGACACGCCCGCCGCCGCCGGCCGCCTGGTGGCCGACCGCCTGCGCGCCCAGACCAGCCGCGAGGGCGCGGCGCGCATCGTGCTGAAGGACCTGCCGGCGCTGGACGGCCCCGGCGAGATCGTCACCGAGCTCAGCTTCACCGACCCCAACGGCGAGATCCAGACCGTGGCCGCCACCACGCCGGTCTGGCCCGCCGCCGTGGTGGCCGGCATCCAGGCGCAGAGGTGGGTGGCCAGCCGCGGGCGCGCCCGTTTCACGGCGCTGGCGCTGGACACCGAGGGCCGGCCCCTGCCCGGTCAGGCGCTCGAGGTGCGCGGCCTGCTGCGTCAGGACGTCAGCACGCGCAAGCGCCTGGTCGGCGGCTTCTACGCCTGGGAGAACCACGTCGAGCGACGCGAGCTCGGCGTGCTGTGCCGCGGCCGCGCCGACGCCCGCGGGCGCCTGGAGTGCGACGCCGCGCTCGACACCGCCGGCCGCGTGGAACTGATCGCGAGCACGCAGGACAAGTCCGGCCACCGCAGCCAGGCCGCGGCCAGCCTGTGGATCACCGGCACGGGCGAGCTGTGGTTCGCGCAGGACGACGACGACCGCATCGAACTGCTGCCCGAGAAGAAGCGCTACCAGCCGGGCGAGACCGCGCGGCTGCAGGTGCGCATGCCCTTCCGCCAGGCCACGGCGCTGGTGGCCATAGAGCGCGAGGGCGTGATCCGCACCCAGGTCGTGCGCCTGCGCGGCAGCGAGCCGGTGGTGGAGGTGCCCATCGAGCCCGGCTGGGCGCCCAACGTCTACGTCAGCGTGCTCGCGGTGCGCGGTCGGTTGCGCGACCTGTCCTGGCGCAACGCCTTCGGCTTCGACGCCGACGAGCCGCTGGAGTGGTTGCGCAGCCTCTGGTACGAGCGCCGAGACTACCGCCCGCCCACCGCGATGGTGGATCTCGCCAAGCCGGCCTTCAAGCTCGGCGTCGCGGCGCTGGAAGTGGGCACCGCGCCGCACGCGCTGCAGGTCAGCGTGATGCCCGACAAGACGCGCTACGCGGTGCGCGAAACCGCCCGCGTGCGCGTGCGTGTCACCCACGCCGGCCAGCCGGCGCGCGGCGCCGAGGTGGCCTTTGCCGCGGTGGACGAAGGGCTGCTGGCCCTGCGGCCCAACGACTCCTGGGACCTGCTGCAGGCCATGATGCAGCCGCGCGACTGGGGCGTGGCCACGAGCACGGCGCAGGGCGAGATCATCGGCCGCCGCCACCACGGCCGCAAGGCCGTGCCGGCCGGCGGCGGCGGCGGGCGCAGCGACGCGCGCGAGCTCTTCGACACCCTGCTGCTGTGGCGGCCGCGCGTGCGCCTGGACGAGCGCGGCGAGGCCCTGGTGGAGGTGCCGCTGAACGACGCCCTCACCGCCTTCCGCCTCGTGGCCGTGGCCGACGCCGTCGAGCCGCCCGTGGCCGGTCGCGCGGTGGCGCCGCAGCGCTTCGGCACCGGCAGCGCGAGCATCCGCGTCGCCCAGGACCTGCAGCTCATCGCCGGCCTGCCACCGGCCGTGCGCGAGGGCGACCGCTTCGAGGCCCTGCTGACGCTGCGCAACACCACCGACCGCGCGATGACGGTGCGCGCCACGCTCGCCGGCCAGGCGCTGGACGGCACGGGAACAGCCCAGGCGCTGCCGGCCCTGGCGCCGCGCGAGCAGCGCATCGAGCCCGGGAGCGCAGCCGAGCTGCGCTGGCCAGTGGAGGTGCCGGCCCGCGCCACCCGCCTGGCCTGGGAGGCGACCGCCGAGGAACTGCCCACATCAGTCCCGGAGCGCCCTGCCCCGCCCACAAGCGCCCCGCAAACCACCGCGCCGGCGCGCGACCGCCTGAAGCTGGCGCAGGCCGTGGGCCCCAGCGTGCCGGTGCGCACGCTGCAAGCCACACTGCGGCAACTCGACGGCGCCGCGCTCACCTGGCCGGTGCAGGTGCCGGACGGCGCCCTGCGCACCCAGGGCGTGGCCGACGGCGGCCTCGCGCTGACGCTGCAGCCGCGCCTGGGGCGCCAGTTGCCCGGCCTGCGCCGCTGGTTCGAGACCTATCCCTACACCTGCCTCGAGCAGCAGGCCTCGCGCGCCGTGGGCCTGGGTGACGCCAAGCTCTGGGCGGCGGTGGTGAACCAGCTTCCCGCGCACCTGGACGCCGACGGCCTGGCGGCCTGGTTCCCGCCCCGCCCCGACGAAGCTGCGCGCGGCAGCGACCGCCTCACCGCCTACCTGCTGGCGCTGGCCGACGAGGCCGGCCTGGCCTGGCCGCAGGCGCTGCGCGAGCGCATGCTCGAGGGCCTGACCGCCTTCGTCGAGGGCCGTATCGAGCGCGATCCCTGGTCGCCCCGGCCCGACCTGGACGCGCGCCGCCTGGCCGCGATCGAGGCTTTGGCCCGCCACGGGCGCGCCCGGCCGCGCATGCTCGACACCCTGGCCTCGGCACCGGCGCAGTGGACGACGGCCTCGCTGCTGGACGCCTGGTCGCTGCTGAAGCGGCTGCAGGGCGTGCCCGAGCGCGAGGCGCGCCTGCAGGAGCTGCAGCGTCTGCTGCGCGCGCGCCTGGCCGGCTCGCCCGCCGCGCTGCGGCTGCAGGCCGGCGACGAGGCCTGGTGGTGGCTGATGGACAGCGCCGACGCCAACGCCGCACGCCTGCTGCTGGCCGCCGCCGACGAACCCGCCTGGCGCGAGGACGCGCCGCGCCTGCTGGCCGGGCACCTGGAGCGCCAGCAGCGCGGCGCCTGGTCCACGACCACGGCCAATGCCTGGAGCGCGCTCGCGCTGGAGCGCTTCACGGCGCGCTTCGAGGCAGTGGCGGTGCGCGGCCGGACGGCGGCGACGCTGGGGCCCGCAGATGTCAGGCCCGCGGACCCCAGGCCTGCAGCGCAGGGCCCCGGCGCCAGCACGACGACCGCCCTGGACTGGTCCCGCCAGCCCGACGGCGACACCCTCACCCTGCCCTGGCCGGCCGACGCGGCCACGCTGCGGGTGGCGCACGAGGGCGCGGGGCGCCCCTGGGTGCTGCTGCAGGCACGCGCCGCCGTGGCGCCGAAGGCGCCGCTGCGGGCCGGCTACGCCGTCACGCGCAGCCTGGTAGCGGTGCAACGCCAGGACCCGGCGCGCTGGACGCGCGGCGACATCGTGCGCGTGCGGCTCGAGATCGACGCCGCGAGCGACCGCAACTGGGTCGTCGTCGACGACCCCGTGCCCGCGGGCGCCACCGTGCTCGGCACCGGGCTGGGGCGCGACAGCGCCCTGGCCACGCGCGGCGAACGCCGCGCCGGCAGTGCCTGGCCGGCCTTCGAGGAACGCGCCACCACGGCCTTCCGCAGCTACTACGAGTTCATGCCGCGCGGCCGACACGTCGTCGAGTACACGCTGCGCCTGAACCACGCCGGCCGCTTCGGCCTGCCGCCCACGCGCGTGGAGGCCATGTACGCGCCCGAGTCGCACGGCGAGCAGCCCAACGCGGCCTGGGAGGTGGCGCCGTGAACCGGCCCGCAGGGCCGGGCGGTGCCCTGCCCGGCCTTGCGCAGACAGCGCATCCGGCCCGACGTCACGCCCGGCGCCTCGCGGTCCCCACCCTCGCGTGCCGGCTCGCGCTCACCCTCGCCCTGTCCGCCGCCGTCATTCCCGCCCTGGCCGGCGTGCCCGCGTTCGCCGAGGTGCGCGCCGCGCACCGCCCCTCGGACGTGACCGTGCTCGACCGCCACGGCGTGCCAGTGCAGACGCTGCGCACCGACCCGCGCGTGCGCCGCCTGGCCTGGGTGCCGTTGGAGGCGATGTCGCCGGTGCTGCTGCAGGCCGTCGTGCTCAGCGAGGACCGGCGCTTCTGGGAACACAGCGGTGTCGACTGGGGCGCAGCGGCGCGCAGCGCCTTCGCCAACCTGTGGAACACGCGCACGCGCGGCGCCTCGACGCTGACGATGCAGCTCGCCGGCCTGGTCGACGAGGACCTGGCGCGCCCGGCCGGCGGCCGCAGCGTGGTGCAGAAGGTCGGCCAGGTGGTGGTGGCGCGCGAGCTCGAGTCGTCCTGGCGCAAGCACGAGATCCTCGAGGCCTACCTGAACCTGGTGCCGCTGCGCGGCGAGATCGTGGGGATCGACGCGCTGGCGCAGACCCTCTTCGGCAAGCACCCGCGCGGCCTGGACGCGCACGAGGCCGCGATCACCGCCGCGCTGGTGCGCGCGCCGCAGGCCGACGCCGAGGCCGTGGGCCGCCGCGCCTGCGGCGTGCTGGAGCTGATGAAGCGCGACTGCACGGGCGTGCGCGGCCTGGCGGCGCAGGCCCTGGCGCGACGCGGCGGCATGCCGCTGGGCGAGCAGATCGCGCCGCACTTCGCGCGTCAGGTGATCGGCCCCAGCTCCCCGCCCCAGGTGCGCACGACGCTGGACGCCGGGGTGCAGCGCGTGGCCGTGCGCCTGCTGCGCGCGCAACTGGGCGAGCTCTCGGGCCGGCACGTCGAGGACGGTGCCGTCGTCGTGCTGGACAACGCCAGCGGCGAGGTGCGGGCCTGGGTGGGCTCAGTCGGCGCCGGCTCGGCCGCGGCCGAGGTGGACGGCGTGCTCGCGCGCCGCCAGCCCGGATCGACGATCAAGCCCTTCGTTTACGGCCTGGCCTTCGAGCGCCGCCTGCTCACGCCGGCCAGCCTGCTGGACGACTCGCCCGCCCAGGTGACCACCGGCGGCGGCCTGTACCGGCCGCAGAACTACGACCGCAGCTACAAGGGCTGGGTCAGCGCCCGCACCGCGCTGGGCTCGAGTCTGAACGTACCGGCCCTGCGCGCCAGCCTGATGCTGCCTCCCGACGCCCTGCACGAGCGCCTGAACGCGCTGGGCATGGGGCTGCCGCAGACGGGCGGCTGGTACGGCCACGCCCTGGCGCTCGGCAGTGGCGACGTCACGCTGCTGGCGCTGACCAATGCCTACCGCACGCTGGCCCGCGGCGGGCTGCACTCGGCGCCGGTGATGGTGGCGGGCGCGGCGGCTGGAGCAGGCTCGGGCTCGCGTTCCGCGTCGGGGTCGAGCTTGGGTACGGACACCAGCCTCGTCGCCGGCGCTGGGGCAGCGGGCCGGCGCAGTGGCGGCGGCACGGGTGGCGCCGGCGGCCTGGCGACCCGCGTGCTCGACCCCGCCGCCGCCTACCTGGTGGGCGACATCCTGGCCGACCCCTCGGCGCGCGCGCTGACCTTCGGCCTGGACAGCGCGCTGGCCACGCGCGGCTACGCCGCCGTCAAGACCGGCACCAGCAAGGACATGCGCGACAACTGGTGCATCGGCTACACCGAGCGCTACACCGTGGGCGTGTGGGTGGGCAACGCCAGCGGCGCGCCGATGCGCGCGGTCAGCGGCGTCAGCGGCGCAGCGCCGGTGTGGCAGGCGCTGGTGCGGCACCTGCACGCCGGCCAGCCCTCGCGCGCGCCGGCCCTGCCCCCGGGCGTGCAGCGCGTACGGCTGGACCGCATCGGCGAGCACGAACCCGGCCGCGATGAGGTCTTCCTCGCCGGCACCGCCCCCCCGCCCGGCCGCCCCGGGGCCGGCACCGTCGTGGCCATCGCCACGGCCCGGCCGGTGGGCATCAGCAGCCCCGCCGACGGCAGCGTCTACGCCCTCGACCCCGACCTGCCCCCGCAGGCCCAGCGCATCCGCTTCGAGGGCGAGCCCGGCACCTGGGTGCTGGGCAGTCGCCGCCTCGGCCAGGGCGCCACCCTGCGCTGGACTCCGCAGCCCGGCCGCCACGAACTGAAGCTCCTCGATCCCCAGGGCCGGACGCTGCAGGCCGTGCGCTTCGAGGTGCGGGCGGCGGGGCGTCAACCGAACCAGCCCTGAAGAAACCACCCCGCCGGCGCCCCTTCCGCCGGCAGGCGGCTGCGGTAGATCCAGGCCAGGGCGCCATCGGGGGTCTGGGCGACGAAGTAGTCGCGCGCGGCGAGCGCGTCGTCCCACCAGCCCGACTCGATGCGTTCGGGGCCGGCCAGCAGGCGCAGCGGGTGACCGGCCAGGCAGGGGTGGGGGCCGCGCTCCTGCAGGGGCTGGGGCTCGGGCAGGAGCCAGGCCGGGCGAGTGAGGCGCGCCGCCGCGCGCGGGCTGTCGCACAGAGAAAGCGCGAGGGGGCCAGCTCCAGCACCGGCGGCCCGTCCTCGCAGCACGGCAGGCGCGGCGGCCGGGCCGGCCTGCGCCGCGCGCTCGGGCCGGTGGTCGTCCCCCGGCTCCAGGCGCTGCACGCGGTCTTGGCCCAGGCGGGCCTGCAGACGCTCGAGCAGACGCGCCAGGCCGGCCTGGCCGGTGGCGCGCGTGGGGAAGAGTTCGCCGTCGGGCGGGGGGGCGTGCACGAGTTCGTCGCAGCGCAACTCCAGGCTCGTCACCGGCGCCGGCAGTTCCAGGCGCGCCAGGCGCTCGCGCAGCAGCCCCTCAAGGTGGGCGGCGTCGGCCGCAGGCTCGGCCAGGGCGATCTCCACGGGGGTGCATTCGGGCACGGTGTCGTCGGCGCGGTGGCGCGGCTCGTGCCGCAGGCCCAGCACGCAGCGCTGCACCCGCCCCTGCCGGGCCCGCGCCCAGGCCAGCAGGCGTGCCAGCAGCAGGCCGGCGGCGTGCTGCAGCGCCTCGGTGGTGTCGGCGCGGGCGTGGAGCTCGAGCTGCTCGGCCAGGCGCTCGGGCGGGATCACCCAGTCCTGCGGGTCGGGGGCGTCGCCGCGGGCGCGGTCCAGCACGGCCAGCAGGGCCGGCCCCAGGCGGCGTGCCAGCCCGTCGCGCGGCAGCGCGCGCAACTCGCCCAGCGTGCGCACGCCCAGGCCCTGCAGCAGTTCCAGCGCCGGGGCGCCGGCAGGCCACAGCAGCGCGGCGGGGGCGGTGTCGAGCAGCGCGCGCAAGGCCGGCAGGCGCGTGGCCTGCGGGCTGTCGAGGGCTGCCTGCGGGGCCTGGTGCGGTGCGGCGCAAGCCCAGCGCGCCAGCAGCGCCGCGCCCAGGGCCGTGGGCGCGGCGGCGGGCGTCACGTGGTGGCCGAGCGGCGCTAGCGCGGCGTCCAGGCGCTGCGCCAGCCCGGACGGGCCACCGAAGAGACGCAGCGTCGACGAGACCTCGAGCAGCACCGTGTCCGCGCCGTGCAGCGCGACCGCAGGCGTGAACTGCAGCGCCGCATGGGCCACGGCGCGCAGGGCCCGGGTCTCACGCGCCGCGTCGGCCTGGCCGAATCGCAGCGTGGGCGCGAGCGCCAGCGCGGTGGCGCGCTGTTGCCCGGGCCGCACGCCGAGCGCCGCAGCGCTGGCGTCGACGGCCGCCACGCACGTGCCGTCCAGCAAGGCCAGCGGCAGGTGGCGCACCTCGGCTGCCAGCGTGGCCGCCCAGGATTCGAGCGCCAGCGCGGGCAGGTGCAGGGCGATCCAGCGGCGGGGGGTGGGTGCGGGGTTGGGCGGTGGGGGCACGGCCGGCCAGCAGACCCCTCTGGCGTGTCGGGCCATGGCAATCAGAGCCTGAGAGTTTTTCCGCCGTGCCCGAAAGGCGCGTCTCGAAGGGCTTGTCTGCGAACACCGCGCACCGTCAAGGGCATGGAAAGCTCCCAGGCTCACCCCGTGCCGAGACGGGCCCGGCCCGCCTGCCGACGGGGTTCGAGAGCAGCCCGGGCGGCGGGTGCAAGCCCCTGGCCTGCCCCGACACCCTGCCCTACCCGGTCGGGGCTCGGCAGCCGGGACGGCACGGCCGGGGCGGGTACAGACGCCACCAGGCGCTCCAGCGCCCGCGCCTTCGCCGGCGTGGACAGCACCGGCGGCAGCACCAGGCGCAGCGGCTGCGCCAGCGGCGGGCCACGCCGCTTGAGCAGGTGCAGCACGATCTCGTCGGGCACGGGGCTGGCGTGCAAGGCCAGGCGCAGCGGGGCCGGGCTGTGCTCGCGCCGGGAGGCAATGCCGCGCAGCAGGAAGACCGGGCCTTCGTGGGCCTGCGCTGCCAGTTGCAGGCGGCGCAGCGTGTCGGCGCCCACGCGCCCGGGCAGCCAGGCCAGGGCTGCGCCGACCTGGGCGCTGCGCAGCGCCTGCTCCAGCGCCCACAGCAGATCGGCGCTGGGCAGCAGGTGCCGCAGCGCAGCGCCGCGCGGCCCCTCGCGCCCGTGCACGACGACGATGCGGTGCGCGTCCACGCCCAGTTGCGCCAGCGCCTGCGCGCAGGGCCGGGCCGGGGGGTCGAACAGCATCACGCTGCGTTCGCCGACGTCCTCACCCGGCCGTCCGCCCGGCGCCGAGACCCGGGCGAGCGCTGGCGCGAGCAGGCGCATCTCGCCCACCCCCGGCTGTGCCAGCAGCAGCTCCGTCAAGGCCCGGCAGGGCCAGCCCCCGCCAGGCAGCTGCGCGTCCAGCACGCCGAAGCCGCTGGGCTGCACCGCCGCGGCCGCACGGCCGAGCTGGTGCGCACGCCACAGCGTGGGATGCAGGTCCTCGAGGGCGGCTTCGGAAGACGACATGGCCACGAGGATACTGTATTTTCATACAGCATTTCCTGTCGGCCCACCCCCTGACCGCGCTGACGAACCGGGCGCCAAATCCTCTGTCCGGTGCCTCGCAGGCCGCCCGGGACGCCGAGCTCAAGCCCGCCGACGCAGGGCCTCGTACAGGCAGACCGCCGCGGCCGCGGCGACGTTCAGCGATTCCTCGCCGCCGGGCTGCGGGATACGCACCGTCAGCGCGCAGCGCGCGAGCACCTCCTGGCCCAGGCCCTGACCCTCGTGGCCGAAGGCCCAGACCGCTTGCGGCGGCAGCGGGGCCGCAGGCAAGGTGCAGTCGGCCTGCAGACTGGTGCCCACCCAGGGCAGGCCGCCGGGCTCCAGGTCCGCCAGGCTCAGGCCCTCGGCCAGCGCGAGGCCGAAGTGGGCTCCCATGCCGGCACGCAGCACCTTGGGCGACCACAGCCCGGCGGTGCCACGCAGGGCCCAGACCTGGGGCACGCCGAAGGCGGCGGCCGTGCGCAGGATGCTGCCG
>Ga0169931_10011885_pt1 | contig 12173 bp, 8 predicted proteins | sample Kivu_15m_20L_FD_129675 | JGI IMG/M metagenome (GOLD analysis project Ga0169931, IMG submission 129675) | Freshwater microbial communities from Lake Kivu, Western Province, Rwanda to study Microbial Dark Matter (Phase II) - Kivu_15m_20L... | ecosystem: Environmental > Aquatic > Freshwater > Lake ...
CCATCAACCGCTCTGGCTTTGATTCTATCTTTTGCAGAAACAATACTGCAGTCTGTACTTAAATTCACTCCGCCACTTGCGTTGGTGGCATTGTGACAACTAACACAGTTAGCTTGTATGAGTGCTTTTACCGCTGTGAATTTTGGCCCCTCTGTTCTGCTTGCCACTGCAATCCCGGTGAGTGTTGCTGTGCATCCATTGGCATCTTTCACGCCAATTTGATACGTTCCATTGTTGAGTCCCTGGAATGTGGAGCCAGATTGATAGGCTCCATTATTTAGATTATACGTGTAAGGTGATGATCCACCATTTGCACTAATTGCAATTAATCCACTGGCCGTTACGCAGGGTGTTGTTCCGGTTACCGTTGGAGTAATGGTGATAATTACCCCAGTACAAGGTGCTGTTGCAGTCAATGTGAAAGTAGCATTACCCGTACAACCTGCCGCACTCTTTGCTGTAATCGTATAGGAACCTGCCGCAAGATTTGCAAACTGACCGGTTGCTTGATAAGAGCCGCCATTTAAGCTGTAGGTATAAGGTCCCGTACCCCCTGATGCTGTAGCAATGATATTGCCATTTGCTGAAGTGCCGGATGGATTTGAAGTACTTCCAGTCACCGTAATACTTACGCCTTGACAAGGATCACTAGGAGCAGGGCTGTCTTTACCGCAACCAGCTAGCATACTGATTGCAAAAAGTAGGGGTATAATTATTTTGTGTTTCACAGTATTATTATAAAAAATGAAGTTTAGTAGAGTTTTAAGGAAAGTGTTAATTTCAATTTACTCAAAATTACCATATGAAACAACTGATTTTAGTTTTTGTTTTGGCAGCCTTTAGTATGGCGCTAACAGCCCAACCTAAAAAAGTAAAAACTGCTGTGGTGGCTGCTCCTACGCTGGATGCCACCCTACTCAGTGGTGTTAAGTATAGATTGATAGGTCCATTCAGAGGAGGAAGGAGTGCGGCAGTAGTGGGGAGTTTGCAATCAAGAAACACATTTTATTTCGGTGCAACCGGAGGGGGTGTTTGGAAAACCACTGATGGCGGAAGTAACTGGAAAAATATCAGTGATGGTTATTTTGGAAGTTCTATAGGGGCAATTGCTATTGCACCCTCAGATGAAAAAGTAATTTATGTAGGAGAGGGAGAAAACACCATGCGTGGAAATGTATCAGAGGGATTAGAAGGCGTTTGGAAAAGTGAGGATGCCGGTAAGACGTGGAAGAATGTTGGGTTAAAAGATGGTAGACATATCACTAATATTATTGTTCATCCTACCAACCCTTCCATAGTGTGGGCAGGAGTAATGGGTCATTTATTTGGGCCTAATCAAGAAAGAGGGGTATTTAAATCTACTGATGGTGGGTTAACTTGGAGAAAGACATTATACGTAAATGAACAAGCTGGTTGTAGTGATCTTGTAATGGATGCTGAAAACCCAGCGGTATTATATGCAGGCACCTGGCGTGTTATTCGTACTCCTCATAGTCTTGAAAGCGGTGGAGAGGGAAGCGGCTTATGGAAAAGTACGGATGCTGGAGAAACGTGGACAAACATTAGTAATGCAACTGGATTACCAAAAGGCGCTTGGGGAATTGTTGGTGTGGCCGTAGCGCCCTCAAATTCCAATAAGCTTTATGCCATTATTGAGAACGAAAAAGGCGGTCTGTATAGTAGTAGTGACGCGGGGGAAACCTGGACGCTTCAAAGTAATGATAATAATATTCGTCAGCGTGCTTGGTATTACACCAAAGTTTTTGTGGATCCCAAAAACGAAAATGTGGTGTACTGTCCAAATGTTGGATTTATGAAAAGCCGTGATGGCGGAAAAACATTTCAATCCTTGCGAACTCCACACGGGGATCATCATGATTTATGGATTGACCCGCAGGATGGAAAACGAATGATTGTTGCTGATGATGGTGGAGCACAAGTAAGTTTTGATGAAGCACAGAATTGGAGCACGTATATGAATCAGCCCACTGCACAACTATATCGTGTAAGTACTGATAATGCGTTTCCCTACCGTGTATTAGCTGCACAACAGGATAACTCTACGTTGCGTCTTCGGTCTTCAACTTATGGAAGTTATATCACTGAGCAAGATTGGGAACCTACTGCTGGATCAGAGAGTGGTTATGTGGTTGCTGATCCACTCAATCCCAACATTGTGTATGGCGGAAACTATGGAGGATATCTTTCAAGATTTGATCACACATCAGGAGAAAACAGAGCTATTACCGTTTGGCCTGATAACCCAATGGGAGCGGGTGCTGATGTTCTCAAATATAGATTTCAGTGGAATTTCCCCATCTTCTTCTCTCCACATGATCCCAAAAAATTATACTGCGCAGGCAATGCGTTGTTTATTACTACTAATGAAGGAGCTAGTTGGAAACAGTTATCACCTGATTTAACAACAAACGATAAAACCCGACAGTATTCAAGTGGAGGTCCCATTACCAAAGACAATACTTCTGTAGAATATTATTGCACCATTTTTACTGCAATGGAAAGTCCATTGGAAAAAGATCATATTTGGACGGGCAGTGATGATGGACTAGTTCATTTCAGTAAAGATGGAGGAGCAAATTGGAGTAATGTTACGCCAAAAGGAGTTCCGCAATGGATGATGTGGAACGCCATTGAGGCGGATCCATTTAAAAAAGGAGTCATTTATATTACGGGAACGCGTTACAAGTTGGATGATTACACCCCATACATCTATAAAACTGAGAATTATGGTCAGAGCTGGCAGTTAATTACTAATGGAATCCCCTCGCAACATTTTACCCGCGTGATGCGTGCTGATCAAAAAAGAGCAGGGTTGCTTTATGCTGGTACAGAGTTTGGTATGTATGTAAGTTTTAATGGAGGAAGTAACTGGCATCCCTTTCAATTGAATTTGCCAATAACCCCTATCACGGATTTAGTTATAAAAAATAACGACCTAGTGGTAGCTACACAAGGTCGCTCACTTTGGATTTTAGATGATTTATCCATGGTGCAGCAATTAGATCCCACGATGACCAGTAAGAACATGCATGTATATCAAATCAATGATGCCTATCGGGTGCCAGCCACAATTAGTCGTTGGGGTGCTGCTAGTGTTCCTGCTAATAGTGCTATGAATCCTCCTAAGGGTGCGGTAGTTAATTTTTGGGTCAAGTCAGTAGTTGATTCTACGAAGGCTTCCATCACAATTATGAGTCCTGCAGGAAAGGTGATTAAAAAATTTGCAACGGGTTCAAAAGAAAATCCGCTAGTAGCGAAGAATGGATTTAATCAATTTGTATGGGACTTAAAATATCCTGAAGCAGAAAAAGCGGATGGATTGATTTTATGGAATGGTGTTCCCTCTGGTATCACTGCGGCTCCAGGAAAGTATACTGCAATTGTTCAACTTGGGGCTGATACCACTACCGTGTCATTTAATTTATTAGCTGACCCTAATTATAAATGCGCACAGGCTGATTACGAAGCACAGGTTTCGTTTTTAATACAAGTGCAGGATACGTTCAACGAAACCATGAAAGCTATTCGAAAAATCAAAAACACACGTCAGCAATTAACAGAGTATACTAACCGATTAGGTAAAACTTGTCCGGCTTCGTTAAAAAGTCTGGGGGATAGTCTTGCTAAGCGGTTGACTGCCGTTGAGGAATTATTACATCAGACTAAAGCAAAGAGTGGACAGGATGTATTGAATTATCCCATACGTTTAGACGATAAGCTTAGCGGGGTGTTTGATATGGCTAGTAGCGGTAATATGGCACCACCTCAACAAGCACGTGATGTTTATAATGAATTAGCAAAGCAAGTTGATGCGGCTCTTGCGCAACTGCAGTTGGTTTTGCGTGAGGGATTGCAGGCGTTCAACAAAATGATTGTAGAACAGCGCTTGCCTGTGATTGTGGCAGAGTAATGAAAAACATTGCTACAATGAAAGGGTATTGTTTGATGGCAGGGTTGTTCTGTGCTTCGTTTTTAGTCCACGCACAGACAACTTTCCTTTTGGTTAGCGGAACCATGCAAGATGGAGGGCAACCACAGTTGGGTTGTCTACAAGCTTGTTGTAAAAATGTAAAACAGCAGCAATTTGTTTCCTCTATTGCGCTGGTAGATTCAGCTAATAGTGTTTTTCATTTGTTGGATGCCACTCCTGATATTGTTTCGCAATTTCAACTGATCCATCACGCCCTTCCTACTACTTTTAAATTGGGATCTATTTTTTTGACACATGCGCATATAGGTCATTATACCGGTTTGCAATTTTTTGGAAGAGAAGCAATGAATGCAACTGACGTACCTGTTTACGTTATGCCCAGAATGAGTGCTTACTTGACTAAAAATGGACCTTGGAGTCAGCTTGTTCAATTAAAAAATATACAACTTCAAGCTCTTACACAAGGAATAACTGTTCAGCTGGGTAATTTTCAAATAACACCACTGCTAGTTCCTCATCGGGATGAATTTTCTGAAACGGTAGGGTTTAATGTCAAAGGTTCAAGCAAATCACTCTTGTATATTCCTGATATTGATAAATGGGAAAAGTGGGATCGATTGCTGGCTACAGAGATTGGGAAAGTTGACTATGCTTTTATAGATGGGACATTTTTTGCAGATGGCGAAGTCAGTAGGCCCATGCGAGAAATACCTCACCCCTTTATTAGCGAAACAGTTACGATACTTGCAGCTTTACCACGCGCAATGCGAGAGCGTGTTTACTTCACGCATTTCAATCATACAAATCCATTGTTACAGCATACGCATCCTGATCGTATAAGATTGGAGAAGGATGGCTATCACGTTGCAACAACAGGAACAAAGCTACCCCTGTAGCTCTATTCCTGTTGGCAAGATTGTTATTGTGCAATTGGGCTATATTCCTTGAATAAATTGACTTTGGTTTCTTCTACTTGTTTTCTAAAGTCAATCCACTTTCCAGTGAATAAAGTATTGATTGTAGAAACTGTTTTGCGGATAGCCTCTTCAGCATTTTGAATTAATTTTTCCTCTTGCACTCCGGGTGCCATCATTTTTGCGTTGATAGATTGCATGGCTTTTTGTAACTCAGACATTACAGTTACTTCAAAAGGACTACGGGTAATGCCTTGTTTGTCTGAAGTTTTTCCATTGATGTTTTCTCTAATTTTTTTGATCTCATCTAGTATTGCATTACTTGTTTTACGAAGCGAATCAGCTGGCTTTCCTTCCACTCCTTTCAATTGTGCAACTATTTTATTACATACTTCTTCTGCTTCAGTAAGTCTGTCCATTCCCTCTGTCAATTTGGAACCAGCTACTCTCAATCGATCTAATGCGTTGCGTTGCGCTAATTTTATTTCATTACGATTGCCTAGGCGGGGGTCATCTTTTATTTGAATAGTAGTCGAATCCATTTGACCAGCATAGGTCAAAACAAGTTTATAGGTTCCTGGTAATACTTGCGAACCTCCTGGTTCTTGTGCACCTGGTTGCGGTTTAGGCGATCCCGGCATACGAATACCTTTCTCCTCCATTCCCCAGTACATCCTGTTAAATCCTGTGTCTACATTCCAACGAAGTGAACGAATTAGTTGGCGCTCCGCGTTGTAGATCCTCACATTTACAGAATCTCCACGGTTGCCCCCACCAAAACCTCTGCCAGCTCCAGCAAATCCGCGACCACCACCGCCAGCTCCTCTGCCACCACCTGCCATTGCAGGACCTTGTGTTGCTGCTGGTTCAGCTGTTGGAACAACAGGTTTTGTTGCAGTTGTATCTGCTTTTTTAGGTTTGTTGATATAAAAGGAAATTGCAGCTCCACGGGCTCTGTTATCGGCATCCCAAATTCCCATGACACTCCATTCAAACCCATCGGCCGGCTTATATTGAGCCTGTATGGCATCAGGTGCAGGAAATACGGTGATATTATTTACAGGAGTTTTATTACTGCTAGCTGCTAATTTTCTTAATGGGCGAATATCGTCTAGTACCCAAAGCGCTCTTCCAAAAGTTGCAATTGCAAGGTCGGCTTCACGCTCCTGAATAGCCAAATCATAAGTTGACACAGAAGGGTATCCATTTTTCCATTGTGAAAAATTGGCACCATTATCTACACTAATCCAAAGACCATGTTCGGTTCCAACAAAAATCAAATTAGGCTCAGTTGGATCCTGAATCATACAAAGCGCATAACCGTTCACTTTTGTTTCGTCTACTAATCTTGTCCATGTTTTTCCAAAATCAGTAGTGCGGAAAACGTAGGGTTTAAAATCTCCGCGGCGATAATCATTGGCTACCACAAATGCCTCACCTGCATTATGTCTTGAAGCGGTTACTTGTGGAATCCAAGCTCCAGCTGGAAGTCCAGGAATTTTTCCAGCAAATGAAATCCAATTTTGACCGCCATCACGCGTCAAATGAATTTGTCCATCATCAGAACTCACCCAAATAACGCCTTTCTCTTTAACAGAAGGGGCTATGCTCAATAAACTACAATGCGTTTCTGCACCAGTGATATCAAGTGTTAATCCTCCGGTATTTTGAAAGGCTTTGATCTTTACCGAATCATTTGTAGTGAGGTCAGGTGAGATCATCTGCCAACTACCTCCTTTGTCGGTGCTCTTGTGCACAAATTGACTTCCCAGATAAATTGTTTTTGTGTCAATGGATCTTGCGCCATTGGTGTATTCCAATTGAAACGCATTTTTAGATTAGGATCTGTGGAAGGAGGTTTGATATACCAGGATTCACCTGTTTTCCAATTTCGTTTTCCAAAACTTCCTCCTTGGCTTTCACTGTAAACCCAACTGGCATCTTCTGGATCTGGCATTACATCAAAACCATCCCCGCCTCCTACATTATGCCAATAATAGTTTCTTATTCCTCCGTTAATCCACACATATGCCGGACCATGCCAGCTCCCATTATCTTGCATTCCGCCCATTACATTATAGGGCATTTCATTATCAACATTGATATGATAAAATTGACCCACTGGAATTTTTTCATCAAAATTCCAGCTCTTTCCCCTGTCTCTGGAAATACCAATACCTCCATCATTTCCTTCAATAATTAAATTAGGATCGTTAGGATTAATCCACCACGCATGGTGGTCTGGATGAATGCCGGAGTAGGGTATTAAGGTTGCGAATGATTTTCCACCGTCTTCACTCCATGTAATGGTGGAGTGTACATCATAGATTCTGTTTTCATTTTTAGGATCAACATATATTTCTTGGTAATAAAAAGGTCTGTCGGTTACGTCCCCGGGATTACTATTCACCAATTGCCAATTAAATCCCCCATCGTCACTCTTATATAACCCGTTTTTGGTGGCTTCAACTTTTGCATACACACGGCTGGGCATACTTCGAGCAAATGCAATTCCAATACGGCCTAATGGTCCTTCGGGCAACCCTTCGTCCTTGCCCATTTTTTTCCACGTTTTACCTCCATCTACTGTTATATGTAATCCACTTCCAGGTCCACCACTTTTTAATTCCCAAGGTTTTCTGCGAAACTGCCACATGGCTGCGATTAATTTGTTAGGATTAGACGGATCCATCACTAAATCAGCGCATCCTGTTGTGTCATTCGCATATAAAATCTTAGACCAGGTTTCACCACCATCAATAGTTTTAAATACGCCTCGTTCAGGGTGCTCAGCATAGGGATTCCCAATGGCCGCTACATAAACGGTATTGGGATTAGTAGGATCAATTACCACTCGATGTATACAAACCGTTTTGTCTAACCCCATTTTTTTCCATGTCTTACCCGCGTCCAAGGATTTGTAAATGCCTGCTCCAAGGTTCAAGGAATTCCGCGGATTTCCTTCCCCGGTTCCCACCCATACTATATTGGGATTACTTTGCTGAATAGCAATAGATCCAATATTCTGTATGGGTTGTTCATCAAAAACGGGAGTCCAATTTTGTCCACTATTCTCAGTTTTCCAAACACCTCCTGATGCCGCACCCAAGTAAATAATATTTGGATTAGCTACTACTGCATCAACAGCAGTAATCCGCCCACTCATTCCAGCGGGGCCAATATTGCGGGGTTTCCAATTTTTAAATTGTTCCCAGTTTACTTTTTGTGCCGATGCGTTTAGTACTAGGCAAAAGCTGGTCAACAGGAGAAGGAGTTGTTTCACGTTGTAGATTTTAAGGGAATGAAAATTATGAAAGTTGGTTTATTAATAGTTAATCAGACGCAATTTTTCTTGCCTGCCTGCTATGTACCGGAAGGTTTGTCCATCAAAATAGCCATCTTCCTCCAACATTATTCTTACTTCTTTACCCCACTCAGGGATAAAGGAAGCGCTGTTGAGTTCAATGGAGTAAGCGGTATGCGAATAAACAGGGTAGTCTCCACTTCCAGGAACCCCTTCCTGCTTATCCCAAAGCCCAATAGTGGGCCCGGCAGCATGACCATGCAAACCCAACGGATGCGTATAGATACTTGGCTTAATTCCTTCTTTTATAGCTTGTTCCCTGGCGGCTCTTAAGATGTCATTTCCTGTAATTCCTGTTTTAAATTGGCTGGTCAAGATATCTTGTAGTCGATTGCTGGTAGCAAAAGCCTTTTTCAAATAAGTGGGTGCATCTGCTTCTCCTGGACGCAGCACATACGCATGTTGTTGTATATCTGTATTCAATCGTAAATAAGTAATTCCAAAATCTACATGCAATAAATCCCCTGGAAGAATTACTTCATTCTCTGGCCTATTTGAAAAACTACGTAGGTGTTCAAAATTGACCGTATCACTTCGTTGCACTGATACAGAGGGATGAAACCAAGTTGTCAATCCTAATGATGTTACTCGTTGGCGGAACCACCAAACCAAGTCATCGGTGGTAGTGACACCTGGATTGATTACACGGCTCGAGAATCCCTCTGCAATTATCTCATGCGTAATTGCTACCAGCTTTTGATAGAGTTGCATTTCACGTGTGGTTCTGGTTTCTAGCCATCCTACTGCAAGTGGAGCAGCTGATACCAGCCTATTTTTTAATGCTGTGGGTAGTTTTTGCAGTAGTAGTTCGTAATGGGAGTGGTCGAGCCCATCTGCGTGTCCAAAATCTTGTGAAATATTAATACCAATTTTTTTAGGGTCTTTCTTTTTGATCAAGTCAACCAATGCATCCCATTGGTCGGGAAACTTAGTCATGTCCCATGCTGCTGGTATGGACTTTCCTACATTGTAACGGGCAATAGCAAACTTCTCAACTTGTTTTGTTGTGGGGTTATAGTAAAAAGCAAGCATGGTTGTTCTTCGTGCCGACAACCAGGTGGAAGGGAGCATCGTCCTCAATACGGGATCTTCATTATACTCTCTTGAAATAACCAACCATAAGTCAATGTTGGTACGTTGCATTAACTGCGGAAGAAGGGTATTGAACCGTTCTTCAAGTAATTCATCAACCACCCGGCTTTGTTCTCGCTCCGATAAAATGGGTTGGGCCTCAATTTTTTGTAAGAAGAAGCAGATGGTCGCCAGAAGCAATACCTTTTTCATAGTTTATTGCGTGTGTTTTTTTATCTTTAATTAGTAACTAAAGTTAAATGGAAGTACATCATTCTCACCATTTGTCACACAAAAAAAAGTGGCAGGAGTACATATTAGAGTTTATCATGCTATTTGTGGCAGTTTCTCTGGGTTTTTTTGCTGAAAATGTAAGAGAGCAACAAATTGAAAAACATCGTGAAATTTCCTATCTGCGAAATGTCCATGAGGATTTGGTGTTGGATCTAACGAATATTGAAACTGTAGTGAAAGCTAATAGTATACGATTGTTGATGTTAGATTCGCTTCATACTGAATTAAATAGCGCTGATTCTCAACTGCCCACGCTTTACTATTTTATTCGAAATCTTGCTCTCCGTGCCACTTTTGAAAGCTCTCACATCGGTTTTGATCAGATAAAATCTGCTGGTGGTTTGCGAATGATTAGAAGTGCGAAAATCATTTCTGGAATTCAGGAATAAGAACGCGTGCTGACTTCAACCATGAAATTAGAGGAAACAAGGGAGCGTACGTTGGAACAAGCTCGATTTAAAATGGCCAAGGTCTTAGATGCGGAAACTAATTATCAAATGTCATTGAATCAGGAAGTTGGTACGGTCCGGTTTACCCGTCCCATCACTGCAGCGCCATTTGCTGTGGCGGATCGTGCAACTTTTAATGAGTTGATTAATATGATCACCATTGGGTTAAATACCAATCGTTATTTAAATGACCGCTTGATGACATTAAAATCTATTGCTCAACAGTTGGATACTGCTATACTTGAAGAGTATGGTAAACAGTTTGCTCATTAAAAAAATCTTTATGTCACTTCCCGTACTATTTGCCATTTTAGCTTTTATTCTGATTTTAATCAGACGACACTACAGAGATAAAGAGTAGGACTAGTCTAATGCATAGACTTCACGTATTTTCTCTATTAATTTACTTGCATTCGCGTACTGCTGTGTGTAGATTTTTCGCTGAACATTGAGCATCGAGTTTTTGACGTGCGAAAGACGGTTAGCATATTCAATAATGGATAATTTATCATTTGTGAGAAGTTTTGCATCTTCTTTTACTCCTCTGGGGCCAGCACCATCTTCAAGGTTTACATAATAATCTTGATCAAAAATTCTATACGATTGATTCCTGGCTTTGAGTTTCAGGTCTCCCACGATATCCTCGTATTTCTGCAGAAACTCGTGGCGTTGCCAGTACTCAGTAATTAAGTTTCCGATTTCATGGGATTTTACCAAGCGCATGCCTCCTGCATTTTTTAATTGTGCAGAAGTCCGCGTACTTAGCTCCGATCCCCTATTGCCCAGACTGCCAAGATTAAAAATGTATAATCTTTTAAGATCGGTGGGGGATAGCTGGGGTGTTCTTAATAAAGGAATGGATGTATCAATAAAGGCAATTTGTCGATCAATATACTTAGTAGCAGTACTTAACTCTATGGTATCCTTGACCAGATCTTCTAACAGGCTTTGCATATACTCCTCTTCGCGATGGCGTTCTATATAGTGCTATCTTTGATTTTCTGCAAAGAAGCCTAGTGTCACTGCTGCAAATAGCATAAAAAATTCTGTCAAATACTCTGACCATTTTTTAGGGACATGATGCTTGTGGTGTACTTCCATAAATTAACCTGTCTTATATTTAGGTCTGCCAATTTACAACAATAACCGTTTATATGGAAGTACACCACGCTCACCACAAGCCAAAGAATTGGAAAGAATACATTACGGAGTTTATAATGCTATTTGCAGCAGTCACGCTTGGTTTTTTTGCTGAGAACTACCGAGAGCATAAAATCATTGACCACCGAATGGAGGAAAATTATCAGGCTTTATTACAAGACCTTAGACAGGATTCCGCTCGCATTAAAGAGCTGCAGGCTGATAATATTTTAGAGCGAAAGGGGATGATGATTCTTTTGGAGGCTATCTACCAATACCAGGATAATTTAGTAAACTGGGAACAGGTGAAAAACAGGATTGCTGCTATTGAAAAGTTGCCATCCTATCAGACCTTTTTTATGAATAATACCACGTTTAAGAATATGCAGTCCTCAGGTATGTTGAGCTATGTGGTCAATAAAGATCTAAGAAAAGAGCTATCATTTTACTATGAAGTTTTATTTAAAAAATTACTGGATAACAATGCGCTCTATGATGATGATGGGAGAAAATTTTATAATGATCAATTTCCCATTACACAGCCAACAAATAATAGGAAAATAGATAGTTTAATCGGGGGGCCAGATCAGCTGTCAGCTCGCTATCGTACATCCGAGGCTAATCGTGATTTTATTCTCAATCTGCCTATAGTAAAGACTGTTATTCAAGACCCACTCACTTTATTTAAAGTAGAATCTTTTTATCTGCGTTTTTGCGTTTACCGTCGTCTCTTAATGACATTGGAGGAACAAAATCAAAAATTGATTGACATCGTAAGACAACAGCAGTGAGAATCTGCCGGGTATATTTAATTTTTCTACTTGTGCTACTAGAGGCTTGTGCTTCTTCTAAGCAGATGCACTGGTCTCAAACTCAAGTGACCACTGGTGAAGCGTTTTATGAACAAGCTGCTTCCTTTCAATGGAAGGAAAGAGATTCGTTGACCCGAATGCTAGTGTTACAAGGGTCTATTCCTCAATTCCTTCAAA
>Ga0169931_10011886_pt1 | contig 12173 bp, 10 predicted proteins | sample Kivu_15m_20L_FD_129675 | JGI IMG/M metagenome (GOLD analysis project Ga0169931, IMG submission 129675) | Freshwater microbial communities from Lake Kivu, Western Province, Rwanda to study Microbial Dark Matter (Phase II) - Kivu_15m_20L... | ecosystem: Environmental > Aquatic > Freshwater > Lake...
CAAGCACGATGCGTCCCGAAATCTTGCACTCCATGCCGGCGTCGGGACCGAACTGACACACGGGATCGCATCCCCCGACTACCGACTATACGCCGGCGTCAACTACACGTTCGGGCCACTGTTCCAGAAGAAAAAAATCGTTCGCAAACGTCGCGCAAAGCGTCCTCGTCCGGCAGAAAGACCGCCCATCGAAGACTTCCGTGGCAGTGACAACGAACAAGACTTTCCGATCGCTGATGCTCCGCTGGAAAATCCGTTTGCCTCCACGCCGGAACCGGGCGTCGAGACGATCGTGATTCAGGACGTACACTTCGCTTTCGACAAGGACAACGTCGTCCTGCCGGGGACCAGGCGCATCCTCGAACAACTGCATGAATACCTGATGCGCGAACCGCGCTATCAGTCCCTCTCCATCGAAGGGCACACCGACTACATGGGAACTGATACCTACAATCAGGATCTCAGCGAACGCCGCGCCCGCACGATTCGTCGCTACATGGTCGAAGTGTTCAAGCTGCCGACAGACACTGTGGAAGCTTGGGGCTTCGGTGAGGCACGCCCGATCGCAGACAACGGCAATTATCAGGGACGACAACTCAACCGGCGAGTTGAGTTCCGCATCACGCGCTGAGAATTTGCATCATCGGACATTCTCGGCACATGAAGAAAGCAGGGAGCATCACGTGAATTCAGAAAAGAACCTTCGACTGAATCTCCGCCCGCTTGTCGGTATGCGCATCATCGTCTTTGGTTCCATTGCATCACTTGTCGCGATCACGTCTCCGGCGTGCAAGACGGCGCGCTACGAGTTTGTGGGCGATGGCGCGGGTGCCACAGACAAGGATCCGAAAGACGACGATGTGCGCCGGGGCACAACCACAACAACCAAGCCGGACGGGGATTCCGACGGACCAGACGACGGGGAGATCAATCTACCGCCCTCGGCACGCATCGAGGTCACGATTCCTCCTCTCGCGACGGTCGTGAGTGCCGCACCGCGAAACACGGAATTGACCGTCGCCCCATCTGCCGACTCGGTCGATGCAGATAATCCCGCGGATGCAAACTGTCCGAACGTCGGCATCGTCAAGGCCGTCTTCGACATGGGAGATGGATCGAGCGAGAAATCGGTGCAACGCAACGTCGGCGCATGTACGCCACTGACGGTGCAACACCGCTATGTAGAAATCAGAAACTTTACAATCCGCATGACTCTGACGAGTGACGACGGCGAAGAAGCCGCGGCATCGATGATTTTTCAGTCGCACGACGGAACGACGCCACGTCCCGATTCGCAATCGAGTTTTGCAGCGTCTGCTGTTCCGTCGATTGTGACAACCGGAGGCGAAGTTACCATCACGGGGAACTGCAGCACTCCGAATTCCAATCAGATCTCATGGGACATGGGTGACGGCGCCAAAGGCAGGGGTGCTCGCACGACGCATGTCTATCAGGCCTCCGGGCAACGACTCATCACCGGCGAATGTAGAGATGAAACCAGTGGGATCAAACTCAACAGTTCAGTCACGGTTGTCGTCCTTGATCGAGGCTCCGGTCCAGGCGGCGGCTCTGGAGGCGGAAGCGGCGCGGGCTCCGGAAGCGGGTCGGGTTCTGGTGGCGGATCTGGCGGCGGTGGATCAGGAAGTGGATCAGGAACTGGGTCCGGTTCAGGAAGTGGATCGGGTTCTGGTTCCGGAAGTGGTTCTGGCCCAAATCAAAACCCGGGCAACAATCCCGGGCAGACACGGCGCTGAACGTTTACGTCGAATTCTCAGGTAACTTTGACGAAGCGAATCGGAGTCGGTTCACCCGAGTGATAGAGCTTCGTCACGTGGCGAACAGACGAGCCATTGACGAGCTGCCGATTCGATCTGTCGAGCGCTCCTCGCATCAGCTCTGCGAGTTCGCGATTCACGGTTTCAATTTCCTTCCACAACGCAATGACCTTCGGATCGGTCGCAATATCTGCGCCCTCAGAAAGTGCCTTGTGGTCGATCGCCGCGAAGTTGTGAAACGCAGCTGCGCGCTTTTGAAGAATCGTGTCGAGTGCGTCCGCCTCACCACGCTGAAAGTGCTGAATGGCAGCCTTTCCGCGATCGAGATACACAGTCAGTGCGATGCGTGCCTTGTCCGCACTCGAAGTCACCGAGGATTCCTCCAAAGCTCAACTGAAACAAAGGGCGTCGCCATCATCCCTGCGGAAGTCCACCAAGAGGACCACCGCCACCGCCGCCGCCGCCGCCGAATCGAGCCGCAAGAAAATCCTGCTGACCCTGCAGCGTCATCATCTTTGTCTGCATTCGCTCGAACTGCCCGCGAATCTGCGCCTCTCGCGCTTCGAGTCGACGAGACTGCCGATCGATCGCCTGATCCTGCTGGCGAATCATGTTGTCGAGACTCTTTGTTCTTGTACCCAGAGGGCCCGATTGCGGACTCTGGATATTCTTGACGGCCTGCGCCAATCGATCCGCGACGCCAGGACCTGTCTCCGAGCGCGCAAAAATCTTTGAAACGCCAGCGTAGTCTTCCGTGAGAGCAGCCTTCAGTTTCGTCTCATCCACATCGAGCTGACCCGACTTCGCGTTGGTCGTGATCCCGACGTCAGCCAGGGTCCGAAATTTCCCTTCGCCAAGTACGGTTCCGGAGATGTTGCTCTGCAACGATCGCATCACCGAACGCACCGTGGAATCACCGCCGAGCGCACCACTTGCACGTTGGGTCGTCGGATCAAGGCGGGACTGTGAGTTCACGTATCCAGCGATATCATTATACTTCTCGGCAAACTGCTTGATCCCGGACATCGTCGCATCAACATCGTGACCGACCGATACCTGAACCGCGGTTCCTGGCTCCGCGCGTTTCGCGTTGAGCTTCACTGCGTTGAGCAGATCTGGAAGTTCGTTGCCCGAGCGCTTGACGTCGACACCCTCGAACTTGAGGTCGAGATCGCTTCCGCGCACCTGCTCCTTGAATTCCATGAAGGTCGTGTCGGGGTCGATCGAGATACGAGCTGCCTCACCAGTCTTCTCGCTCGACACCATCAGGCGAACCGGTTCGTCGCTGATGCCCGTGTTGATGACCATCGCCTTGACGCCAGCCCCGGCGTTGTTGATCTGCGAGGCCACATCATTCAGAGTCGCGCCTGGATTGATCACCAGCTCGCTGACCTTGCCGCCCGCTCCTTCGATCGCCATGTAGGCGAATCCGACGGGCGTCTTGTCCGCATCCTCGAAACCAAAGGAGAGTTGCCGATCGACTTTCGCGAGATCGCGCACTTCCATCTGCCACGTGCCGACCTGCGCTCCTGCCTCCACGACACCGTCAATAATGTCTGGGTGCGATGACTCAAGCTTGAGCCTCGTAAACTTGTCGGCCGAGCGAAGTCCTTCCAGCGCGCTGCCAAGTCCGTCCATCATTCCAGCAAAGGATTTGTACTCGTTGCGCTCAGCAACGACTTTCTCCCGTCGAGATTTGGCGGCCTCGATCGGCAGCTTCTCGACCTGTATGATTTGGTCGACGAGGCCGGAACTTGCGGTGCCGATGATCCCCTGCACTGCATTCGCCATTGGATTTCCTACACCGTTGATCTTCATGAGGCCGTTCCCCCCCACGGTGGCATCGGTCAGTGCATGGAGGTCCTGAGGAAAATTTTGTGACGCTTGCGTCCACACTTTTGACAGAGGACGATCGAAAACCCATTGCTGCTTGATGAAAGTGCAGCTATTCGACACTTGCGCAACTTGGACCGCAACGGGTTCAAGCACTGCACGCAACGCTCAGCCAGGGAGCCTCGCCGAAACGGTGAAGTTCATATTTCAAAATGAAAATTTTGCGGTCGTCGACAAACCGCACGGCAGCCTCACGGTACCCTCGCGGATGGGCGACCAGGAACACCGACCGTGCCTCGGCCTCCAGCTCCAGAACGAGCTCGGCAAACGAGTCTGGCCGGTGCACCGACTTGATTTCGAAGTTTCGGGGATCGTGCTTTTCGCGCTGACGGCCGAAGCTCATCGGGCCGCATCGATCTGGTTCGAAAACCACTCGATTCGCAAGGTTTACGAAGCCTGGTCGTCGAGTATTTCACCGTCCACACCGACGCCGCCGCTGGACGCCCGGCAACATTGGAAGAGCTGTCTCGTACGCGGGAAAAAGCGTTCGTTCGAAGCCGACTACGGCAAACCCGCCGAAACGTTTGCGACGGCGACGGAGAGCATGACGCGCTTCGGCCAAAACGTGACTGTATGGCGACTCGAACCGATCACGGGTCGCTCCCACCAACTACGCTATGAGTTGCGCAAACACGACCAACCGATCGTCGGCGATACCCTCTACGGCTCCCCCGTGACACTCACAGAACATCCGGACACAATTGCCCTTCGTGCGATCGAACTGCGTCTTCCCGACGAAGCCCGCCTGAACTGGCGCCTACCACCGGAATTCAGCGTCGCGGGACTCGCTGCAACTCTGATTTGACAGTTCCCGAAAAAGCGTCGTGACACTATGCGAATCCGCCACGTTCCGTGTGTTCACAACTCGTCCATCATCCGCCCAAAGCACTTGCAATTCGTCCAATCCGACGGGCCACGCCGCGACGAAAAATATTCCCTCCGACTTCCTAAAGTTCGCGCCAAGTCTACCGATCACCTGCCACGGACTCAGGAGGAATACCAGCCGTGAACGCAAAACCAGCTGCCCTGAAAGTTGCCATTCTATCTTCGAATTCGAAGACCTCTCTGACCGTTGAGCAGACGCTCCGGAAGTTTGAGTATAAGGACATCAATAAGCTCGACAACGGAATCGAGGCGTTGCGCACCATCAAGGAGCAACCGCCGGGCTTTCTGATTTGCGACATGAGCATGAAGTTCCTCTCCGGATGGATGCTCATCAAGGAAATCAAAACGTCGGACAACATTCCCAACATCCCCGTGATGCTGCTTGGCGAAACCGAGCCGCCAGCTCCCGAGGAGGAGCTCAAGCAATACGGAATCGTCAAATACCTGAAAGTTCCATTCCGTGACGCGGATCTGAGCTTTCTCATCAATTCGACGCTCCAGCTCGCCAACACTTCTGGAACCATCGAAAACAAGTACACATTGGCTAAACAAGCCCTCCTCAAAAATGACGCTAAAGCCGCAGTCGAACGCTATGAAGAGCTTCACGGCCTCACCAAGAAGAGCGTGCGAAGCTCGCTCGGTCTCGCTGAGGCCTACGTTCAAACCGGTAACCTCGAAAGGGCCGGCGACGTCATCCTCGATGCCGCGAAACAGGGGGAAGCAAACCCTGCAGCGCTGATGATGCAGTCCGGAATTCTGCTCAAGCGCAACGAACGTGAAGACGCCTTCAAGGTCACGTCCAGACTGATCTTCGAACTCATGTCGGCGACGCCGTTCTACTTCTCGAAGAGCCTGAAGCTCTATATGGACCACAACGACTTTCAACACGGCGAAGCGATCTGTCAGGCGGCACTTGATCGCAAGTTCAAGCTCCCCGAGTTTGTGCTGACGCTCGGCCGTTGCAAGTTCCAGCTCGACAAACCTGCGGAGTCGCTCGAAATCCTGAAGACGGCCGAGGCGGAGTATGGCCTCTCGCCCGATCTGCTCAACCTGCGCGGAGTCTGCCAGAAGAAGCTTGGTGACTACGCGGGAGCGATCTTGTCCTACGAAGAGGCACTTCGCCTCTCGCCGATGGACGCGAAGATCTACTTCAACATGGCCAGCTGCGCGATTGCGATGAAGAACTACGATGCTGCGGCAAAGCATTTCGAGTCATGTCTCAAGATCGCGCCAACGTTTCCCAAGGCGAAGGAAAAACTCGACGAGCTGTATTCCAAAGGCAATGTGAAGAAAGCGGGATGACTCGCGCTGAGCTCGACGGCAGACGTACGAAACTGAACCGAAAGATTTCAGGTCCGATGTGAATAGTTCAGACACGTCAGATATATCGATGATGGACGGTGACGATGTCGCAATCGACGGTCCAGGGACTGGCACGATCGCAGTCGGAGCCGTCATTGAAAAAGACTTTGCTCGCGGCCTCCTCAATCGTGTCGTGGAAGCAAACAGAGCATTTGGCATCGCCGAATCCACGCACTCCGAACCCAACTGGACGACGTGGCTCCCTGACGTAGCACTCGTGCTCGTCGAGTGTCGACTTCTCGAAGCCTTCGAGGACTTTGGCATTATCCGTGAGATGCGGCGCGCACGACCCCTCGTCCCGATCATCGCCGTAAGCGAGAACAACGACCCTGACTTCCTGATGGAAGTACTCAAGGCCGGTGCCAACGACTTTTTCACGTCCGAGACAACCAGTGACATTGCTGCTTCGAAGATTCATTCGTTCAGCCGCCTGAGCGCCTCAGCGCGCCTTATCGAAGTACAAAACGAAGAACTCGTGACGACGATGCGGGCGCAACGCGAAGCCGACGAAAAGCGCATGCGTGCCGAAGCGGAGAAATCCATAGCAGAGGCTCAGGCCGCAGCCGACAAGCAAACGCGAGAGATCCTGGACAACCTGACCGAAGGATTCTTCGTCGTTGAGCCCTCCATGAAGATCGGCACGGGCACTTCCCGATCCTGTCTCAAGATGTTTGGCGGCGACATTGCCGGCAAGCCGCTCGGCGGTGCGCTGTCGCTGGGCGGTGACACGGAGCGCTACCTCGTGGCCGGCATCATGCAGGTTTTCGAAAACTTCATGCCAGTTTCGGTAACCGTTGGGCTGCTGCCGACGCGTGTCACTACCAAGAGCAAGAGCATCCTCGAACTGCGCTATACATTCATCGAAGCGAGCAACGGTGATCCCGAGCGGCTCATCATCGGCGCCTCCGACATCACGGACAGCCTCCGGGAGAAGAAGCGGTTCGAGAACGAGAACTCGTTGAATCGGGCTCTAGTCGAGATTCTCAAGGACAAATCTTCGTTCACGGACTTCGTGACCGACTTCAAGCGGGATGCTGCGCAGCTGCAAAGACTTTCGGGCGCCCAAGGCGTCGCGACCGGCGAGAGAATCCTGCACACGCTCAAGGGGAACAGTGCTGCCTATAGTTTGAACGACATTGTGCATTCACTGCATTCCGTGGAGACGGATCTCAAGGCGATCGAATCGGAGTCAGAAAAACTATCCGTGATGAAGAGCTGCGGCCCCAAGGTCTCCGGAATGCTCGAGCACTTCCTCAAAAAATACGGTTCAGTGCTTCAGATCCGTAGCGACGCCGATGCTGCTGAGATGGTCGAGGTACCGGCGGCTGTCCTCATCGAGTTCAGCGAGATAGCTTCCCGAGTCGACCCCTCAACAGCAGAGAAGATTCGAGAATTGATCAAGTCCGCGCGCATGAAGCCGGTCGGTAACCTCGTGAGTGCGTTTCGACCAACCATCGAGCGCCTCGCTGAACGCCAGAACAAGCTCATCAATCTCGAGGTTGTTGGCGGCGATTTGCGGGTAGACACGACGCGATTCGGACCACTCGTTCGCAGCCTGATTCACAGCATTCGCAATAGCTGCGACCACGGCATCGAGCCAGCTGAGGAGCGCCAGGACTCCGGCAAATCCGATTCGGGCACAATCCGTATCCAGTTCAGCACCCCGAACGAGGACGTCCTGCGTGTTCAGATCTCCGACGACGGCCGCGGGATCAATCGCGAACGCGTACTCGAGAAGGCCGTTCGACTTGGGCTTGTCGACGAAAGAAGGGTCGCGGACATCCATGACCGCGATTGGTTGGGGCTCATATTTTCGGCAGGGTTCTCTACGGCGAGCGAAGTCACTGACGTCTCAGGTCGAGGCGTCGGAATGGGTTGCATCAAGTCTGAGGTTGAAACCCTCGGTGGCAGCATATCAGTCGCAACGGCGCGAAGAGTTGGCACCAAAATTGTCGTCGACGTCCCAATGACGGGCGACGAGTCCAATTCACAACCGGCGAATAGCCACATCAAATACGCAGCTGCGTGAGCGTGGATCCATGCCATCTTGTGGCGGCCTCAGGGTGACCATCACGCTCGCCCGTTCTGCCGCTGGAATTGCACGAAGAATGCGATCGCGATCATTCAATGCGTCACCCGCAAAGTACATCTGCGTGATCATCTCCTGGTAACCGCGTCGCGAAATCTTGAAATGGATATGTGGCGGACGCTCCCATCCTTGAGCAGCCGGATATTTTCCGGGAACGATGGTCTTGAACATATAGCGACCAGCGCTGTCGGTAAGGACGCGGCCGAATCCCTGAAAGTTCGGATCCGGTTCGAGACCGCTGTCATCGCCAGGATGATTGTAGCGCCCCGACGCAGCAGCCTGCCAAATTTCAACCAGTGCGTTTGCCACCGGCGTACAGTTCTGATCCCGCACCGTCCCGGCAACATAGATCACGTCGCCGCGTGCGGCCGCCGTGCGCCCTTCAGCCAGGGTCAGATCCGCGTCCGTTCCCAACGCAAAATCCAGGGGATAGAAAGGTCCCTCGGTCTGCTGCGGAGTGACGACACACTGTTGAGCGCGGGCGACACCACTGCCGAACGCTGCTGCGCCAACTGCAGCGCCTGCTACTCCAAGCGAGGTCTGCAGAAGCTTACGACGACCGATTGGTGCACTGCTCAGAGCGTCAATGGAACTGTTGCCATGGGTAGCTGGCTTGTTCTTTTGCATGCGTAATCTCCTGTTGGGCTCGCGTTGCGCTCGCTCGGGTGAGGTTTGCGATTCTTCGATGGCGCCAACCTTCCCACAAAGGCAGGACACAGGAAAATTGATAGATGGGATTCATGTCATAGCCATCACATATGATAACATGACCCTCACACGATACCGACGCTGCACGCCGCAATGCGCTGATAGAACAGCCAAATCACGACTGTCCCGAGCAAGGATCGCGCCTGATGCCCAACACAAATTCACTGCCTGCTCCCAGCGATCTCGCCTACTTCATCGAGATCGCCGCCACGCTGAATATTTCACGGGCTGCCGAGCGTCTCGGAATCAGCCAGCCGTCACTGAGCCTCGCGGTCAAGCGCCTTGAGGATGCCGTGGGCACTGCGCTGCTGGTCCGCAGCAAATCCGGCGTGCGTCTCACTCGCGCTGGCGAGCGCGTGCGCCAGGAAGCGGCAAGTCTCCTCGACGATTGGGAACGACTGCGCAGCGAGGCCACGCGCGATGAGACGGAAGTTCGCGGGCGATTCACTCTGGGCTGTCATCAGTCGGTTGCACTCTACTCACTGCCAAGTTTTCTCCCGCAATTGTTGCGCGAGCATCCGGCCATTGAGGTCACCCTCGTCCACGATCTGTCCCGGCGCATCACCGAAGACGTAATCAGCTTCAAGGTCGACATCGGAATCGTGGTGAATCCGGCGCCACACCCGGATCTTGTGATTAAAAAGCTATGTAAGGACGACGTGACGTTCTGGACTTGGGAAAATCCGAGTACGGAGCAGAATCCGAAAGACGGCAAGGCGATCCTCGCCCTCGATCCGGAGTTGTTGCAGTCCCAGTATCTCATCCAGGAGATTCAGCGCAGCAACATGAAGTTCTCGCGCTATCTGCCATCGTCGAGTCTCGAAGTCATTACCTCGCTCGTGGCGGCCGGCGCTGCTGTCGGCATTCTTCCAGCCCGCGTTGCCACCCGCTCAAAGTATCTGAAACTGAAACGACTTGGCGCAGACTCCCCGTGCTTTGTCGACGAAGTCTGTGTCATCTACCGCGCCGACACGCTTCGCTCAAAGGGAGGCAAGGAGATCGTGAACGCAGTCGCCGATGCATTCAAGAACGCCTGAAGCGAAGAGTTCCAGGCACAAGTCCAATGAGGTTTCATGATGAGTCAGAGAGCGCTTCTGTCGTCGCGGCGATTTCTCCCGCTATTCGTGACGCTGTTTCTGGGTGCATTCAACGACAACCTGCTCAAGAACGGACTTGTCATTCTCGTCACGTGGAAGTCCATCCAGGTCATGGGGCTGCCGCCGGCACAGATCGTCGCTCTGGCTGGTGCGCTTTTGATCCTGCCATTTCTCATCTTCTCGGCCACTGCCGGTCAGCTTGCCGACAAGGTTGAGAAGTCCAAACTCATCCGTTGGACAAAGGTCGCAGAGATCTTCATCATGTGTTTGGCGTTCTACGCATTCTGGTCCGAGCTCTGGGCCGTACTCATGCTGGTCATCTTTCTTACCGGCACCCAGTCCGCATTCTTTAGCCCAGTGAAGTATGGAATTCTTCCTCAGCATCTTGGCGACCACGAGATCGTTGGCGGCAATGCACTTGTTGAGGCCGGGACATTCGTCGCGATTCTGCTCGGTACCATTGGCGGTGGAACGCTGGTTCTCGCCGGAGATCAAGGCCCGGTCATTCTCGGCGCACTGACAATAGTCGTCTCAATCGTCGGCTGGATCGCCGCAAGGCTCATTCCCATCGCGCCGCCCGTCGATACGAACCTGAACGTCCAGTGGAATCCTGGCCCTCCAACTGCAGAGATTATTCGCGACGCGCGAAAAAATCGGACAGTGTTTCATGCGATTTTTGGCATCAGCTGGTTCTGGCTCTTTGGCGCGGTCATCCTCAGCGTATTCCCAACTTGGTGCAAGGACTTCCTCGTCGCCGATGCGTCGGTAGCCACGTTTTTTCTCGCGCTGTTTTCCGTGGGCATCGCTGCCGGATCAATGATGTGCGAGGCCATGTCGCGCAAACGGCTTGAGCTGGGACTCGTTCCGTTTGGCTCGATCGGGATGTCGATCTTCGCTTTCGACATTATGATGGTTGGTCGTCCCGATTTCGCGATGGCCGCCATGACCGGCACTGGGGCAGCCCAGGCGACCGCTGTTTCGATCGCTACGCTCTTGAGTTCATTCGATGGACTGCGCATCGTCTTCGATCTGCTGATGATGTCGGTCTTCAGCGGCTTCTTCACCGTGCCTCTCTATACGTTGATCCAGACGCGTTCTGAGGTCAGCCACAGGTCGCGCACCATTGCCGCGAACAACATTCTCAACGCCCTGTTTATGGTCAGCGGTGCCATCGCCCTGATGGGCATGAACGCGATCCAGCTAACACATCCGCAGATGTTTGGAGTCCTCGCGATCATGAATGCGGTGTGGCGATCTACATCTACAGCCTGATCCCTGAATTCATGCTCCGGTTTTGTGCGTGGATCATCGCGAGCATCATGTACCGCATGCGCGTCACGGGACACGAGCATGTCCCAGCAGAAGGTCCGGCCGTCCTGATTTGCAATCACGTGACGTTCGTCGACTGGCTCTTGATCTCGGCCGGGGTGAAACGACCCCTGCGTTTTGTGATGCATCACGCGTTCTACAAGGGAATCATCGGTCGCACCTTGATGCGTCAGGCGAAGGTTATTCCCATCGCCGGAATGAAGGAGAGCCCGGAGATAATGGAAAGGGCATTCGCGCGCGTCGCCGAAGAACTTTCCGCCGGCGAACTCGTCTGCATCTTTCCCGAAGGCAAGCTGACGCCAGATGGGGAACTTTGCCCATTCCGCCCCGGAATTGAGCGCATAATCGGAACTTCCCCGGTCCCGGTGGTACCAATGGTCTTGACGAACGTGTGGGGAAGTTTCTTCAGCAGACAGGGTGGCAAGGCGATCGCCAAGGTGCCAAAGCGCTTCTGGAGCGCAATCGAGCTTCGAATTGGCTCGCCAATCCCGGCAGCACGGGTAACAGCCGCGGGACTTCAGGCGACCGTGCAGAAAATGCTCGATCAGGAGTAGCCGCCACCCATCTTCACTTCTTGCGCAGTTCCTTGCGCAAGATCTTGCCGATCGGTGACTTCGGAAGATCCGCCCGGAATTCAACAAACTTCGGCGTCTTGTAGCGCGTCAGATATTTGTGACAGTGCTCGCGAACAATCTCTGCGGTGAGCTTTCCAGCCAGAGTCTCGGGCGTCGCCACTTCTCCGGCCGGGCGACGTACCACCACGAATGCCTTGACGGCTTCGCCCGACGCATCGTCCGGGACACCAATGACCGCAACTTCGGCGACGTCCGGGTGACGCGCGATGCAATCTTCGACCTCATTCGGAAACACGTTGAAGCCAGACACCTTGATCATGTCCTTGATGCGATCGACGATCTGAAAGTAGCCATCCTGATCCATCACTGCGACATCGCCCGTATGCAGCCAACCGTCCCGAAGCACCTTCGAAGTCTCGGACTGCGCCTCCCAGTAGCCGCGCATGATCTGTGGACCCCG
>Ga0169931_10011887_pt1 | contig 12172 bp, 10 predicted proteins | sample Kivu_15m_20L_FD_129675 | JGI IMG/M metagenome (GOLD analysis project Ga0169931, IMG submission 129675) | Freshwater microbial communities from Lake Kivu, Western Province, Rwanda to study Microbial Dark Matter (Phase II) - Kivu_15m_20L... | ecosystem: Environmental > Aquatic > Freshwater > Lake...
ACCCGCGGAGGGCACCGTGCCCGAGCGCCGACGTTTCTGCCAGGCGGGTAGGCCATGACCGCTATCGTGACTGATGAGCTCCAGCCGCAAATGCCTTACGGGCCGCGATTTATAATGCGGTAGTCCTGAATTGACCTGCAGTCGCGATGAATTTTTTGGCGGTTTGGGCTAGAATTACCGAAAATCCATTGATCGGCTGCTACTGCGGCAGAAGAAACGCCCGCATTGTTCACCAGCCCATTAATGCGTTTGCAACCCGGCCTGTTCGCGTTTGTTGGCCAAACTTCCTGAGGGGATTCGCATGTCGCGTTTTGGAGTTAGTTCGATTCTCGTGGTCGCACTCGGTGTTGGGATCGTCTCCTGTCGCACGACCTCCCCCGGGTCACGAAATCCAGGATCCGCGAGCGTGATTGCTGCGATCGACGGCATGGACAGTGAAGACCGCAGTCTTCCCGGGCTGACCTACAAGCTTTTCTGCGACAGCGGTGTCACGGCTGAAGGAACGATTTTCGGTTCTGGCGCGGACGAGGTGATTCGTTTCCCCGGTGATCGAGTTGCGGACGGAGACGAGTGCGCGCTTGAAGTTCGCGCCGTCATTCCAGAGGCGGATCTGGCCAGCTTCACGTGGCACGCAAAACCCGAGGAGCAGGCCATTGGTCTCGTGTACGGCTCGGACAAGGCGAAGGTTGAGGCGCGCAAACTTGCCCTCACGCTCTACAAACTGTTCAGCCGCATCGATGGCGCCCAGTTCACCACCGTCATCGATGTCGCCTTTGACGTCAGCGAAGCGGGGTCTCGACTTCCGGACTTCACCAAGGTCAGTGCCGCGATGGAATGCGACACCGAAAAACTCGCAACAGGCGTTTGGCGCAAGGCCGAGCGCGATAGCGAGGGTGGCTTCACGTTCACGCTTGGCGTGAGCGCACTCAAAGGGAAGAAGTGTCAGAAGTTGACCGTCCTCGAAACTCAGGTTGCCTTGTTTGAAGGTGATCTTGATCCGGCTGTCGTCGCATTCCCAGATCCCAAGCGTGGCGATGCCGTGAAGTTCGACAAGCGCTTTACGCTCAAGCCTCGTCCGGTTTCAGGCGATGCCATCGTAACCACCGTCGCTGGCGACTGCATCAACTTCGACGCGGCGCGCAGGCGGTGCATGGACCGACGCTCGATCGAGTTTCCGCGCGAGTCCAACTACTGGGTGGCGCGTATCGAGGTGCGAGATGCAGCGAAGAAGAGATTGGCCCTGTTCGTCGCTCCCGGTGCGAAGGGTTTTGCCCTCGACGCATCTGGCCGCACCAAAACCGCTCAGGCCATGACCGCAGCGCTCAGGAAGGACGCGTCCCCAGCCGAACGCGCAGCGTTCAACTTCTACCCGGCAGGGATCGCCTCGGATCTGTTCACGTACACGTTTGACAAGAATTTTGTCGATGGCCTGTACCACACGAGTTTCGTGCTGGCGCGCGAGACCATTGAGGACTCGACGGTGCTCAATATCGACAAGGTCTGGTTTCACGGTTTTGCGCCGGTTGCGGAGTCTGATCTGGACAAGCTCACTTCGGCTCGCTGGCTCGCCCTGGTCGAGGCAAAGAAGGATGCGCAGACGGCAAGCTTCGTCGTCGCTGGTCCCCGCGATTACTTCTACTCGGATCGACGTCGTGCCGGCTCCACAGCTGCGCCGAAGTTTTTCTCGTGGGAGGCCTTCCGCGCCGATCGTGACGCCGCATCGGGTCATTTCCGGGTCTACGCTCTTCGTGGTGGTCCAATGGCTACCTCGGGTTGCGAGAATGTCATCACGAACTATGTCGACGACGTGAGCTCCCGTCACCTCGGAGAACTCGATATTGGCACCGCCAGCACGGGTCGCATCGCTCGGATGGACGCCTGCCAGGTAGCAGCGGCGGCTGTCTCGAAGGACTTCGATTCGGGTTGGACGATCACACCGAAGTTTTTCGAATTCGGATGGCACGAACTTGCGCCCTGACGCGGCGCAATCCCCGCATTTGAAGACGCAAACCCCGATGTCCTGGCATTGTTTCAGGCTCGGGGTTTTCTGCCCAGTGTCGAGATTTTCGACAGTCACTAAAGTGTTCCCACCACGTGCCGAAATGTCTGTGCGCCTGACGCAGGACTGCAGCATTCTCTTCGCGCGATGGAGACAACAACCCAATGGAAAAGCCAAAACCGACCGTTGTTCGCAAGCGTCATAATCAGAATTTGATTCGCAAGATGCGCAGCGGCGAGCCGCTCTGGAGCTTTGACTCATCCGCCAGCTGGTTTCCGCCGCGACCGATTATCGCGAAGGACAAGCGTGCGGTGGCTCGTCTTTACGGCAGCACCGCGCAGCCGCTCGTGCAGGACGCGAACGCGTCCGCAATCGTAGCCGGCCCGACTGGTTCGGAAAACGAAGTCAACACTGCGGAGCTTGCGCCGGTCATGCCACTTCGCACCTTGCGTGCGGCAGACGAATCCAGCAACACCGAGGAAGACAAGAGCGCCAGCTGAAGAGTTGCACGGACGTTTCCGTCAGAAGCGCCAGTACATCGCGGCATCCGTTGCAGGCCACCACCCAGCCGAATCGAGAGTCTCACCGTCCAGATCGCGTCCGTCGAGGACGAGATACTGGACGCCGCCGCCGAGGCGGAACTGAAATGTCCCCCAGCTCCAGTGCTGACTGATCGTGAAGCGCACCGTCTGGGAGCGAAATTCTTCGAGCTCGGTTCGTTCGACGCGACTCGTCAGGAGAATCTTGTTCCCCGACGTGCGGGCGAACTCGCCGGTGATCTGAAAGCGATCCTGCGCGAGTCCAGCGATCGACGCCACCTGGGTGGAGCGCTGGGCGATCGCATCTTCATCCGTTGCTTCGGCCTCCAGGTTGCGATCTTCGTCAGTCCCGGCAGCACCGCCATCCCCGGACGAGCCGGGCGAGGACGCATCCGTGCCTTCCTCCGGGTAGGGTTTGTCGCGATACTTCATGGACCAGAGTTTGCGTCGACCCTTTTCCGACAGAACGGCATCGATCTTGCCGATGCCAATGCCCCAGTAGGTGTGGAGCTTGAGTCGCTCCGACAGGACATGCGTCCACACGACCGAGGGCCGCACGACTTTGGCGGAAAGCTCGGTGAAGTGCTCGTCGAGGCTGCCCCAGAGCACTGTTTCCTTCGTGAGCCATGCTCCCCTGAGTCCAAGGGCGACGGTGTTGGCACTCCGTGACCAGACTTGTCCCTTGATCTGGATCGTCGGAGCGCCGAGGAGGTCGGCCACAAGATCGGTGCCGAGCTGCACATGATTTGTGAGCCCATACTCGGTGTCCGTACCGATTTTGAACTCACCGCGAGAGAGCATAGTAGCAGTAAAGTCCTCGACGAGGTTGAGCGGGCGAGTCCCCTGAACCTCGTCGGTAGCCTCCGTTGCCGTGGATCCAGACGCGTTCGTGCTCGAGGCACCGAGCGCAAGCGCTGCCGCCAGCCACAGGCCGACTTGTAATTGCATGACAATTTGCATGGTGAGAGGCTATCCTGGCAGGACGCGTCGAGCAATCACGGCAGGGCGGCAGTCTTGCCCCAGGTCGCGGTTGTTGTTGGGGCGACTGTTCATCTCAAGCTTTGAGCTGTGCCCGTCATGACTTCATCCGATTCTTCGCCACCAGCATCCACGCGATCTGCGATCGTCACGCCTCGTCGGCTCAAGGGATTCCGCGATTATTCACCGCAGATCATGGCGGCCCGGCAACGCGTCATGGCGAGCATGCGACACCACGCGGCTGTGGCCGGATTCATCGAAATCGGCACGCCGGCTCTCGAGTACGCCGAGACCCTTCTCGGTCAGGGTGGCGGCGACACCGACAAGGAAGTCTACCGGTTCAAGGATCACGGCGAGCGCGATGTTGCGCTGCGTTTCGACCTCACGGTGCCGTTTGCGCGTTATGTTGCGGAAAATCAGGGGACGATGGTCTTCCCCTTCAAGAGACTCCAGATCGGTGACGTCTGGCGCGGCGAGAATCCCCAGAAGGGCCGCTACCGCGAGTTCTGTCAGGCCGATCTCGACATCATTGGCTCCGAGAGCCTCTCTTCAGATGTCGAGATTCTCACGACGCTGGCTGGTGTTCTGCATGACCTTGACGTGGGCAACTTCACCATCACGATCGGGCATCGCCCGATTCTGACCGCGCTGATCCAGCTTCTCCTTCCCGGCAGTCACGAAGGCGGAGTCCTCATTGCCATCGACAAGCTCGCCAAGATCGGGCGGGAAAAGACGTTGGGTCTGATCGCCGCCGCTGCGCCGCAGTGCCCGCCGGATGCGTGCGCCCGGCTGCTTGACCTCATCTCTCCTGCAGGCGCCGAAGGCGAAACCAATCTCGATGCCGTGATTTCGGTTTTCGGCGCAAACGCCGGTGCGGTCAGCACGCACGTGTCGCGCCTGCGCGAGACACTGCAGCTGGCTCGCGAACTGATTTCGTCGTCAAGGATTCGCCTGCGCGTTGATCTCACGCTCGCTCGAGGTCTTGGCTATTACACAGGGATAGTCTTTGAAATGACCCATGACGAGCTCCGCGGATTCGGCTCCATTGGTGGCGGCGGTCGCTATGATGGCCTTGTCTCCCGGTTTTCAACGCGCTCGCTCGGCGGTGTCGGCGGTTCAATAGGTATCGATCGCCTGACGGCCGGACTCGAGGAACTCAGCCGCCTTTGGCAGGCGCCAGCCGTTCAGGTATTCGTGGTCCTTGCCACACCAGACGTTCGCAGCTATGGGCTGCAGCTGGCCTCGCGCCTGCGACGCGCCGGGTTTGCAACAGATGTCGCGTTGAATGATGGCGTTGGCAAGATTGCAAGTCAGTTCCGCCATGCTGATCGCCTCGGCGCCCGTCTTGTCGTCACGGTGGGCACGAGTGAACTTGCGGCCATGACTTATGCCCTGCGCGAGATGGCCTCTGGCGACGAGCGACGGGATCTTCCCGCGGCTGGCCTCGAAAAAGAAATCGCCCGGCTACTCTGATCTCGGGTGAGAGAGCAGGGCAGCCAGGCGGCACAGGCTCGACCAATCTTCTGCCGTTGCTTACCGCAGGGCATCAGGCATCGAGCCCGGAATCAGGCCGTGATCAATTCAGTAACCGTCGAGCGAGCGCGACCAGCGAACTTGTTCGCCCCGTCGCAGGAGTTTCCGGTCGATGTCCTTGGTCGTGTAGAGACCGAAATTTCCTGGAGCGTCGCTGTTCGACGTTGCCTTCACCCGTTTTTCAGCGCTGGTGCGCTTGCCTGGTGAAGTCGTTGCGCAGCCGCTGATGAAAGCGGTCACGACAAGGATAGCCAATGAACCGGTGAATTTGCTCAGAATGCGACGAATCATTCCTTGTTTCCTCCACAGATCTCATGGACCTCGCACGGTATGCGGGGCTCCAAACGATCCTCGATGTGATCGGAGTAAACGCTGCGGAGTTTAGTGCTTTGGCAATGACAGCCAAAAAGAGTAGTGTTTCCCATGATCTGATGGACGTCTGCAGATCGCATGGAGTGTCTCCCCGCGAGCGCGGCTGCCGTTCTCCACTGATTTCGGCTTCCATATTGAGGTGATTTCAACCGTGAACAAGACGACAAAGACCAAGTCTCCTGCCACCCGTTCCACTCGACCGGCCATTCGGGCTCCACACGGAACAACCCTGTCCTGCAAGGGGTGGGTGCAGGAAGCGGCGCTTCGCATGCTGATGAACAATCTCGATCCGGACGTTGCCGAGGCACCCGATCAGCTCGTTGTCTACGGCGGAACCGGCAAGGCCGCCCGCGACTGGCCTTCGTTCGACGCCATCGTGGCAACGCTGCGCCGTCTCGAGAACGATGAAACGCTCCTCGTGCAGTCCGGAAAACCAGTTGCCGTCTGGAAGTCGCACCCGGACGCGCCGCGCGTGCTGATTGCCAATTCCAATCTGGTCGGTCGCTGGGCGACCTGGGAGCATTTTCTCGAGCTCGAAAAGAAGGGTCTCATGATGTACGGCCAGATGACGGCCGGCTCCTGGATCTACATCGGCACGCAGGGAATTCTTCAGGGCACCTACGAAACCTTCGCCGCGTGCGCAGACAAATACTTTGGCGGGGATCTTGGCGGTCGTCTGATTTTTTCCGGCGGACTTGGCGGCATGGGCGGCGCGCAACCGCTGGCGGCGACGATCGCCGGCGCGGTTTTTCTCGGAGTGGACGTTGACCCGGTACGTGTGAAACGCAGACTTGAGACCCGCTATCTCGACAAACTCGCACCAGACCTCGATGCGGCACTCGTAATGGTCGACGCCGCAAAGAAATCACGCTCGGCTGTCAGCATTGGCCTGGTCGGCAACGTGGCAGAAGTCCTTCCCGAGCTGATTCGTCGCGGCATCATTCCCGATGTCGTGACCGATCAGACGTCGGCGCACGACGAGCTCAATGGATACGTGCCGAGCGGCATGACGCTTGAGTCAGCGCTCAGCCTGCGCGCGACGGACCCAAAGGAATATGTCCGCCAGAGCGTGGCGACCATGGCCCGTCACTGCGAGGCCATGCTGATCTGTCAGGACCGCGGCGCTCGGGTTTTCGATTATGGCAATAACCTGCGTGCGCAGGCCGAGCGCGGGGGGCTCAAGCGCGCGTTCGATTTTCAGGGTTTTGTCCCGGAGTTCATTCGTCCGCTTTTCTGCACCGGACTTGGCCCGTTCCGCTGGGCGGCGCTGTCGGGTGATCCGGCAGATATTCACGCCATTGATCGCGCGCTGCTCAAACTCTTCCCGGAGGACAAGAAGCTGGCGCGCTGGCTCACTGTGGCGCAGGAGCGCGTTCAGTTTCAGGGACTCCCGGCACGAATCTGCTGGCTCGGCTACGGGGATCGCGCCAAGGCCGGCCTGATGTTCAATGCGATGGTGCGCTCGGGCGAGCTCAAGGCGCCGATCGTCATCGGACGCGATCATCTCGATTGTGGTTCAGTCGCATCGCCGAATCGTGAGACCGAGGCCATGCGTGATGGCAGCGACGCGGTTGCCGACTGGCCGATCCTCAACGCGTTCATCAACGCCGTCGGGGGCGCAAGCTGGGTGAGCTTCCATCACGGTGGGGGAGTCGGCATGGGGTATTCGCTGCATTCGGGAATGGTGGTCGTGGCCGACGGCACCGCCGAAGCCGACAAGCGCCTCAGTCGCGTTCTCACCACTGACTGCGGAATGGGTGTGGTGCGCCACGCCGATGCCGGCTATCCCGAGGCGATCGCCGAGGCGAGGGAGAAGGGCATCGACATGCCCATGCTATAATGATTGGCAGATCGTTCTCTTTTTCGTTTGCGCTTGAAGTGAGGGACCATGAAACAAATTCTGACTCGTCTTCTGTCGCGCGCTGGATTTCTCATTTTCGCGTCTGGTGTTCTCATTGCCGCGCCGTGTTCACGCGATGGCGACGATGAGGTCAGCACCAGATCAGCTGCCGGTGCAGTCGTGCAGAAGTCTGGAATGGAAACCGGACAATCCCCGGAGTCGCCGTCGAGGTCCACATCAGCCACGCCCGACCCAAAGCCAGAAGCCGCCGACGGGGCGTCGGGCGAAGATGAGAGTCTTCTCGAGGATGATCCCGCGACGATCGACCCGGCTTTCGGAGACGACTCTTCACTTGAGTTTGATGGAACGAGTACCGACGGCAGCGAACAGTTCTAGGAACTGCCGCGAACAACCGATCGACTGATCAGCCGATGTGCGTTTTGCCACCCATGTATGGTCTCAGGCGCTCCGGAATCCGCACGCGCCCGTCCTTCTCCTGAAAGTTCTCGAGGAGCGGGATGAGCACACGTGGTGTGGCGATGGCCGTATTGTTCAATGTGTAGCAGATCTTCGCCTCGCCACCCTTGCTGCGGTAGCGGAGCTTCAGACGACGCGCCTGGAAGTCGTGAAACGTTGAGCAGCTATGCGTCTCGCTGTAGGCATTTCGTGATGGCATCCACGTCTCGATGTCGTGCTTGCGCACCTGCCCCTGACCAAGGTCCCCGGTACAGACGTAGACGACTCGATACGGCAGTCCAAAGTCCTTCAGGATGTCCTCGGCGTTGTGCACAAGTTCGTCGTGCAGCCGCTCGGATGCTTCGGTGTCAGCGTTGGCGATGATGACCTGTTCAATCTTCTGGAACTGGTGCACGCGGTAGAGCCCGCGCGTGTCCTTTCCATACGTGCCAGCTTCCCGTCGAAAGCATGAACTCACAGCCATGAACCGTCGCGGCAGGGACTCTTCCTCGACGATCTCGCCTGACAGGTACGAGGTCAGTGAAACCTCAGCGGTGCCGACCAGCGCCAGAGCGTCCTTCTCGACATAGTAGGCCTGCTCGCGACCGGTCGGAAAATAGCCGGTGCCGATCATGGCCTCTTCCTTGACGAGGACCGGTATCGACAGGGGCGTGTAGTTGCGCGCACAGAGTTTGTCATAGGTGTAACGGAGGACTGCCTGCTCGAGCCGCGCGCCGTCCCCCACGAGGACATATGAGCGCGATCCGGCCAGCTTCACGCCGCGGGCAAAGTCGAGAATGCCAAGCTTTTCGCCAAGGGTCGCGTGGTCGAGCGGCGCAAAATCAAATCGCGGGGTCTCGCCCCATTTGCGGACTTCGACGTTTTCCGTGTCGTCCTTGCCGACCGGCACGTCAGCCCGTGCCGGCGCGGGCACGAGCAGGAGAAGCTCGTCGAGGGCAGATCGTTTCTGCGTCAGCTCACCTTCGAGTGCTTCCATCCGGCTCTTGATGCCAGCCACTTCTGCCTTCAGTGCGTCGCGCTGATCCGGTGGCGCGCTGCCAATCTGTTTTGAAATCCGGTTGCGGTCGGCCTGCAGGCTTTCCAGCTGCCCCTGGAGAGGGCGCACTTCGGCATCAAGACTGAGCAGACGTTCGAGATCAATCTTGATGCGTTTGTCGGCTGCACCCTTGCGGACGACGTCGGGATTTTCCCGGATGAACTTCAGATCGAGCATGTGCGAGGGAACCTGCGGCGAAAATTGCTATATTGTTTGGACATCTTCGTTTTTCGCACGAGGGACACCAATGTTGCAACGTCTTGTCCGAATCGTCTCGTTTCGTCGCGGCCTCTGCAAAGCGCCCACGATCACTGGCGCGGTCCTCGCGTGCGGCCTTTCTGCGGGCCTTTCGGTGTCCTCGTCGATCGCGCGCGCGAGCGAAGGCAAAGAGGCTGCCGCGGATCCGGCGCCGTCTTCGACGGACGACGCTGCCATGCAGTACGCGCAGCGGCGCGTCGCGACCGATTCGCCCTTTCGCGTTCTCGACGATCCGATGCGGCCGCGCAGCGACATCCTGATGCCGACCTTCAGCTTTTTTCTCCCCGGCCTCGATCAGTGGTGGGAGGGTCAGTCCCTTTACGGCGGAATTTACACTGGCGTCGCGTTTGCCGGAGCGACCTACGCGTCGGCCATTGCGCGTGCCAACGAGAACGAACTCAACCCGGACAAGGAGTCCGACGCAACCGGGCAGGCCGAAGGCGAAGATGACGACGCAGAAGATGAGTCTGGGCGTATCGATGCCAAGGGCATCGCCGCGCGGAAGGTGATGCTCGGCGGGCTCCTCTATCAGGGCAGCGGTGGCATGAGCTCCTGGCATTCGTTCCGCACGGCGGTGCGCACGCGGTCTGCCTCCGGGCAGTACTCGTTTCTTGTCCGGGAGGAGACCCCCGCCGAAGTGATGCTGGCCCCACTCAATTACCGCTACCTCACGCGAACGACGACCTTGGTCCCGCTTGGGATCGGGGCTGCGATTGCCGCCCTCATCCTGCGGTCTCCGCCGCCTGAGGACATGGAACGAGCTCCCTTTACCGGGGCTGATGCCTTCTTCACGACGGCATTTTCCTGGAATGCTGCCACGCACGAAGAAGCCATGTTTCGCGGCTGGATCATGCCGGTCATGGCCGAGTACTGGGATTCACCGCTTCTGGCCAACGTCGTCCAGTCGGTGGTTTTTGCGGCGGCCCATCTCAACACCAATCCAACCCCGCTCCCGCAGTTGCTGCTCGGCTATCATCTGGGCTATGTAACGCAGCGCGATCGATGGACCATCGGTGAGGCCGTGTTCATCCACCACTGGTGGAACGTGATGGCCTTTGCGACCATTTGGCACTTTCGGGATCGCAAGGATCCGGCGGCACTGCCACCGTTCTGGCTGCCGCCGCTTGATATCAGTTTTTGAACCTCGTTTCCTGAAAGTCTGCACCCTTGTCCACGAGCGGGAACATGACCGGCGACGTTCCGATGGCAGGGCATTCCGGTGCTGGATCCAGACCTGCATTCTGGAATCAGCTCGGATTCGGTGAGTTCCCGGTCCTCCTTGCTCCCCTTGCCGGGGTGTCTGATCATCCGTTTCGGCGAGTGTGCGCACGTGCCGGCGCAACCCTGACCTATGTCGAGATGCTCTCGGCAACCGCAATCGTATTTCGCTCAAAGCGCACCTTCGAAATGATGCGGCGGCACGAAACCGAGACTCGTCTCGGCGTTCAGCTGACCGGAAAATCCGCCGCTGAAGTCGGGGAGGCCGTGGCTCTCATCGACGATCAGCCGTTCGACACGGTCGATCTCAATATGGGTTGCCCCGTGAACAAGGTGACCAGGGCCGGTTGTGGCAGCGCGATTTTGCGCGACCCGGAACGCGTGTATCAGACGGTGAAGGCTGCGCGCGCTGCAACGGCAAAGCCGCTGTCCGCCAAGATTCGTCTCGGCTGGGACAAGGGTTCACGCAACTTTCTGGAGACGGCCGCCGCGGTGGAATCTGGTGGCGCAGATTTCATGACAGTCCATGGGCGCCTGCGCAGTGACGACTACTCTGCGCCGGTCGACCTCGAGGCGATCGCTACGGTATGCAAGGCCGTTCGCATTCCAGTGTTCGCCAACGGCAACATCTTCTCGCTCGAAGACGGTGCGCACGTCAGGCGGGTCACTGGCTGTGCCGGGATCATGGTGTCGCGCGGCGCACTCGGAAATCCGTGGCTGTTTCGTGATCTCTCTCTGGGCCGCGAGGTCCCCGTGACGCTGGGTGAGTGGCGTGAAACGGTTCGCGACCATCTGGAATGGCAGCAGGATGAGTACGGCGGACACGGGAACGGAGCTGTTTGCATGCGCAAACACCTGCTCTGGTATGCCAAGGGCTGGCCCGGAGTGAAACCGCTGCGCGAGAAGATCAACACGGCTGAATCGATGTCCGGGATGCTGGCCCTGATCGATGAGTTTGCGGGAAGCCTTGCTGCCCTCGGATGTGTCGAACGCCAATCTCTGGTCTCAGGATTTGCCGGTGATTCCAGCCGGTTCACCTGGGATCCGAAGTACGAGATGGACCGCGGTCTTGACCGTGGTGTTGGCGACGATGGGCTCGTGGACCTCGGGTCCAGTCCATCGGCACCCCAGACAACCGGGTTCCCACGTCCCGCCATCCCGGGTTCGGATGCCGTTTCAATTCTATGATCAACATGCCGTTATGACGGGCTATTCTTTAGTCTCCGCAGAACTTGACAAACTCCTGGACCTTCTTTAAAACCTGACGAGTATTTGATCAATTCACAGCAACTGGTTGGCACTTCGCCCAATGTGGTGAGCGCTATCGAGGCTGGGTGGGTTGGTTCCAGTCTCGGTTTCCGGTACTCGTTTCGAACCGTTTGTTCACACTCGGTGCTCGCAGGACGAGCATCATTTAGGGAGGGTTTCATGAAAGTGTTTGCTACCCGCGCCGCTCTGGTCATGATTGGCGCAATGACGGTTGCTGGTGCTGCACAGGGCCAGGAAGCTGCAGCAGTGAAGAAGGCTCCGATCCAGGAGATTCTCCCGACAGCATACGGTAAGGTTGAGCTTCGTCACACGACGTCGCGCACGATGAAGAGAGACGAGACGATCAAGGACCGCGCCACCATTCTCGTGTCACCAGTGCTCGGTGCTACCTTTTTCGATGGCAAAATGGATTCAAACGTCACCCTCGGCGTTCGCAAGAAGAACGGCGAAACGACGGTCGATCAAGACCAGCCAATCTGGAACACCTCGGTTGAAGCGTTCAAGAACGATTACTTTTCGTTCGATCCGTACGTTGAGCTCTATGCTCCTGGCAAAAACTACGGCGTCAACTACACTACAACCAATGTTGACGGCGCAGCGATCGTGTCGACCAGCATGACTGCCACCGCACCGGCTCTCGAAGGCTCGCTTGG
>Ga0169931_10011888_pt1 | contig 12172 bp, 15 predicted proteins | sample Kivu_15m_20L_FD_129675 | JGI IMG/M metagenome (GOLD analysis project Ga0169931, IMG submission 129675) | Freshwater microbial communities from Lake Kivu, Western Province, Rwanda to study Microbial Dark Matter (Phase II) - Kivu_15m_20L... | ecosystem: Environmental > Aquatic > Freshwater > Lake...
AAGACGTTAGCAAGACGTTAGCAAGACGTTAGCAAGACGTTAGCAAGACGTTAGCAAGACGTTAGCAAGACGTTAGCAAGACGTTAGCAAGACGTTAGCAAGACGTTAGCAAGACGTTAGCAAAAACAAATGATAACTGATTGAAAAATAATGTAATTATAGTTTTTATGACGTTAGCAACAGTTCTCCTATTATAGTAGTAAGTAGTTATTATATATTAACTACCACTACATCCTGACAAATGATCTGTTGACAATACTATTAATCTTGGTATAGTTTTACGTTAGTTTAATTGAAAAACATACCAAGGATTAAAATGAAAAATACGTGGACAGCTAAAGAATTGACAAAGTTGTATAGACTGGAACGAACTAAAAGTAGTATTTATCGAGATGAAGCAGAAGGGATTATTCCATTAGCAAAAAGAGTTAAAAGGGGCAAAACTTTTTTTCGAGTATGGGATTTAGAGCAATTGCCAGCTATTGGCATGAAATATAGGTTTTTAAGACCTTTGACTGAAAAAAAAATTATTGCCATATATTCTCCAAAAGGAGGCGTTTTAAAATCAACCTTTGCCTTTAATCTAGCTAGAATATTAGCCATCAATGGGATTAGCGTGTTGGTTATAGGACTTGATGTACAAGCTACAATATCGATGAATTTAAGAATGGAAGAACAGGAAAACTTTGAAAATATAACTGACATCAAAGAAATTAATGGTTTGTATGAAGCGTCAAAAAGTTTGAAAGAAAATGGATGTAGTATTGAAAACACAATTTGTTCTTCTAATTTACCAAATTTAAAATATATACCAGAATCTTCAAATTTAGTGCACTTAGAGCAAAAGATTAGAGACGAAAGCAAGCGTGAATTTTATTTGCAAAGATTATTAAAACCTGTAAAAGAAAACTTTGAAGTTGTTATATTTGACAACTCGCCAAATTGGAATTTTTTAATACAGAATTCTTTGGTATTAGCAACTGATGTTATATGTCCTATTGCTTGTGATATAGAAACATATAGATCATTAACCCAAAATATTCAAATGGTTAATGATTACAAAGAAAAAATGGAGCTAACTTGGAATAATTTTATACTGGTTTCCACAAAATTAGAACGAACAAAAATCAGTACTCAAATTGAAGCTCAGTACAAAACTATTTTTCCACAACTTATCACATCATGTTCTATTCGCTCAGCGGTACAAGGGCAAGAAAGCAGTTTAGATAAAATATCGGCAATTGAATATAATCCTGATTCGGCCTTAGCAGATGATTATTATTCTGTTATTAAAGAAATATGGGAAAAAATAAACCCCACACATGAAGATGTTGAACATAAAAAACATAAAAACAAACGGGTTATTGAAGGTAAGTAATATCAATGAGCAATATGACCAGAGAAAAAATAGGAAATTCATTAAATACTCATAATGTCAGTAATTTTTCATCTTTAATTCAGACAAACACAAGAAACGTAAATGAAAAGCAAAAAAAAGATACTAATATTCAATACAACATTAAAAAAGCAAAAAAACTTGAAGGGAAAGAATGGTCTTTAACATCCTATTTAATAGACTTATTATTGAATACTTCTTCTTTAAAAACAAGGGACATATCTTCAGGAGAATTAAGTCGCATTCTATCAGTAAGTCCTAACCGTCTGAGAAATCTTATATCAAGATTAACAAAAAAAAATATTGTTAAAGTAATTAGTTTTAATAAAGGGCGAGATGGAACTAGAACATTTGAATTTATTAAAGAAACTTACGATCAATTAATTGAAATGAAAGATAAAGATTCATCTATACCTAGAGTTAAACATGAAGTTGTCGAAGAACAAGTTAAAATTTTTACACCAAAATTTTCATTCAATCTCGAGCCTCTATCCAATATTGGCTTAACTCCGAATCACATCAAACAAATCTTGAATCAAGCCAAAATTACCCCTGAGGAAATCCAAGACTCAATCAATCACTTTGCTTTTGATCTTGAACACAATGATAAGGCTAAAACCTTCAAATTAAGCCCGCTAGACGTTTTTATAGGCATGATGAGGAAAGGGAATTACTACAATGCTCCGTCTAACTACGAATCTCAGAAGGCCCGTAATATGCGTTTATCGTTAGAGGCTAAAACGAAGCGTCAGCAAGCGGAGAAAGAGCTAGAAGATAGACTAAAAGAGATTGAGTGGAAAGAATGGTCTGAAGGTTTGACCGAAGATGCGCTTATGGAGTTTTATGTGGAACAAACCCCAATGGCTTCTGGTATTCCTGAGAGGATACAAAAGACTCTGAAACGTAAAAACGCCCTGGCAAATGCTCGAGAGTATTTTGAAGGCGAAGTCTGGCTACAGAGAAAGAAAGAGGTTTTCAATGAAAATGCTTAGCAAAGAAGTTTTAGATCTGGCTTGTGAGAATCTGGGCTTTTTCGAGGAAGAATTTAAGCGGATTTTGGATGAACTAGTTCATAAAGGGTTCCTCTCGACCAATATTATAAGTAATTATAATAACTATGGATTGACCGATAAAGCTTTCAAGATGTTTGAAGAGTGTGAAGGCGGGTAAAAAATGTTCCACGCGAAACATTTTTCTCCTGAAATTTAAAATATGAGTGGTTATAGCGCCAAGAAGGTCGTACAGGCCTTCAGGGACTTAGGTTGCGAAGTATATGTCAGCCATAAGCGCATCAAGGTTGAGTTCCCAGACTCGATAAACCGGTTCCATGAGAAACAATTGAAGTTGGCTTTTAAAAAGACTAGTGGTGATATTTATCACCTCTTGGTTGAACGAAAAGTTATAAAGCCCAAGGAGCCCGAAGAAATGATAAGGGTTTTGTAGGATAAGAGGATTGCAGATGGACTGCGCCCATAGGGTTTTGCGTAGTAGGATCCAAACCCCTGCTAAAAACGGCCGTTTTTAGGGACTTGAGATGCGGGTTTGCCTGGAAAAGCAAATGTAGGAGGGGCAATTTAAATAGGAGAATTGGATGCTAAACCAAAAACAAGCGAACGCATTTAAAAATGCCGATGATGCTAAGAGGGCTGCCATTAAAAAGCTTTTAGTGTCTATCTATGGTGAGCTAGACCAGCTTGACTTAGTTAGTTTGCACCGAGCTATTTCAAGAATCATAGAGATGGCGGAAACAGTTCGCCAAAGACCCAACGAGCAAGATTTAACTAAAGAGCTAAGAACGGCTTTACAAGATTTAAGGAAAATTTGTGAGTTGAGGGTCAATGTTTTAGATAATTTAGAAATTTCAAAGGTAAATTTTTAGGTTAAGGAGCTCGTTGATGAATGAGGCTGCTAACCTTCTGTCAATCTTGCTCTTGCACAGGGTGCGTTTCTTAGGTATCGTTGTGTTTCCTTTGATAAACAATTGTTTTGCCCCGCAGCCTATCAACTATCTCCAACGAGTCAAATTCTTGCGGGGTTGTTTTTTTGGTATACTGAGCATTATGAAACACATAGATACGTTAGCTAAATACGAAGAATTTAAAGCGACCGGCATGCCAGATGAACAGGCTCGTTCGCTCGTTAAAGCGTGGGCCGAGGCTTATGACATGTCTCGTGAAGGGTTGGCGACCAAATCTGATTTAGATGTTATGGAGACCAAATTAGAATCAAAAATGGACGCCAATTTCAGAATTGTTTACATTATAGGCGGGGCGATTTTTACTATCTGCTGCTTACCAGTTCTGCAAAAGTTTATTTAATTCCATGCTCGCCAATAAATATATCCCTAATCCTGAAATTTACCCGACCCCAGAAGAAGCCACAAGCCGCATTCACCTACGTGGCGAGCTTTTTAAATTACTTAATTTTGGATTCGATCAACGGATAGCTAACCGAATGTCCGTTCAAATTGTTAAAACCTTAGATGATGCTAGAGCATTCTTGAGTAAATTTGATAAGTAGCTAAAGCATTATAACCATTCGCGGACTTATCCCCAGAAGCTGTGGATGCATCACCAAACACCCTTACGTTCTGCATTAATAGACCAGCTTTTCCATTCTTGTATGTTTTTCTGCTTGGGGTTTAAGCAGCCGCAGGATTTGGTATGGCCTGACTTCATCACGGCATATCTGCCCTGATAAGTACGCCCACACTCGCACAGACAACGAGCAATAATATCTTTCTTAGAATTTCGCCAAGCTTTTTGTACGGTCAATAATCCAAAAATGTGGCCAGCCAATTCGTCTTCGTTGATTTTGTTGTTTGTCATTTAATTAAATTTCTAAAAAACTCCCGTCCAGAGGTTGAACGGGGAAATATGCCTACAATTGGAAATTGACCTTCAGATAGTACTGATTTGTGTTGTCAAAAACAATTATTTTTTGAGTCAATTCTTTAATCCGCCCTCATTTTTACAAATTTCTTAACAGTTACACAACTAATTTTAGTTTATTGAATTTCAAAAATTGTGCAAAAAATATACAAAAATGGCTTTTAAAATGACAATTTCTTACAAAGACACTGTTGACAAATTAAAGTTGTTCAAATTTTAACCGATTTTTCTTGGACTACAGATTCAATTTGTAAGCCTGCTTTAAAATTATTGGCTTTAGGGAAAGAGAATACAAAAATGTCTGTGGGAATAGACCTAAATCAAACAATAGCTCATGTGATCAATAAAGCTGTAATCAAGGCGGTTAATAAAATATTTTGCAGGGCCAATAAAATGAGCAACAAAGAAATTTTAAATTTAATAAAAGAATCTCGCCCAATTATAAAATCCACTTTAACTGGTGCGTCTGCTGAAATAGATACGCAGCTTAAATACGTCCAAAGATGGTACAAAACATTGCAAGAGGAAGAAAGTTAAAATGAATAAAATACAGCACAAACATTCTGAGTATTTAGTTAAAAATATCTTGTTTGCGTTTGGCTATAAGCAAAATTCTGCATATCCAATAAAAGATAAATTTTCTTTTTCCAAAACGTTCAACTTCCTAAAAAGTTTTTTCAAAAAATCCGTTAAGCCATTAGCCCCGCCGCGTCTAAAGCAAGTTCAAGTTATTGAGTATTTAGTTTTTGATGACATGAATTTCTTTCGTAATTATTCCGTAGTACAAGTTCGTGATTCTAAGAATGAAATCAGAAATGTGTATGAAATTCAATTGCGATATATGAACCAGGGCGTGTATTTGTTAGAGGAAAATGTTAAATGAATATTGAATCTCCTGTGCTGCAATTAAGAGGCGTACCACCGAATGAGACGAGAAGAGGTTTAAAGCTTTTCGTATATGGAGAGCCTGGAACAGGGAAGAGTTATTTTTGCTCTCAATTCAAAAATGTGTATTACATCGATAGTGAAGAAGGGGCCAAGATGTCTAAGTACGTGGAGAACATTAACAATAATAAAGGCGCATTGTTCTCAACAAGGAAATTTAACGATTTAGCTCAAGAATTAATGGCCCTGTCTTCCCTAGAGCATCCATATGAAACACTAATAATAGACCCTATCACAACCATCTATGACGACCTGGTGGAAGAAGAGCGGGAACGCATTAAAAAAGAAGGCAGGAGAGCCAAAATATCCGAGGAATATCAAGTCGCTAATTCCAGGTTTAAGAAGATGGTTTGGCTGTTGCTCGATTTACCGATGAACGTAGTTATTACCGCTCATGCCAAGAAGGAGTATGGGGAAGCGATGAACGTTATAGGCACGACTTTCGATGGTTATAAAAAATTCGCATTCATGTTCGATTTGGTGCTTGAGGCCATCGTGAGAAAGGGAAAACGCATAGCCATTGTGAAGAAGTCCAGGATTTTAGATTTAGAGCCAGACCAAGAGTTTGAGTTTAGCTTTCAAGAGTTCTCGAGGATTTACAGTAAGGAAACCCAAAATGCTTAGCAAAATTGAGTTAATAGCGGAGCTAAGAAATATGATGAGAACGATAAAAAGCCTCACTTTCGAGAGCGGAGTCGTTCAAAACGATTTATACGAGATGATGGCGGATATCGTATGCGATGAGTTAAAAGACGGCGGGATTTTAAAATGGAGACTAAAGGCGAACAAAGACAGACTAGAAGTGGTGGTGAGCCATTTCAACGAGCTAGTTAAAAGGAATTGGGAGAGGAAATTAGATGACCCTGTTTGAGGAAGATAGGCTTAAAAGCTCTATTAATTGCAGGCAAAACCTGTTGAATTATTTCGAGGTTTTTTTCAATGCGGCTTACAAGCCGAAAAACGCGTTTGTAGATTTAAGAGATAAAAAATCGGTCGAGAATTATTTCGTCCTCACGAGGTTAAGACTAGATAGTATCAGAAATCATTTTAGAACGGCGGGGACAGAATGGCAAAAAGGCAGGCTGAGAAGGTAAATGTTATGGATTGGATTAAGAAAATAGAAGTTAGTTTGAAAAAGCGAAAAACATCATTACAGTTCGAATTTTTTAAGGCGTTCGTTTATTTGAGCGTTTTTTGGTTTGCGTTAAGTCTTTTTATTTAAGAGGAGAGAAAAAGTGGAACATCCATTATTAGCTGAAGGTAAGGCGGAATTTGAAATTGATTCTATTTCGGATAGAGACGCTGAGGGTAATTATCACACATCTAAGGCCGGCAACAGAATGATTAAGGCGGTATTGCATGTTAGGGACGCTAACGGCGATTTCGCCGATATCTGGGTCAATATCGTATTCCAAGCGTTGTATAAGCTCAGAAGTTTGTGCGAAGCGGTAGGCATGCCGGAAGTGTATAAGCAATACAAAGTCTATAAGGATGAAACCAAGGGTCAGCGAGCTTTAGAGGAGCTTATTGGGCAAGAAGGCTATTGCGAGCTTTTTAGCAAGAGAGATGAGCAGTATGGCGATAGGATGGATATCAGGAAGTTTTTGCCCAAAAAACATGAGCCGAAGGAAGTTTTAGAACAAATTAAAAAAGAACATGGAGACGTCCCGTTTTAAGGAGGGTAATTATGGGATTTTTGTATGAATTCGAGCAAGCTATGCGCAATGACGGAATATATCCGTCTTGCGCCTTGGAAGTTACTAGAGAAATAAAACGTATCCCAGCTAAGGGTGATAAATCATCTACCCGCAACATCGCTTACTGGTTCGTGGATGAAGGAAATTTAGCTTATGGCTGGTATCAGCATTGGGGTAAAACGGATGGTAAAGGTTGGGTTTCACGAAAGTGGAGTGGGATAGATTCTAAAAAAAGGAAAAAAATACAAGCGGATTTCGAGAAAGCTAAAAAAGAAGAAGAAGCTATAAGAAAAAGGCGATATGAAGAGGTAGCCACGCAAGCTATAGGTATATTGAATAACGCTAATGAGTATCAAGATCACCCAGCTTTATTAAATAAAGGATTTAGCTTAAATGATTCAGATAAGAGAATAGAAAGGGAGTTAATGCGCTTAAAAATTAAATCGGATGATAGGAGTGTATTAATACCCGCTTTTGATGAGAAAAATAAATTATGGACTTTACAGCGGTTATTAAGGCGAACGGACGAAAAACCGAACAAAATGTTTTTAAAGGATGGGAAGATCGGTGGTTGTTTTTACGTTATAGGTGGTAACTTTAATGAGTTGTCAGGGCAAGTAGCTATAGCTGAAGGATTTACCACGGGTTTGTCCGTGTACCTAGCTTTAGATATTCCCGTCATCGTTACTTTTTCGGCTGACAATCTGCTGAAAATATGTTCTTCGAAATTTATGCTTGAAAAAGGGCTGCAATTTATTATTTGCGGGGATGATGACAGATTTAACGAAGAAAATAAAGGTAGAACAAAAGCTACCGAGGCTCGAAATAAGCTGGGATGTAAATTGGTTTTTCCAGTCTTTAAGAATTTAGAAAAGGAACCAACGGATTGGAATGATTTATACTTGCTAGAAGGTTTGGAGACTGTCAGAGAACAAATATTGAAAGCCATGTCGTCGCTTAACGTGGCTGAAGTTTCGGATATGCCATTAGGCCATCTGAGCGAAAAGGAAAAACCCATCTATATTTCTAAGCTTGTTATTTCTAAGATTGATACTTGCTTTAATGAATTATCAACCAAGAAGTCTTATTTGAAATTTAAAAATGAGAAAAGGTTTTATGAATGTGGTTCAAGCGAATTTTTCGTAAGAATCGCGGGAGAGTACAGCGCCGTTTTTGGGGAGTCAACCAGTACGAATAAGGAAATTTCTAGATTGGTGGAGCATTATTTAAAGTCCGAGGAAAACGGTGTGATATGGATAGAAGCCAGCAAACCAGTTTATTTAAAAGATGAAAAGGTGTTTTTTAAGACTGATTTAAAAGACTACCCCATATACGAAATAGATAAGGATGGGTTTAGAATTAGCGCTGAAAAAGACTATACCGCCTTTAAAAACTTCGTTAACAAAAAAGATAATGAGATTGTTTTTACCCTGTTAAAGGAAAAAGCCACATTGCCAGAGCTGGAAATGTTTTACACGGTCAAAGGAATGGATTTGGTTAAAATATTGGCTTTTTGCATGTCTTCCATATTTTCCAAGGAAAAATATATATTGGGAATTTTTGGCCCGTTTGGCAGCGGAAAAGATTATGTCCAAACCAGAATTCAAGAAACATTATCGCCATTAGAATTATTTAACAGGATGATGCCAAGCACAAAGCGTGATTTGATGGTAGTCTCTAGCCAAACTTTTGTTAATGGATATAGCAATATCAGTTTTATATCAAAAGAGTATCAGGATTATTTTTGCTTGTTGGTCAGCGAGACGTCAGATCCGGCGAGGCAATTATTCTCAGATAATACTGTCGTTAACATTAAAGCCCAAACCCCTATTATCTTAAATGGTATTAATAACGTGATAGAAAGGGAAGATTTGTTAAGCCGAATGATGATTATTAATCTTGAACGCATGAATAGTGGTGCTAGGGTTATCTGTAAAAGCGGAATATTAAAAGAGCTTCAAGGGAAATCCCAAAACTTCATATTTAGCATGATTTCCTGGTTTTTGGGGAATATTGATGAAATAAATAAAGAGATGTCGTTGAAAAATAGAACCGAAAAGTTGGTGTTATGGATGTATTATTGTTCAGAATACGCTGGCATGGATTTTGCGATTAAAGATTTCCACAAAGACCAAGAAAAAGAGTTTATTGATAATATCATGTCTAATCCACTTTTCATGGCTATAGAAAATTATTTCACGAAAAGTAACAAATCTACGCTTAGGGGTAGCGTTGCGGAAGTTTGGGAAAACATAAAGGGCTGGACTGACGTTGGTTATTTAAAAAACATGCCTCCCAATCATTTTATGCGAGAAGTTAATAGGATGGATTTCAGTAAGACTCATATTAATTTTATCTCGTCTGGGAGAAAATGGGTTGGTGGTAAATATCAAAATCAAATATGTTTCGAGGTTCCATCATGATTTTAAGGGAATATCAAGCCACGGCGGTTAATCGTAGCCTAGACTGTTTAAAAAGACTTAATAACACGTTATTGGTCGCGGCGACGGGTAGCGGAAAGACGATTTGCCTATCGGCTTTAATATCGGAATTCGTGAATCATAGCCAACGGGCGGTTAAGGTTCTCGTATTACAGCACCGAAAAGAAATCATATGGCAAAATATGCAAAAGTTTAATAAGGTCGACCCTTCCATCCCCATCAGCCTTATTAACCAAGAATCAAAGGACAACAATGGTGCGGTTGTGTTCGCCATGATTCAGACCCTACACCGGAACCCTGATTTAGTTAAACATTACGATTTGATTGTGATTGATGAAGCTCACCATGTCGCGGCTGAAAGTTATTTGCAAATAATAAGAATGGTTAGAGAAATAAACCCAGAGGCTAAAATATTCGGCGTAACGGCCACCCCATTGAGAGGGGACGGAAAAAGGTTGGTGGATATTTTCAACAATGTTAGCTATGCGGTTGATATTGAGGAATTAATAGCTAGCGGTGTTTTGGTTAAACCAAAAGCCTACGTGTTGGATATTGGATTGAGTGCGGAAATAGAAAAAAGAACGAATGGAAAATATAATCTGTCAAACCTTGAGTTGGACATGCTTTCAAGCGAAATTATACAAAATTTCTCCGTGGAGCTTCACAAGGCCTTTAAATATTGGCAAGAACTGGCGGTTGATAGAAAAACCGTAGTATTCACCCCGACCAACAAAGAATCTCTATTTATTTCCGATATTTTTAACCAATATGGAATAAAAACCGCTGTCGTTACCCATGACACCCCAAAAAGAGAACGTGAACGGATATTAAATGAATTTCAATTTGGCGATACGCAAGTGCTTTTAAACACCTCTATTCTTACGGAAGGATGGGATTGTCCAATCGCGTCTTGCATCGTACTATTTAAAAGCTCTAGTAATAAATCCACTTACATTCAAATGGTCGGACGTGGACTTAGATCATATCCAGATAAGCAAGACTGCGTATTAATAGATTTTGGTATTTCGACTATACGCCATGGCTCATTAGAACAAAATTTTTTTAAAAGCGTTACAAATAAAGATTTAACGGAAGAATGTAGCGGTTACTATAAAGTTTGTCCTGGCTGCGAGTCTGAGATCCCGTCCGCCCAGAAAGTTTGCTTTATATGCGGATTTGAATTTGAAGGGGAAGAAGCTAAGAAGAAATTAATAGAGGAGTTTAAGTTAAAAGAAATAGAACTCGTTAAAAATATAGAGGAAAAATGTAGTTACAAGTTCGTGCAGGTTGACAACAATAATCAGAATTTTATCGCCGTAGTAGACTTTAAATCTTATGTTGGAATCTTAAAGAAAGGTGATTATTGGTACGTTGTTGGTAATTTAGATAGTGGGTATACGGAAGTCTATCATATTTCTCAGTCTAAAGCGCAAGGTTATGAAATGGCTTATAAAAAGCTTAGAAGCAGCGCCAATAAGGCCGATATTATGAAAAAGACTAAAGAATGGTTGAATTATCCTCCTACCGACAAACAATTAGCTTTACTTAAAACAAAAAAGATACCAGAAACAAGGTACGAAGTTACCTGTCATTTAGCCTATCAATTTAATAAAAAATACATTAATAGATTACTGACTTAACCCACCACTAATAGCATAGTTAGCCTACTTTAGGGTGGTGAGTGGTGTCCAAAAACCGACTTGCCACTACCCCACCACTCACCACTAAAATATGTGGTGGCGCATTGTTTAAATGATAATAAGAAAAACGCCAAAATCTCATAAATCCTTGAAAATATTAGGATTTTTGTGTTTTTGACGTGAACTGATGAACGGATGATGAACCGATAATGAACCGATGGAAAAATTTTAAAAAGATAAGAAAAAAACAGGATATGCTTTCATTTGAACGTATGAACTTATAATTTTTTTAATTATATATATTTATATATGGTGGTGGAGTGGTTTAGTGGTGGATGTACACCACTAAACCACTCCACCACTTGAAATATACATATAAGCTATAGGGCGATTTTCATCGGTTCATCGGTTCACTAAACTTTTTCTTGGTATCCAGATCAACGTTTTATATAATTCGCAATATGAAACCATATGAGTATTTATTTAAATAATTTATTGGGTGTGCGATGAGCTTCAGAACAAATGCGTTCGATATATTTTTAGAAAACATGGATTTAAGGGATACTGATTTAACATATCGACGTAGCAACAAATTCGGTAATAACTGCGAATGGTGTGGTAGAATTAGAAGAAGCAAGAAATGTGAGTGCGAGATGAATCGAGAGGCGAGAATGATTGCGAGGAATTTTAGATGAATCAAAGCCAGGTAAAATTTAGAGCTTGGAATGGTAAGAGTCGTGAAATAATTTATCCACACTTTGAAGAAAATGGATATTTTTTAAGGTGGTGTAACGCAGCTGGATGGTGGATGGATTATTTAGATGAAAGTGGAGAAGAACAGCCAGTATGTAATTTTATTGAAGATGGCGATACTTTTTTGATGCAATTTACTGGTCTGTGCGACAAGAACGAGAGAGAAATATACGAAGGCGACCTTATCAAGCATGATCACGTTTCCGAATCACTAGAAGTCTATTGGTGTGACGCTACGGGGCAGTGGAAATTATGCAAAGGAGAATATCGACATTATTATGGCTGTTTGTATTCGTATCCTAACAACCTTTTGGAAGTGGTGGGCAATGTTTATGAAACAGAGAGATGACGTGGTGAGACCACATCAAGTGGGGTTTATTATCTTAGCTGTAGTAGCTTGTTTCTTATT
>Ga0169931_10011890_pt1 | contig 12170 bp, 14 predicted proteins | sample Kivu_15m_20L_FD_129675 | JGI IMG/M metagenome (GOLD analysis project Ga0169931, IMG submission 129675) | Freshwater microbial communities from Lake Kivu, Western Province, Rwanda to study Microbial Dark Matter (Phase II) - Kivu_15m_20L... | ecosystem: Environmental > Aquatic > Freshwater > Lake...
CAAGAGCAACGCCACAGCGATCGCAATGAAACGCCGATCGAAAGTCACACGCTCCGGCTGCATCGTTCCCCCTCGTTGCTTGCCGCTACAATCACGCGAATCGATCTGATCATAGCCACTTCCGGCAGGAGCCGTCGAACTATGCGACCTACATCCGTCACGACTTTCACCGCCGTACTGCTAATGACCGCGATCAGCGCAACGAGCTCGGCCGATGCAGAAACTAAACGCCCTCTCGCGATCGCCATCCACGGCGGTGCGGGCGTGATCGCCCGCGAGCAGCTCGGCCCCGATGATGGCGCGAGTTATCGCGCAGGGCTCGCGGAAGCGCTCGATGCCGGCTACGCAGTACTCGAGCGAGGCGGCAGCAGCCTCGATGCGGTCACGACGGCTGTTCGAATTCTCGAAGATAACCCGCTGTTCAACGCCGGCCGCGGTGCCGTCTTGACCCATGACGGGCATGCGGAACTCGATGCATCGATCATGACCGGGCACGACCTGAAAGCCGGTGCGGTTGCCGGGGTAAAACGAATCCGTCATCCCATCGATCTCGCGCGCAAGGTGATGGAGGATTCGCCGCACGTGATGCTCTACGGCACGGGCGCCGAAGAGTTCGCGAGCAGTCGAGGCTTCGATTTCGTGCCCAATGAATTCTTCATCACACCGCAGCGCAAGCGACAACTCGACCGCGTGCTGCAAGGACGCACGCAACCGCGCAATGAATTATCGGGTCTCGGCACGGTCGGCGCCGTAGCGATCGACTCCGTTGGCAATCTCGCAGCAGCCACCTCGACGGGCGGCATGACCAACAAGCGCTGGGGTCGTATCGGGGATGCGCCGATCATCGGCGCCGGTACCTATGCCAACAACGCGAGTTGCGCGGTCTCCGCGACTGGCCACGGCGAATATTTCATCCGTTCGGTCGTCGCCTACGACGTCTGCGCGCTCATGGAGTACAAGGGCTACAGCCTCGATCAAGCCGCGCGCGAAGTCGTCAAAGGCAAACTGGTCGAGCGCGGTGGCGAAGGCGGCATCATCGCCGTCGATCGAGCGGGCAACGTCGCTCTCGAATTCAACAGCCCCGGCATGTTTCGCGGTATGCGCGACTCGGCGGGCAAGCGCGAAATCGCGATTTACGAGAAGTAGTCGGCCAGATATTGGTCGAAGTCGCCACGGGGCGCTGCTGCCATTGCTTCGGCTTTCTGCAGCGACTCCTCGGCTTCTTCGGCAAACCGACGCAGCACCGCCTCGTTCGGCTGATAGAGATCGAGGAAGTACGCTTTGTGGGTGGCCGACGTTCGCAGCGCCAGATCAAAGAAAGATTCGCCTGTGTCTCTCAGTTCGCGAATGAGACGAGCGGAGGGTGTTAGTTCTACTTCCTTGACCTTAGCCGCCTGCACGGCGAGCGCCGCGCTGTAGGGCTTGCTCGCGTCGCCCTCGTCGAGTAGCTCGCAGATACCCTGCATCTGATCGAGGATCTCCGCAGCCCAACTGCGCATATCGATATCGCGACCATCGCGCTTGAGCGTCAGTCCAGGCTCGCGACCTGACCTTGCGACCTTGACGTGATTGGCATCGAGTGTGGCCTGCTCGTCACGATCAATGAGAGGACTCTCACGCATCAAACAGAACGCGAGGAAGGCCTCGAGGAAGCGCATCTTGTTCTGATTCACACCCACCGGATCGAAGGCACTGACATCTAGCGCCCGCACTTCGACATACTCAACGCCTGCGCGGGTCAACGCGCGACTGGGTCGCTCACCCGAGCGCGCCACGCGCTTGGGCCGAATAAAGGCGTAGTACTCGTTCTCGATCTGCAGCAAGTTGGCATTGAGTTGACGGTACTGACCATCGACTTTCACACCAAGGCGCTCGTAATCCGGATGCAGGGTCGTCGTCGCGCGCGTGAGATCGCGCACATATTCTTCGAGACTATTGACCGATACCTCGACACCAGACTGACTGCGATTGCGATATCCGAGATCGCTCATACGCAACGAGGTCGCATAGGGCTCCCATGCCGTACCTCGCGCGAACTCCGGCAGCGTCTCGCCGCGCGCCCGCAAGAATGACTTGCACACCGTGGGCGACACGCCAAATAAATACAACACGATCCAACCGTGCCGACGATAGTTGCGCAGCAGATCGAAATAACTCGACGAGATGAACTGGGAGCCGACGTCGCGCGACTCGCAAATTGCAGCCCAAGGCTCCCACAGCTTTTGAGGGAACGAATAATTGAAATGCACGCCAGAGATGGCTTGCATGACACGACCGTAGCGAACACCGAGACCTTCCCGGTAAATCGTCTTCATACGCCCCACGTTTGATGGGCCGTACTGCGCAATCGGAATGCTAGCGTCGCCCTCGAGCACACAGGGCATGCTCGTCGCCCAGAGCAGTTCATCGTCGAGATGCCGATAGACAAACTGGTGCAGATCACAAAGGTACTGCAGCAGCTCCCAGTTGGAAGTGAAGGTCGGCGTAACGAGCTCGATCAGCGCTTCGGAATAATCGGTCGTGATGTGATCGTTGGTGAGTGCCGAACCGAGTGCGGACGGATGAGCGGTAGTCGCAATTCGACCTGCGGGCGTGACGCGCAAGGATTCCTTCTCGACACCGCGCCGGCCGCCCTGCAACAAACCTCTTTCGCCTGAATTGACGAGCGAAGCCAAACGGCGTTCGAAGACGCGATCGATACGGGACGACATAGTGGAGTCCCTACCAGGGAATGCGGCCGCTGAAAACCTCGCGAGCCATGCGGAAATCACCGCGCAGACTGTAGAGGGGATGTTTGAAAGTGGCGGGTCGATTCTTCTCGAACACGTAATGACCGACCCAAGCGAAGCCGTAGCCCGTCACCAACGCCGACAATAACAACAGCGGCTCGCGCATCAAAACCGCCGCGAGCATCTGCAGCACGGCGGCCGAGGTGCCGATCACGTGCAACCGCCGCGAAGTGCGGTCGGCGTGTTCACCCAAATAAAACGGGTAGAACTCTTCGAAGTTCCGGAAGCTCATCCGGTGCATCCTGCCGCATGGGGTGTGACAGGCGCAACCCGCAAGTCATAGACTTGCCACCTACCGATCCTGCCACTGGAGAATCACTCCCTATGTCGATGGATACCCGACGACGCCCGATCGTCGCGCTGACACTGCTCGGCGCACTCACGACGCTCAGTGCCTGCGCGACCAGCAATGCTCCAGTTACGAGCGCACCGAAAGCCGGCAAAGCCACTGAAGTAGCCGTAGCAACGACTGCGACGACGACTTACCCGTCGACCTACACAGCTCCAGCAAGCGCGCCAACCTTGATTCGCGGTGTGACGGTGCTCACAGGGACGGGCGAACGTCTCGATGGCACGGATGTGCTGCTGCGCGACGGCAAAATCGCCGCGATCGGTCGCAATCTGGAACTGCCTGCCGGAGGCAAGGTCGTTGATGGTCAAGGCAAGTGGGTCACCCCTGGCTTGATCGACGTGCACTCGCACCTTGGTGTGTACGCATCGCCCGGCGTCGATGCCCACTCGGACGGGAACGAGGCGACCGCTCCTTCCACGCCGCAAGTTTGGGCTGAACACTCGATTTGGCCGCAGGACCCTGGCTTCGAGGCTGCGCTTGAAGGTGGCATCACCACGCTGCACGTATTGCCGGGCTCGGCGAATCTTTTTGGTGGCCGCTCCGTCACCGTCAAGAACGTGCCATCCGTCACCTATCAGGGGATGAAGTTCCCTGAAGCACCGCATGGCTTGAAGATGGCCTGTGGCGAAAATCCAAAGCGTGTTTACGGTAACCGCCGCGTGCTGCCCTCGACGCGCATGGGTAACGTCGCCGGCTGGCGCGCGCAGTGGATCGAAGCGCAGGAATACATGCGCGAGCAGAAAAATTACGAAACTCGGCGCGCGTCCGGCGAGAAGAACCCCTTGCTGCGTCCGCCGAAGCGCGATCTTCGTCTCGAGACTCTCTCGGCCGTGTTGCGTGGCGAAATCAATGTGCAGCACCACTGCTATCGCGCTGACGAAATGGCCATCGTGCTCGATATGGCCAAAGAATTTGGCTACAAAGTCACGGCGTTCCACCACGCCACCGAGGCGTACAAGATTTCCAACTTGCTCGCTGAGAACAATGTCTGCGCGGCAGTCTGGGCCGATTGGTGGGGTTTCAAGATGGAGTCCTACGATGCAATCCCGGAGAACATGGTGCTGGTTGATGCCGCGCCCGGTGGTTGCGCCATCGTGCACTCGGATTCATCCGAAGGCATTCAGCGCTTAAATCAGGAAGCGGCTAAAGGCATCGCTTACGCGCGTCGCATGGGCCGAGAGATCGCCCCTGAGCATGCCATTAAGTGGGTGACGGCGAACGCCGCCAAGGCGCTCTCCATCCAAGATCGTACTGGCTCGATCGAAGCTGGAAAGATGGCCGATGTGGTTGTTTGGAACGGTAACCCGTTCAGCGTGTACGCGCAGGCCCAACTGGTCTTCGTCGACGGTGTCGTTCGCTTCGATCGTACCTCGCGATCAGGGATCCCACATTCCGACTTCTTGCTCGGTCAGCCGGCTGCACAGGGGGTGCTGCAATGATCACTTCAAAGATTGGGCGCGTAATCCTGCGCACGGCGGCGCTGCTCGCCGCTACGACCGCGATCAGCGCGTATGCCGGCAACGCGTCGCTGCTGATTCGCAACGCGACGGTGCACACCGTCACCGCCGGTGCGAGCGGCCCGCTGAAAAATACGGATCTGCTCGTGCAAGATGGCCGCATCGCCGCCATCGGCCAGAATCTCGCTGCACCCGCTGGCGTTCGCATCGTAGAAGCGAATGGCAAGGCAGTAACTCCGGGCACCTTCGGTGGCCTGACGCGAGTCGGCCTCGAAGAGATCGGTCTCGAGAGCACCACGGGCGATCACTCGCACCGCTTGGGGCAGATGCGCCCTGAGTTCGATGTCACCATGGCATTCAATCCGGAGTCGATGTCGCTGCCGATTCATCGCAGCAACGGCATCACTTTCACGGTGCTGACACCGGGATCGGTCTCAGGTGGCAGCATGGTGGCAGGACTCGGCGCTCCGGTATCGCTCGACGGATCGCTGCCGGGTAGCCAGCGCGCGATGTTCATCGATGTCGGTGGCGATGCCAACGATCTCTCCGGTGGCAGCCGTGCTGTGCAATTCATGTTGCTACGCCAAGCCGTGGTCGAGGCCCGTGCACCGAATCTCGTCATGGTGCATGACGAGCGTCTGTTGACTCCCTCGGGCCGTCAGGTACTGCTCGATTACCTCAAGGGCGCAGGCCCGTTCGTGTTCGACGTCGATCGCGCCATCGATATTCGTCGCACCCTGCAGTTCATCAAAGAAGAGAAAATTCGCGGCGTCATCCGCGGTGGCGCCGAGGCGTGGCGAGTCGCAGGCGAACTTGCTGCGGCCAATGTGCCCGTCATTCTCGATCCGCTCGACAATTTGCCGAATAGCTTCGATGCGTTGGGCGCAACGCTCACGAATGCTGCACGACTACGCGCAGCTGGCGTGACAGTGGCGTTCTCGATGCGTAGCCCCGAAGTACACGATGCCGGCAAGGTCCGCCAAGCCGCGGGCAACGCTGTCAGTCACGGCATGTCTTTCACAGATGGACTTGCAGCCATTACGCGTATCCCCGCTGAAATCTTTGGTGTCGCCGATCGCTTCGGCAGCATCGCGGTCGGTCGTCCTGCGGATGTCGTTATGTGGTCCGGCGATCCGCTCGAAGTCTCGAGCCTGCCCGAGCTCGTCCTGACCAACGGTCAACTCGAATCGCTCGATTCGCGGCATAGCGCACTGCGCGATCGCTATCACGAGCGGCTCAAGCAAGGTCAGGCACGCTGACATGTTGGTAGGCCAGTCAGTCCGACGCGTTGCCGTCATCGGCGGCTCGCGTATTCCATTCGCACGAGCCCATGGCGCTTACGCCAAGCTCGACAACCAAGCAATGTTGAGCGCTGCGCTGCAGGGCTTGGTCGATAGATATGGACTGACTGGCCGACAACTTGGAGAAGTGGCGGCCGGCGCGGTGATGAAGCACTCGAAGGACTTCAACCTGACGCGCGAGAGCGTGCTCGGCACCGGCCTTGATCCACATACACCCGCCTACGATCTGCAACGCGCCTGCGGTACGAGTCTCGAGGCGGCGATCCAAATCGCGAACAAAATTGCGCTCGGTCAAATCGACTGCGGTATCGCAGCGGGTGTCGACACCGTAAGCGACACGCCCATAGTTTATCCACGCAGTTATCGACAAATTTTGATGAGGGCGCATCGCGCTCGTGGTGCACTCGCCAAGCTCACACCGTTTCTATCATTGCGGCCGCGACACTTCGTGCCGGAGTTGCCGAACGCCAGCGAGCCGCGCACCGGTCTTTCGATGGGCGAGAGCTGTGAGCGCATGGCGCAACGCTGGAAAGTCAGTCGTGCGGAGCAGGATCAACTCGCCTTCGACAGTCATCGCAATGCAGCTGTCGCTTGGCAATCCGACTTCTACTCCGAACTCGTTACACCGCTTGCGGGGCTGCAGCGCGATGACAATGTGCGCGCAGACGTATCGATCGAGAAACTCGCCGCCTTACGCACGAGTTTTGATCGCTCAAGCGCCGGCACCCTGACCGCCGGCAATAGCACCCCACTCACCGATGGCGCTGCGTCCGTCTTGCTAGCGAGCGAGTCTTGGGCTCGCGCGGCGGGTCTGCCCGTGCTCGCTTGGTTGAGTTTTGGCAAAGCGGCTGCCGTGAATTTCGTCGGCGGTGAAGAAGGTCTGCTGATGGCACCTGCCTATGCCGTGCCTGCGATGCTCGATGACGCCAAACTCTCGCTGAAAGATTTCGACTACTACGAAATTCACGAGGCCTTTGCGGCGCAGGTGCTTTGTACCTTGAAGGCTTGGGAGTCGGACGACTTTTGTCGCAATCGACTTGGTCGTGATCGCGCACTCGGCAGCATCGATCGAACCCGCCTCAACGTGAAAGGCAGCAGCGTCGCAATCGGTCACCCCTTTGCGGCCACCGGTGCGCGCATCATCGGCACGTTAGCCAAACTGCTCGCCGATGATCCGTCGTCGAAGCGTGGGTTGATCTCGGTGTGTACCGCAGGTGGCATGGGCGTGACGGCAATCCTCGAGCGAGCAAGCTGAGCGCATCGCTCAGCCAACTCGCACCACTAGCCTCGCCCAGAACTGCCGAAGCCGCCTGCACCGCGATCGGTGGCAGTGAATTCGTTAACCACCTCGAGCTCGACCTGCACAACCGGCACGATGACCAGTTGGGCGATGCGCTCACCAGGCTGAATCGTGTACGCGCTCGCGCCTCGATTCCAACATGACACCATCAACTGCCCTTGGTAGTCCGAATCGATCAAGCCGACCAAGTTACCGAGCACGATGCCGTGTTTATGCCCGAGCCCCGAGCGCGGCAAGATCACCGCTGCGAGCGACGGATCCTCAACCCAGATCGCCAAGCCGGTGGGCAGCAACTCGGTGCGGCCAGGAGCCAATTCGAGTGGGGCGTCGAGGCAGGCGCGTAAATCCAAGCCGGCCGACCCGCCGGTCGCGTATGCAGGCAACGGAAATTCACCGCCGATACGCGGATCGAGAATGCGGACTTTCATGGGACGGTATGGCATCAGCTTTTGATTCTTGCGGTGATGAGTTCGATTAATTCTTTGGCGACGGTTTGCTTGCTCGCAGGGCCGATCAGGGCGCGTCCCTCGCGCCACAGAACGATCAGGGCGTTGTCGTCTTGGTCGAAGACTTTATCGTCACCGACTTCGTTCGCTGCGATCAAATCAAGATTCTTGCTCTCGAGCTTGCCGCGCGCATAGGTCTCGACGTCATGCGTCTCGGCTGCAAAGCCGACAACGAAGGGTCTTTGCCGGCGAGCGGCGACTGACGCCAAGATATCCGGCGTACGCTCCAGAACGATTTCCACGCGCTCGCCGCTTTTTTTGATCTTGCGCTCGGCAACCACTGCCGGGCGGTAATCGGCAACGGCTGCTGTGCCAATGAAAACATCGGCAACCCCCACGGCTGCTTCGACAGCGGCGTGCATTTGCGCGGCACTTTCGACGTCGATGCGCTTGACTCCGATTGGCGTCGGCAAATTCACAGGACCGGCGACCAATGTGACCTCGGCACCGGCAGCGCGCGCGGCGTCCGCGAGTGCGAAACCCATTTTGCCGCTACTTCGATTGCTGATGTAGCGCACCGGATCGAGGCGCTCACGCGTCGGGCCGGCCGTGATCAACACATGTTTGCCAGCTAGCGCTGAACTCGTTGCAACGGGCAGCAAGCGCTCGACGCCCGCTACGATCTCGAGCGGCTCGAGCATGCGCCCATCACCCGTCTCGCCGCAGGCTTGTTCGCCGCGCCCGGGACCGAGCACTTCGACACCGCGATGACGCAGGATCGCGATGTTGGCCTGGGTCGCAGGGTGCGACCACATGAGGCGATTCATCGCTGGCGCGAGAACCACCCTCGCATCCGTGGCGAGTACCAAGGTGGTGAGCAGATCGTCAGCGCGCCCAGAGGCGAGCCTCGCGATGAGATCGGCCGTGGCGGGTGCGAGCAGAATCAATTCCGCCCAGCGCGCAAGTTCAATATGACCCATGGCCGCTTCGGCAGCCGGGTCCCACAATTCGGCACGAACTTCGCGACCGGCGACCGCCTGAAACGTGGTGGGGGTGACGAAGCGCTGCGCACCCGCCGTCATCACCACCTGCACTTCAGCGCCACGCTCACGCAAGCGTCGGACCAAATCGGGGGCCTTGTAAGCGGCAATACCCCCGCTGACTCCGAGGACGATCCGACGATGCTGCAAAGTCGACATCGGACGATTATCGGCGATGGTCGGTGGCGGCGTCGAACACCGGTTGGTTATGGGGCGATTCACTCCAGTTTTAGCGCTGGCCCCCTCACCGCGCGCAGCGCGATGCTCGCCTCTCAATGACTCGGTACGAAAAAATCCGCTCGCAAGACATCGAGGCGCTGCCCGATGGCGAATTGCTGCAACTCCTGGTCGGCCGTCAACTGCGTAGCAACGAGCTCTTGTCCATCCACGGCTCACTGCATGCGTTAATTCGCGCGCTACTGAAGAGTCGCCACAATCGGATGACCGCCCGGCTTGCTGCCGCTCTGGAGGTGGCTAGGCGCCATTACGCCGCCGACCTGCTGGCCGGACAATCGCTGAATTCACCGGGAGAAACCTCGCGGTTTCTGATCTCGCAACTTCGCGATCGACCCTTCGAGGTGTTCTGCTGCCTCTATCTCGATGCCCGGCATCGGCTGATCGCCTTCGAGGAATTGTTTCGCGGCACGATCGATGGGGCGAGCGTGCACCCGCGCGAGGTCGTGAGGCAGGCTCTCGCGCACAATGCAGCGAGCCTCATCTTCGCGCACAATCACCCGTCTGGCGTCGCCGAACCGAGTCGAGCTGACGAACTCATCACCCTGCGCCTGCGCGATGCGCTCGGGCTGGTCGACATCCGGGTGCTCGATCATCTGATCGTGGCGGGTCTCCGGGTGGTCTCGCTCGCCGAGAAGGGCCTGATCTGACACCCCAAAAGACTTGCCGCCGGCTGACCAGACTGGTATAAAAGCGACCCTTTGCACGGGTGCCACGGCCCCGGGCAGTCGTAACCAACTGATTTTAAAAGGCTTCCTCCGATGTCCCGCGTCTGCGAACTCACTGGCAAGCGTCCCACCACGGGCAACCGCGTCTCGCACGCGAACAACAAGAAGCGTCGCCGCTTCCTGCCGAACCTGCGTACGCAGCGTTTCTGGTTGGAGGGCGAGAAGCGCTGGGTGTCGCTGCGCGTCAGCACCACCGCCCTGCGTACCATCGAAAAGAACGGTCTCGATGCCGTCGTCGCGCAGCTGCGTGCCGAAGGCATGAAGATCTAAACCGGAGTCCCTACCCATGCGCGAAAAAGTAAAACTGCTTTCGTCTGCCGGTACCGGTCACTTCTACGTCGCGATGAAGAACAAGCGCCTTCATCCCGAGAAGATGGACGTTAAGAAGTACGATCCTGTCGTGCGCAAGCACGTCGCGTACAAAGAAACCAAGATCAAGTAATCGGCGCCCTGCGCCCCCTGCGCAGGATGACGGTGCGCCGTCATGCCGGAACTACCTGAAGTTGAAACCACACGCCGCGGCGTAGAGCCCTACGTCTGCGGCGTGCGTGTTTCTGCGCTGCGCATCCATGAGTCGCGACTGCGCTGGCCTGTTCCGCGCGATCTACCACGCCGAGTCGACGGCACTCGTGTCGTCGCCGTCGCACGTCGAGCGAAATATCTACTCTTTCGGCTGGACTCCGGCGACACCTTGCTGCTGCACCTTGGCATGTCGGGAAGTCTGCGGGTCCTGCCCGTCGATACGCCGCGTCTCAAACACGATCACATAGATCTCGTGCTCGAGTCGGGGCAGGTGTTGCGATTCAACGATCCGCGTCGATTCGGCTCGTTGCACTGCGTCAGTGGCGACGAGTCACAACATCCACTGCTACGACACTTAGGTCCCGAACCGCTCGAAGTGTCTTTTGACGAGGCTCACTTGTGGCAAGCCACTCGCGCTCGACGAGTCGCGATCAAAGTCTTAATCATGAATGCCGCCATCGTCGTCGGCGTCGGCAACATCTACGCGAGTGAAGCGCTGTTTCGCGCTGGCATCAGACCCGGCAGACAGGCGAAGGGCTTGTCGCGAGACGAGGTTCGTAAACTCGTCGCTGCAATCAAAGACGTGCTGGCTATGGCTGTACGTGTTGGCGGAACAACCCTGCGCGACTATGTCGGCGCCGACGGCAAGCCGGGGTACTTCCGCCAGGAACTGTTCGTTTACGAACGCGCAAACGAGCCTTGTCGTCATTGCGGTGAACCGATACGACAGCGCGTGCTCGGTCAAAGATCAACCTATTGGTGTCATCAGTGCCAGAGTTGAAGCCTCGAATGTTGACGCGTCGCACACTGCTCGCGCACTTCAAGCACGCCGATAACAAGATCGCACAGTTGATCTCGGTCGCCGGCCCTTATCGACTGCGCCCGATCGAGTGCACCTCGCCGTTTCGTCACCTGGCCGAAGCAATCGTGTCGCAGCAAATCAGTGGCGCTGCTGCGCGTTCGATAACGCGACGTTTCATCGATACCTGTGGCGGCGACCCACTCGACGAGACAAGCTTCCCCGCTCCTGAAGCCGTACTGGCACTCGATGTGGCGAGTTTGCGCGCAGCGGGACTCTCCGCAGCCAAAGTCATCGCTTTACAGGATCTGGCCAGAAAAACGTTGGATGGAGTCGTACCGGATACCAAAGCACTACTCAAATTGGATGACGAAGCGATCGTCGAGCGTCTTATCGCTGTGCGTGGTATCGGTCGATGGACCGTCCAAATGATGCTGATGTTCCAGCTCGGCCGTCCAGATGTGCTCCCGGTCGACGACTATGGCGTACGTCACGGCTTCAAGCTGCTATTCAAGCGCAAAGAATTACCGACCGCGGGCGAACTGGCTCGGCATGGAGCGCGCTGGGCTCCTTATCGCTCTGCCGCGGCGTGGTATCTCTGGCGAGCAGTCGATCTCGCCAAGGCCGGCAAACTTACTTCGGCACTCGCCGATGCTCGCGCAATGCGTCTGCCACCACCGGATGTACGAACTCCGACACGTCGCCGCCCAGGATCGCGATCTCGCGCACTAGCGTCGAAGAAATAAAGGTGAACTGTTCCTGCGGTGTCATGAACACCGTCTCGATCTCCGGCGCGAGATGTCGACTCATGTTGGCGAGCTGAAACTCGAACTCGAAATCGGAAACTGCGCGCAAGCCGCGCACGATGACGTTGAGATCGTTCTTGCGAGCGAAGTTCACCGTGAGCTCGGAGTAACCCACCACTTCCACGTTCGGCAAGTCAGAAAGCACGGCGCGAGCAAGTTCGACGCGTCGCTCGAGCGGAAAGAGTGGCGCTTTGTTGGGATTCGCCGCGATCGCGATCACGACTTTCGCGAAGATGCTCGATGCACGGCGCACCAAATCGTGATGACCGTTGGTGATCGGGTCGAAGGTGCCCGGATAGACGGCGTTGCGCTTCATGAAGGCTCCCCTCCCTCAGAATGACGTCGCAGCAGATGATAACCGACCTCACCCGCTCTGCCCTCGCGCCACGGCTGCCA
>Ga0169931_10011891_pt1 | contig 12169 bp, 6 predicted proteins | sample Kivu_15m_20L_FD_129675 | JGI IMG/M metagenome (GOLD analysis project Ga0169931, IMG submission 129675) | Freshwater microbial communities from Lake Kivu, Western Province, Rwanda to study Microbial Dark Matter (Phase II) - Kivu_15m_20L... | ecosystem: Environmental > Aquatic > Freshwater > Lake ...
CGAAGGAGATCGTTCCCCGTGATTTAATTTTGAATTAATGTGTGCAAATAATCATTAAAAATACATAGCTATCATATTTAAAATTAAAAGAATAAGCTTTAAAGTATGCTAAATTAATGATATAAATTTTTATTTGCATTTTGCCAACAATCAGATATCCTAAGCGATTAAAGCATCTGTTTCTTCTATTTTGTCAGCGAAGCACTTTTGAGCATTGCTTTAACAAAACTAGCTCACAAATGGAGAAGCAGCTACTCCCATCGTATTTAGAGCTTTTTGTATTTTGACTAGACCTTCGACTAATTAGTAAGTCTGGAGAGTGTTGGGGCTCCAAACTCGGAATGCAAAAGACGAAGATCTGATCCAAAGATTGTTTTCAAGAGTATCTTCGTTGGAAACTTCACCCCAAAGCGTCACTTAGGCTCCTAAAATACGCTACTTATCGATACCACTTGGAAACACAGTGAAATTCTTGTAAATTTATTTCCAGACTGGATAAACTCCCTGAGTGCCATTCATCCAAAGATTTCCTTGGCCTTTGTTAATATAGAGCAAATCAGAAGGCGAAAGAATGATCTGAGCCTCAGAGCCAGCGCTAACTATATAAAAGATAAGTTACCTCTGGCGACATCTGCTTGAGCTCCCCAGTAGTGCAGAATATCATTATCATCGATTTTGATCTTAGCGTTGTCATTTCTCCAGAAAACAACTCTTCTTTCTGGGAACATTACTGACTTGATTTGTTATCTCCAGTACATTTGAAGCTCTCCATAATCTTTGATATTGTTTTGTTTCATAAAATTTTGAATATCAGGTCTGAGGTTCCAGCAATTAGATGAGACCTCATCTCCTCCCAAATGAATATATGGTGAATCAGCAAACAGCTTATTTACTTAACGAACGACATCTTTAGCTAGTTTAAATACTTCAGGTTTAGACACATCGAATTGACCATTGTAGCCAGTACCTCCGTTACAAGCAATAGTTATGTTTTTGCTTTTCCATTAAGGAGCCAATCCCCATACTCTGACGTGAGCAGGTGTATCAATCTCAGGGATAATTTTAACACCATTTAGTTTGGCCTGACGAATAAGATCTTTGATTTGATCAGTAGTGTATACTTCTTCAGGCGAGTAACTTCCAGACTATGCTAGTTAGGGATGCGAATCCAGTTTTATAGGGAAAGATTCATCATCGACAATATGCCAATGCAATATGTTAAGTTTCGACAAAGGCATAGATACGATTACTCTTTTTATGGCTTCATAGCTCAAAAAATGACGAGCAGAATCAATCATGATTCCTCTATGATCAACTTGTGGTTCATCTTTAATATGACAAAATCTAATTTTTCCTTCTTTAACGATCTGCCAGAGAGATTAGAGTGCATATACATACCCCGAATATTGCGAATATGTGATTTTGATTCCTTATTAATTGATTTTGATTTAGTATCCTTCAGGATGAATAACCTTATTTATTTCAGGCACGATAGTCACTGATGACTTGCTGTTGAATAGTGATGGTTTTTGACATGCGATTCCGTTGTTGAGTCTCATTATTACTTTTTCCAAGTAGTAATTGGCATCAAGTCCGTCGATGACATGGTGACCTATAAAGAGATCACAAGCACTTTCTAATGCTATGGAGCCTTAGAAATAGTGTTCTTGAACTGGAGGAGGGACGATTCTTGAAAAAGTAACGAAGAGAATAGCTACAACGAATATTTGTCGTATCATATCTTTTATGATAATAAATCATACTTTAATTTACATATCATATATAAATGATTGATGATAGATATATTTTTCCTCTTAGAATCACATTTCCAAAGCCTCTTCAGGTTGATTTTTAGACTATCTACCGCGGAAACACTTCTAGGCTTTATTTTCACAGTATTAACTGACAAAAGGCGAAGCATCGACTTACATTTCATTCAAAGTTCTTTGTATTTTTACTAACCCTTCGACGATTTCAAAAAGTTAAAGTTTTTGGTCAGTCCATACTCGATAAGCAAAAGCAGTTGCCCTCATCCATACATTATTCTAAAGAGTATCTTAGTTAGTAAGAAAACCATCAACGATAACCTATGCACCCAAAATACGATTTCTATCTATTCCTTAAGGGAACAGAATGAATTTTTTAATAATGTCTTTCCATACTGAATATTAGCCTCTGCTGTCTTTCTGCACTGCATCTCCTTGCCCTGTGCTTAAAAGTAGGACATCTGAGGGTGAAAGAATGATTTTGTGCTAGGCCTGACTTAAGCCTGTATCATACATTATGTACCTTAGGTGACATTTTTCTGAATACCCCAATATTGAGCAATATCGTTCTTAGTTATAGTTAGATTTCTAGTATCGTTAGCCCAATAGATAACTTTTCTATTGAGAGTTAGCGCTTGCTTGCATTCGAATCGCCAGTATTGATGTAATTCATCATAGGTATGAATATTCTTTAGTTTCATAAAAGTTGCTATAGATGGTCTTTTTTTCCAACAGGCCTCCGTTACGTTATTGCCTCCTAGGTGAATATAGGGAGAGGTTTTAAAAACTGAATCGATCTAATGAAGAACATCTTGAACGAGCTTAACAGCAGCAGACTTAGAAACGTCCATTTGGCATGAGTAGCCGCCATCACACTGAATCGTCAGACTTTCATCCTTTCCTGTAGCTAGATTCCATGTTTTGGTATGTCCTGGTGTGTTAATTTAAGGAATTATTGTTACTCCATTCATAGCTGCAAACTTAATGATTTCTCTGATGCTATCCATAGAATAGGTTTGTGAAGCACTATAGCTTCCATAAAGAGCAAGTTATGGATGCGAGCCAAGTATGACAGGAAACGATTAATCATCAACTAAATGCCAATGCAAAATATTAAGTTTTGAAATCGGCATTGATTCTATTAATCGTTTTATTGAATCTGTACTAAGGTAATGTCGTGACGAATCTATCATGATTCCTCTATGTTACACCAAAGGCTAATCTTTGATATAGCAGTAAGGAATCGATCCATCTTCGATGATTTGCCATAAAGTTTCCAGTGCATATACATATCCAGAATAATCTGAATGACGAATCTAGACCGAAGATTAAGCAACAATTATTTCGTAAGATTACTTTTTCAAAGTTGGTTAATGGACTATATTAAGTCTGGTATGAATCTACTCTCTAAAAAGAAGTTCGTGCTGACAAATATTTTTGTTCAGTCTGTTGATTATTTTGCGAAAATAATATGAAGATTCGATGTTGGAATGAGAATTAAGAAACAGATTGCACACACTACCCAATTCGATAGAGCCTTCATGATACTATTGATGTAATGGCGGCGGGAAGATCTTGGCTTGAGTGACCACTACTATCACCAGAAATAGTTTTGCCCAAAACATATCTAAATATTATATATCTATCAAAAATATTTTTACTTAATCGTTTTTTATTCAATATTGAAACTGTTTAAAATATACGGCAAATATTAGTTCATTACAATTTTTTTAATAATTATATTGGTATGTAAGTACAAGCATAGTCCCAAACTTTATAAGCAACGATATAACAAAACAAAATAACATTCGATCGATAGCTACTTGCACGAAAGGTAACAATAATATAGTAATTGACAAAAATCTAATAGTAAAATCAATAGATCATTCTTACATATCCTAATGAAGCTATCAAGAAAATAGCAGCAAAGCAGCTATCAACTAACGGTAAGCTTGTCTTTTCTAAAAATGTATAGACGATATTTTTTGGATAAACCTGTAATGATTTTTATCATGGAGAAGGCATTCTTATATACAGAACACCCCAAACACGCTTTTACTAAGGTAGATTTCAGAATAATTGTAAATATGGCTATGGATTTGAGTACATAGGTGGAGACGTATACATTGGAAAATTTGTAAATAATAAACCTGAAGATCATAATGGAATATTCATATGGGCAAATCAAGATGTCTACCATGGCAGTTTTGTTAACGGTATGAAACACGGTAGCGGCAAATGGCAATCTGGCGATTAATTCTACTCGGGTGCTTGGAAGTACAATAAACCCGAAGGGTAGGGCTACATCAAATCTGGTCTATCATAGTACAGCGGATAAGTTAGAAACGGTTATAAGCATGGGAAAGGTCAATAAATGTTCAAAAATGGTGATAGATATGAAGGTCAGTATTCGAACGGTAAACCTTAAGGTCAAGGAAGCTATTTTTGGAGTAATGGCTCAATCTATAAAGGATAGTTCAAAAATGGTCTTAGGTATGGAGAGGGTGTTTGGCAATTTGGAACATAAAAATATTAAGGAACTTATATTAACGATAAACGCAACGGTTAGGGGAAGTATTCATGGGCTGGTGGAAGCTATTACGAAGGAAGTTTTATTGATGATTTGAGACACGGATATGGTAAAATAACTTGGGAATAAGGATCTTATTATATCGGAGAATGGTTCGAGGGATTTCAGCATGGACAAGGCTAGGTATGGGATCAAGGAAAACTTATTGAAAAAGGAATATATTAAAAGGGAAAGCTAAAACTAGCAGTCTCAGTGGAATAAAAAATACCTAGTAGACGATAAATCAGTCAGAATGTAAATAGAAGAATGTAAGTTAATAGAGCTAGTACCAATAATAAGAACCATTTGCCTGATGTAATTGAAAAAAAACGACCCAATTCTTTTCACTACAGCATGAACATGAATTTGACGAGCACTAATCGAAAATTTGTGACCAATCCCATAATTCATATAAATAAAGCTAATTAACTGATGTTATAGAAAAGAAGATAGATTAATCATCGATATACAAGAATATAAAAAGTCAAATCGCCAAGTCCAAGAGCAACATAAAGTTTTACATAAAAAAAGGCATAAAATTTCAATAAATCAATCACGAAAGATTTTGATAAGATGAAGGAAAGGTAAAGAAAAATGAATGAAACTATGAACAAAATCAGCCTATATAAAAAAGTTCAAAAAGAGAGAAAAAACTAAAATGTGTCATCGAAGACTACTAATAAAATGCCGAAATCTTTAGAAAAAGATACGATGATGTTTGAGACTCAGCTCGCGCCTATTAAATGGAAAAATTTTAACCATGTACTGCATAATTGATCATAAGTGTCGTAATAATATGTCATTAATTTTACATCTTTGAATAAGAATTTTAATATTTAACTTTGATAATTCTTATGTTAGTAAAAGAAATTTTTATACTTTACGCGCAGAGGTTAGAATTTAAATATAAATTGTTATTTCAACAATCATGTAAGGAGACCGCGTCGATCACTCTATCGAAGTTTTTAGACTGAAAAAACTATTCCATCGTCTCGAAGTTGCTCGAGTCATAGGTAGTGTCGTTACAGTAATCCTGCCTCCCGGCAAAACAGTTAACGATATCAATAGACTTCTCAACGAATAAATCGGAAAGGCAGTGAACATCAAAGATAAAACCAACAGAATGTCAGTGGTTGAGGCTCAAACTGCAGCCAGGGAAAGACTCAAATTGTACAACAAGGCTCCAGAAAATGGTCTAATCCTATTTTGTGGAAGAATTATGGACGAAAATGGAGGTGGATAAAAAAAACTAGTCTGCGATTTCATGCCCTTTAAGCCTATCAATCTTTCAGCATATAGCTGTGAATCAAAGTTTCTAGTTGATGATCTTAAAAAAGAGCTTCTTTTAAATGATCCTCCTTTTGGATTTGTAGTAGTCGATGGTAATGGTGCTCTGTATGCAACTCTACAAGGTAATGCCAGAGAAGTTTTACACAAATTCACTGTTGAGCTTCCCAAAAAGCATCATAAAGGAGGTCAGTCTTCAGTGCGTTTTGCTCGTCTTAGAGAAGAAAAAAGACATAACTATCTAAGAAAGGTCTGTTAGGTCGCAGCTCAGATGTTCATTACTGACAACAGGTGTAATGTCAATGGATTGGTGCTGGCAGGTAGTGCGGACTTCAAAAACGATATGAATAAGAGTGATATGTTCGATCCTCGTCTTCAAGCTAAAGTTGTCAACGTAGTTGATGTTTCCTACGGCTTTGAAAACGGGCTCAATCAGGCTATCTAAAAATCAGCTTAATCACTTCAAAACATCAAATTCATGAAAGAAAAAGCCTTAATTTCCAGATTTTTTGACCATATAGCCATCGGAGACGGAATGGTTGTGTATGGTGTGCAAGACACAATGAAATTACTATAAGCAGGAGCTATCGGAATGATAGTATGCAACGAATAACTGGAATATATCCGCATCAAACTTAAAAACACTGAAAATCAAAATATTACATCAATTTACGTCAAACCAGAACAAGCTTCAAATCCTGAGCTTTACAAAGATAAGTAGACTGGAGTTTAGCTTGAGAAAGTTTAGGAATAAAACGAGGCTTCTAACTTACCTGAGTGGTTGGCTTTGCACTACAAAGACTATGGATGTGATATTGAATTCGTTACTGATAAGTCTCCAGAAGGAACCCAGTTCCTTAAAGGATTTGCAGGTCTCGGAGGATTCCTAAGGTATAAGATTGACATGGAACATCTTATTAACGAAGTTGAATAATACGAGTCCGAAGACGATGATTTTATCTGATCGAATCTTATAAATAACCATACTTAATAGATAAAAATCATTAAACATCTTGCTCAAGTGTGCTTGAATATCTTTGAAATGATCTTTTTTGAATGGAAGTGCGCGTATTTCGATGTGTTCTCTGAGCGAAAAAACTTATTTAAGTATTAGGAGTTTGAGAGTTATTTTTGGACTAACCATAACTCTTTCTTGTACGATTCTGACTGGTCAATAGTCTTTTTTCATTAATAAAATTATTCAAATTCTATTACTAAGGCGGTTCATAAATCAAGTGATTATCAGACACATCTTTAAACTGAAACAAATTCGCTTATCTTTAAGCTATCTTATTTTTAAATTTTGTTATCTATTTTTTCAAAGTTTGATTTTGACTCTTTAGTATCGCGTTTTCTTACATGTATTTTTTGAGCGAACCTTTCAAAGCATCCATTTAAGTCTCCAAGTTTTATTTGTCAAGCTTAAGAGAGTTATAAGTCTGCATCAAAGCCTTATGATTTTTGTTAAGAAGAGTGCACTAGTTTTTAAAGTAAGTGACTTATTTAGCCAAATCTACACAATACTGATCTCTTTTGACTTAGATATCGATATTACGATACGCCTAATGAGCCAAAATCAAATCATTTCCCATTTTCTAGAGTATGTTCATAAAGATGTTAATAAAATGTTTTTATTGAGTTTGCTTGTATTATTAATTTAAATCGTTAAGCACTTTGAGCTGCGTGTTTATTTTTTGTGCCATAGAATTCAAGTAGTTTTAATCAATAACGGTGATTGATTATTTTCTTCTTGCCCTCATTAAATAAAATTAAAATGTATAAATCATCAATTATAGTATTGTTAGATGATTAGCTATGAAATCATCTATATAACATTTAGCTTAGCACTTATCAAATGTAAACAGGAAGTGCCTTCAAAAATAAGGAAAATATAGACTCGAAAAATGATTAGAAATAGATAGCAAGTTCTCGAAGAAGTTCAGTTGCTCTAGGGTAAGTTTTGATGTCTATACAGTCCAGCTCGCATCAATGCTGATGATCAGGGAAACTGTCTTCTTATAGGCTACTTTGTAATTTTTGCTATATCGGTTCTGCTAATATTTCTGCTCGCCTTTGTTGCCGGTAAATATTGTGCTAGTAAGTCCCGGATTCAGTAAAAAATATCAAAATGTAAAAATAGTTGGCTGGTACAAAAATGTAAGCTTGCCAACACAATTTTTTGTTTTTAGACAGCTAAAAAAACATTAAGTGCAAGTAATATATGAGCAAAACTCCATCTTCAGCGGGTTTTTACTTGAAAGATATTAAAAATCTTAATCAATTTTTGCTGTTTTATCTAAATTTAAGATAAAACATCTAAAATCAGAATAAAATCGTGAAGTAGACAGTCAATTTAACAGTTTACTCTGCGAAAACATAAATAAAAAATGATCATAACTTCATAAAGGCTGAAAACGTCATTTTTTCAAAAGAAGTATCTCTAGACCGAGTAATCAGTAACCATCAAGAAGACAGCACATTCTTCTTAGATGTTTTCACTGATGTTTCCTAGAGTTCAGATTACTACTGGCAAGTGTAATTTGGCAACAATACTTATTTTAATTAGCCAAATCGTTATTATCTTTAAGTACTTTTATTAATACTCTAGACCTATACCATTACATCAGGATTTTCACTTTTCACTATTCTTCTTAGATCTGGATTCTTTATAGTGGCTTTGATTTTTTTTTTTCAGTATCATCGCAAAGTGCTTCAACTTCCTAAATAGCTTCTATCTAAAGAACAGAGGGCAATTCAATTTTTTTCAGTTTTAACATTAGCTTTCAATGATCAGCTTTACTTCATCACCATTCTGTTTCCGAATCCTTTTACGTAAACTTCTCATAATTTTAGTTCATTTTTAAGTACTTTCGTGATATGGAATTTCATAGTCGGGATTCTTTTGCTATGGATGTACTTTTTGTACAGAATAAAAAAACATTAGACAGATAGTTAAACTAATTTTTTCAAAAACAAAGTAAGAGTATTTCTGCTTATTATCTTCTACTGTATAATTTTTGCATATATTACGGCATACACCGTATATCAATTTCAGCCGCATCCGAACCTTTCAGTAAATTAAATTCTTTCGCCTCGAATCGTCACTTTCGTTTCTTTAGTTTTAGTTTGCATCATAGCTTCAATTATCTATATCATATATCTCATAATCGGAATCATCTGCATCAGAAATTCTCTTCTTTGGAGACACAAGCTATTCATGGTACTTTCTTTGCTATTTTTCATTACATTAATTGTACTTCTATTCGTTGGTAGCTTTGATGTATACACATATTCATCGTCTAAAATCATGCTCACCTTTGGCCTTATGAACCTGTATTCTTTCTGTCTTCAGTATCTTTATAGTCCTTCTCAAGTTTAAATTCAACGCTGTGCAAAAGGATAAAGAAGCAACATAGTTGTTTCTTAATCTAACGGATAATAGTGGTAAAAGGAATTGAATTAAGAAATTTTCGTGGCTTACTAAGAACTAAATTAGGATCTTTAGACATCAATAAGAGTATAAAACAGCAAAAAATAAGAGAGTATAAAAGACAGAAAGATGAAAAGAAGACAAAAACACATAAAAGAAACGTTGAATCGCAACATCAGCTAAACTAATTAACAAATCATCAACGAAGACCATGAGCCCCATGACGATAAAAATAATATGAGCTTTGAATGATAGATCTAAAAGCAGTGTTATTTAATTAATTATAGATAATGAACTCACTTACAGGTAGCATTCTGATTGACTTTCAAAGCATGCCAGGTAGTTAATAGTAAAAAAATTACCATAAGCAAGTCTATGGTGCCATCAAGCTACAGCTTTCCTAGATGTAAAAATACTAAAGAACATCAAGTTTTGTAACTTGTCAAAACTGCGGCATGATACTCACCAAATAAGTAAATAAATTTATAGTTAGGATCGAGACTGTGTTTACGACTGGTAGGAAATTTCGTCAAATAAAAAATAGTTTCAAGATGTTATCGAGGTCTGTGAAAAATAATAGTAAAATGTCGTGGTATGGATATGCAGTTTTTGTTAAAAAAAGAATATAGTGCAGTGTGATTAGCTCAAATTTGCTAAAAATAATTCAAGAGTAGTCGTCAAACAAGCTGGTAATAAGCTTTCTATTTAGTTGCAAACAGCTAGAAAAAAGATCCAATCTTACTGATAGTTTTTGACATAAGTGGCTCCATGGATTAAGTTTTACCTAATTAACAGCACACCTTTACAGGCTTAATTTAAAGAATCAAAAAGACCAAAATTTATCAGAAGATAGTAAGCGATTAGTAGGCTGAAATAAAATAAATTTTAGAAAGATAAAAAATAAAGCTCGAGGGCAACGATTCCAAATACAAATACCGAGACTACTTGAAGAAAAATAAACTACTTATGGGACTAACATAATGGTTAATTGGATAGATAAATCCCAATAACACTAACGGTAATGAAAAAATGTCTAGACAAGGTGGGTTCGGAAAAGGCAGTAGTGTAAAGAAAACAAAAGTTGACAAAACTGTAGGTTTTATGTTTTTCAATAGTAATGTTATTTTAGATCCTAGAAACGGAAATCCTGATAAGCAGGCTGTTGTTGTTTGTGATACACGATAAGGCTACGGCAGCAAGACTTAAAACATGATAAGAGAAAGAGTTAACTTTGATGATTTCTAGAGTTTGTACAGAATGGGCGCTACTTATGGCTCAGAATTCAACACGAAAATTAATGATATTCAGTTCAATAGTCTATAATACAAGTTTGGAGATTGCACGCACGGACAAACTGCACTTGGTCCAGCAATCATGATGGCTCTAGGTGTTATAAGCCAACATGGAGCAGGAAGCAGCATAGTAGTCGTTACAGATGGCATCGGAAATAGAGGTATTTTTGATTAAAGCTAAAAATGGTAAGAACAGTTTCGCATGTTAAAAATGCGGTTATAGAAACACAAATGCTTCATGACGATGCTTGAGTGCCGAAATATAAGTGAAAATCCAAACACTAAAGATATGAAATTAACATGTATTGACTAATTTTGTCAAAGGAACTAAGACACTATAGCTCGCAAGATAAACATTTTAGTCGACAAAAACAAAACCGCAGAACACTTGATATAGGACGTCCGAAAAAAGATGGTAGCATCTATCAATCGAGATAATGTAATATGGACAAATAAAGTTTTAATAAAATCTAAAAATTCAAACGTAACTTTCTAATAAGATATGACTCGTTTGTCTCAAAAATTACATAATCAGCAACAACCTACATATATTAATCCAAAAATAAACTACAGCAAACTTACTTAAAAAGATTATATGCATCATTTCATGACACAAGCTGTGATTCACTATGAAAACACTCAAAGTGGCGAACAATCAATCTTTCTTACTTATATTCTTAAAAAATTTATTAAATTTACTTCGATCAAAAAGCAAGTGATGAAAAAGTTGGATACTTAATAAACTTTTTTGGAAATGATGGAGTATCTTTCAAATTAGTAGTAAACATACAACATAAATAATTTACAACTGAGCTGGGTTAAGAAATCATTCAGAGATACGCTTATGTTCTCGAGGTCCATTTGCAATCGATCTATGAGATATAGCAGTCTAAGCAGGGGATAACGAAGAGAATAAGATGACCTGTTTATGGAGTAAATATTTAGGAAAAATTAAAACTACTAAAAGTAAATAAAGTAAGAGTAGAACTAAGATGATAGCGTATCATTATGATAATTATGGTCTTATTATCATATGATTAAAAAAATTAAAAAAGTTTATTTTTATTTAGATTTGGATATAAATAAAAACAATTAGTTATCAAAGTCTACTATTTCGATTATAAAAATTATTTCTTCTTGAAAATCGCTGCTGAATCCTACGATCTTCTATCGCCTTCTCAATGCTATCACTTGAATTTTATTAGTTTTATTGCAACTACCACTAATTTTGACTCTACAAATATATATCTGTCAAGTCATAAGCCAGAAACACTATAATGATGAACATAAATATCGATATGATGACAGTGTTTACTCCAGCATCTAAGCATAGCCATAGCAATAGATAAGTACCCATGTATATCAGCCACTCTAAAGCTAAAATTATGTATTATTTTTTCTTTTATGGGCTTTCCATAACAACTCTCAATACAGTAAAAACCGTTTCTAGTATAAGCAAAGGAGCCATCATATCTCTGTTCATATAAGAAGCCGCTAGTATCGTGGCTAAAATGATTCTTTTGAACATGTAAAGACCTCCATGAGGATTGAAAATCCATCTAGCTAATGAATAAACCATAATAATGACTATAAAGAAGATAGATACGCTTTTACTTGTCTGGTAAAAGTCTCTATCTAATAGATCTGCGTCTTTCATGTAAAGTAGATTAGCCACTGACCAGAAGAAAAGACTCATGCTTATGAATTAAACACCACCTATCAAAGAATTTACTGCTATTTTAGGGTGCCACATATCACGTTTCTAAGCGAGCTTAGAGATGCAAAAGCAAATTAATGTTATGAATGTATATGCTACGATGAATAC
>Ga0169931_10011892_pt1 | contig 12168 bp, 4 predicted proteins | sample Kivu_15m_20L_FD_129675 | JGI IMG/M metagenome (GOLD analysis project Ga0169931, IMG submission 129675) | Freshwater microbial communities from Lake Kivu, Western Province, Rwanda to study Microbial Dark Matter (Phase II) - Kivu_15m_20L... | ecosystem: Environmental > Aquatic > Freshwater > Lake ...
ATGGACGGGCAAGCCCCGCCACCGGGCGACAAAGGCGTGCGACAACTCATGCAAGATCAGCGAGACAAAGAAGAGCACGGCCGTGATCCCAGCCATGCCCCAGGCCAACGCCTGGCCCCAATCCGGGTGGAGTGACTGAAATCTCGCCGCCAGGGAAAAGACGATCAGCAAGGCGATCAGGAACCAGGTGTAGTGCAGACCGACTTCAATGCCAAAGATGCGTCCCAGCTTGATGTGCGCCTCCATCTCTTCCCCCTTTCAATTCCCTTCCCGCAATCACGGTCCGTCTCGGCAACCCAGGGCAATCGCCCTATGACCTCAATCAAAAGATGCTTTTCCATTGAGAATCGTTAACGGGTGCTGACGTCAGGCGTCAACCTCTATAGTAGAAGCGGCTTCCAGCCGCTTCTCAATGTCAGAAACAGCATCTTGTCGCTCCTACCCTGGCATTGCCACATTCCTCGAAGCGGCTGGAAGCCGCTTCTACTCTGGCGTCGCCATCCTCCTTTGATTTCATTGAAGTTATAGTGCGACTACCCTGTCATCATACCTGATTCAATCGATCTGCGAACCATTGGGCTGGATCTTACTGAACTCGAAGCGACGGTCTGCGTCGAGGCCGTGTCCTTCGTTCTGTCGAATGGGTGAGGAATATTCCTCTGGTATGCGGTTTGCTACTGCATCAGTCTGTTCTTCTGTAGAACGTCCAACAGCCCGGTCGAAGGCAGCCCTGGAGGGGTAAAATGTCCCACGGGCGGCTTTTTGTGACAAGCCTGGACGGATCTGGAGTGAACAGTTTTGCTACAAGGAGCGTGTCGGCGAGGGTGGGGTTGTTGGCAATTGGGCGCCCGTCCCTCAACGGGCTGCGAGCGACAGAAGGAGTCGAGCGGAATGAAGAAGAGAAGCGAAGTGGAGACGGCGGGATCCCCTGGTCTGTGGCACACCGTCCCCGAAGAAGAGGCGCTGGCGCGCCTCGGCTCCGGGATGGATGGGCTCGGCGAGGCCGAGGTGGTCGCTCGCCTTGCCCAGTATGGCCGCAACAGCCTTCCCGCCAAGGAGCCCCCTTCCCTCCTCTCGATCTTCTTCAACCAGTTCAAGAGTCCACTGATCTATATCCTGCTGGCCGCGGCGGGCGTCGCCGTCGGGATGGGCGACGGGACCGACGCCGGGTTTATCCTGATCGTCGTGCTGCTCAACGCCTGGCTGGGGACGTTCCAGGAGTGGAAGGCGGAGCAGAGCGCCGCGGGTCTGCAGAAGCTGCTCAAGATCAACGCGCGCATTCGGCGGGGCGGGGCAGAGCGGATCGTCGACGCCGAGGAGCTGGTCCCCGGCGACATCGTCCTCCTCGAATCGGGCAAGCGGGTGCCGGCCGATCTGCGGCTTCTCCTGACCAACAATCTCAGCATCGACGAATCGCTCCTCACGGGGGAATCGCGCGCCGTCGACAAGTCGCCAGCCCCCCTCGCCGCGCAGCTCTCGACCAGCGAGCGGATCAACCTGGGCTATGCCGGATCGACGGTCATGACGGGCCGGGCCACCGGGGTAGTCATCGCCACCGGGCTGGCAACGGAACTGGGGAAGATTGCGCAGTCGGTCACCCAGGCGGAGACGACCAAGCCTCCGCTCGTCGTCCGGATGGAGATCTTCGCGCGGCAGATCAGTCTCGCCGTCATCGGGGCCTGTATCCTGCTCGGCTTTGTCGCGCTCTGGCGGGGAATGCCGGTCGTCGATGTCTTCTTCTTCGCTGTCGCACTGGCGGTTTCGGCAATTCCAGAGGGGCTCCCGGTGGCGATCACCGTCGCGCTCTCGATCGCCACCAGTCGGATGGCCAAACGGCACGTCATCGTCCGCAAACTGACGGCGGTCGAGGGGCTTGGGAGCTGCACCTTCATCGCCAGCGACAAGACGGGGACCCTCACCGTCAATCGCCAGACGGTCCGCGTCGTCTCCCTCCCGGGTGGGGAGCGGTTCCGCGTCGACGGAGAGGGCTATGCCGGCGAAGGGGCCGTTCTTTCAGAGAGCGGCGAAGCGATCCCCGACAACAGCCTGCGCTGCCTCCACCGACTCGCCGAGGCCGCTGTGCTTTGCAATGAGGCCTCGCTGACGCATGACGATGGTGCCTGGAAGCACGACGGCGACGAAGTCGACGTCGCCCTCCTCGCCTTCGGTTACAAGATGGACCATCCACCGGCTGGCGTCCGCCAGGCGGTCGAGAAGCTCGGAGAGATCCCCTTCGAGTCGGAGCGCCGCTACGCCGCCGTCTTCTATCGCAAGAACGGGCAGATCAAGATCGCCATCAAGGGCGCCCTCGAAGTGTTACTGCCGCGCGCAGAGACGATGCTCACCCCCTCCGGCCCAGCCCCGATCAATGCCGCGGAGATTGAAGAGGAGGCCAACGCCATGTCGGCCAGCGGCCATCGATTCCTGGCGATCGCCGAGGGGCAGCTGACCACCCTGCCCACCGACGGCAGATGGGAAGAAGAGGCCCTGCCGCCCTTGACGCTGCTCGGGCTGGTCGGGCTGATCGACCCTCCACGGATGGAGGCCAAGGTCGCCGTCGCCCGCTGCCAGGAGGCGGGCATCGAGGTGGCCATGGTCACCGGCGATCATCCGCTGACGGCGCTCTCGATTGCCAGGGAGTTGGGCATCGTCTCGCGATCGACGACGGGGCGCGAGGTGGTCACTGGCCGCGCTCTCGAGGAGGCTGGCGACCCACAGTCCGAGTCGTACCTCGGACTGGTGCGCGAGGCGCGCGTCTTCGCTCGCGTCGCTCCCCTCCAGAAGCTGCAGATCGTCGAGGCCCTCCGGCGAATGGGCCACTTTGTCGCGGTGACAGGCGATGGAGTCAATGACGCCCCGGCACTCAAGCGGGCCAACATCGGGGTCGCCATGGGCTCCGGATCCGACGTCACCAAGGACACGGCCTCCCTCATCGTCACCGACGACAACTTCGCCTCGATCGAGGCCGGCGTCGAGGAGGGGCGCTTCGCCTACGACAAGATCCGCAAGGTGACCTACCTGCTCATCTCGACCGGGGCGGCCGAGGTCCTCCTCTTTCTCCTGGCGCTCGTCGTTGGCGTCCCCCTGCCTCTCCTCCCGGTGCAGATTCTCTGGCTCAATCTGGTGACCAATGGTATCCAGCACCTCGCCCTCGCCTTCGAGGGGGGGGAACCCGGGACGATGCAGCGCCCCCCCCGTCGCCCCGAAGAGGGGATCTTCAACCGCCTCATGATCCGGCAGACGCTCGTCGCCGGCGGGACGATGGGAGTCCTCGCCTTCGTCAACTGGCTCCTTCTGCTTGACCAGGACTGGAGCGAGGCCGAGGCCCGCAACCGGCTGCTCCTCCTCTTCGTGCTCATGCAGAACTTCCACGTCTTCAACTGCCGCTCGGAGTACCTCTCGGCCTTCCGGGTGCCGATCCGGCGCAACTACTTCCTGATCTTCGGGGTCTCGGGTGCACTCGGAATCCATTTCCTCGCCATGCACCTTCCCTTGATGCAGCGAATTCTGGGCCTCTCGCCAATCGAACGCGGGGAATGGCTCATCCCCGTGGCGATGGCCTCTTTGCTACTCGCAGCAATGGAGGTCTTCAAGCGAATCGAACATCGCGCGAAGTAACCAACGCAGGGGAATCCCGGGAGTCTTTGTCGAGGTGGGAGGCAGTCCCTTGGCAAGATCGATCTCCCCTCACTCCCCTGCCAATGATCGACAGCGGGAACGGCCGCCTGCGGGTCTCCCAAAATAGGTCTTGCGATGGCCTTCCAGGAGTGGTATAAAGTGTACGCTGATTGTTGCCTGCCCCGGGCTCCAACATGACCAAGCCCTTATAACCACAAGGGTACAAATTTAATCCGATACCTGTCATTGAGCTCAGCGGTGGCTTTTGAGAAGCCGCCCGAGCACCACCACTCGGATCTCCTCACCGAATTTCCGAGAGGTTACCCCCCCAGTCGAGACAGGTCTTTACACACCCCACCTACCTTAGCGTCCAGCGAGGCCATCCCCTGGGCATCCTTCCCTGAGGAGTACTATAGATATGCGAACCTCACCAAAGTTCGAGCTTCCGGTAACCACACATTCTCACGCGCGCTACATCATCTCGACCCTCTTTCTTGGGATCTTGTTCCTGGTTGGGGCCGGTAACCTGGCCCTCGCCGCCGATCCCGGAACGGCACTCCCCGCCACGTCGGAGGCCAGCGATCAGAAGCCTGGGTCGCTGGTAATCTACAACTACTACAGCTCGGACAGCTCCAATCAAAATCAGCGAAACACGACCCTCAACATCACCAACACCAACGTCAGCCGATCCGTGATTGTCCACTTCTTCTTCGTCACCCAGAACTGTTCAGTTGCCGATTTCAAATCGAATTTAACGCAAAACCAGACGCTGTCGTTGTCGCTCTCGGACGTAGATCCGGATGTGACAGGCTATGTGATGGCCGTTGCCGAGAATGCCGAGGGGCTGCCCATCGCACACAACTTTCTGATCGGAGACCTCTACTTTCGTGACGCAGAGAAGTCGGTCGGACTGGCGGCCGTCAGCTTCGCGGCAAATTGGACAGCGGGCGCTGCCATTCCGTCAGGATCCGGAGCTTCGCCATCGGTGTCGATTCAGTTCAATGGGCAGGCAGGGGGATACAACCGGCTCCCCGTCACCGTGGCCATGGCCAACTTCCCGAGCCGAGCCGCGGGGGACCGGACGATGCTGATCCTCAACTCGATCGGGGGAGATTACTCGACGGAGGCAGGTTTGGGGACACGATCGGTCTTTGGTCTCCTCTACGACGATATGGAACAGCAGCAAAGCTTCAGCCTCTCTTTCAATTGCCAATACGCCCGGGTCTTGGACGATAGCAACCCCCGGGTTGTCCCGCGGCTTTCAACGGCGATTCCCGCGGGCCGAACCGGGTGGATGAAACTCTACTCGACGGACAGCACGCGGGGATTACTTGGGGCGATGGTCATTTGGAACCTGACCAACGGAATCAGCAATATGGGCGCCCACAACCTCCACCACCTGACCTTGTCGGATGGCGCCGGGACAACGGCAAGCCTGCCGGTCTATCCCAACTAAGCGAGAAAGGCGCACAATCTACCTGCAGCAGGGCGGAGAAAGGGCAACCCCTTCTCCGCCCTCGTCTTTGCCGCGATCTGATCTCCCTTGCTGGGAAATGGGGCACGTACTCTCGTCAATTGGCCCATTCAAGGTCGGATGGGGGGAATGACTGGGATGGTGAGAGTCGCGCGACTGGTCGTGGTCAGGGACGGCAGGTTGTAGCCCCCGCCCAGCCCAGTCAGCGATTCAATGAGTACTGCCCCGGAGATCGCTTCCACCTCCGTCGCCCAGAACTTCATCCATCCCGTTCTCCCGGCAGGAATCAAGGTGCTGTACCGCGGCACGGTCCGGGGAAAATTGTCGCCCAGGAAGACTCGCAACTGAGCGTTCCTGGGCGCCTCCGAGAAGCTGATTGCGGTATCGGCGTCGTCAAAGAGCAGCCCCGAGAGCGAAGTGAGCCGGTCCGCCCCCGTCAGGAGGTTCCCGCCAATCCGATTGACCACCAGCAGCGTGCTGGATCGGTTGTCGAGGGCAGGCAGGCCCGGCACCGCCAGCGCCCGGGGCAGTTCATCGTAGGTTACCCCATCGAAGGCGAGCGTGGCCGTCAACGAACTCGACTGACACGGCGGGTCTGCGATCCGGAGGCCCGCCACGCCAACCGCCGGGAGAGCGGCCCGATGGCCGCTCTCAAACTTGAGGAAGGCGCCTCCAATCAGATCGTTGGCGACGGTTGGACAGCCGTGGCGATCGAGAGAGACGGCGATCAGATAGCCCGTCACCCCGGGATCGTAATCACTCGTCAGAAAGCTGACCGTCTGATTCCTGGTCAACTGGACGACCTGATCAGCGACCGCGCCGCTCGTGCCGTCGACAAAGAAGAGCGAGATCGTCGCCGGATTGGCGGGATTGGTGTTGGTGAGGGTGATGAGGGTATCGCTGCTGGCCCGGTTGGCCGAGGAGGTGTAGACATTGTAGATCAGCACGCTCGCCGGCTTCTGTGGGTTGGGGAGTCCGGCGGCGATCGAGAGGGTTCCCGGGGCCACTGGTGGCGTCGTGACCGTCACACAGGTCGTTGGGCCCGGGCCGCCTCCAATCGTCGAGGAGATGCAATACTGGCTGCCCGCGGGGGATTGGAGGTCGACCTGGACCTCATAAACGATCGTCGCACTGCCGTTGCCCGGAATCGTTCCCGTCCAGGAGACCGACGCGGTCCCCGTCTGAGCGACGGTGAGCAGGGGAACGGTCGACTGCCGGTCGAGCACGACTCCGTCGCCAGGAACTCGGGTGACGACTCCGAGGAGGCAGGCGCCGATCGAGCTGCTGCACGAGAGTGCGCGCAACCCAACCGGAAGGGTTGCGAGGAATGAGGTAGTGATGGCCGAGGCCGTGTTGTTGGTCAAGGTCTGGACGATCGTCACTCGGTTGCCCGGCCCGACCGTCGAGCCTTGAGACGGAGTGATCGTGCCGCTCGGCCCCGTCACCGCCCCGACGCCCCCAGGGGGGCTGACCGTCAACTGAAGCAAGGCACTCGCGGCCAGCCCGCAGTTGTCCGTTGCCCGAATGGTGAGGGTATGCGTCCCGAACGGACGCGCGTTGGAGAGCGTGACGCGTCCCTGCGCATCGACGCTGACCGTCCCCGCATAGGTTCCCGCGCTCTCGACGACGATCGTGCTGACCGTCCCCTGGTCCGTCGGTCCGGTCGCCGGACTGATCGTCGCCCCACCTCCCGTTGAGACCTCTGTCGCGAGGTAGGTCAGAACTGGCACCGTGTTGGCGGTGACGTTGACCGAGAAGACCGCGCTCGCCGTTGTCTCTCCATTGCTGACCTGCAGCGGGAAGTTGACCGTGCCGAGCGACGCTCCACAGTCGACCGTGAAGTCGGCGGTGACCCTCCCCAGTGTGTTGTTCAGGTTGGTGAGCGACACGCCATTGAACCTCACGGCGGTCCCCCCAAAGACCGCTACCCGCAAGCTGCCCGGCACCACTGTCTGGTCGCTGATGGTGGCGAGCAGGGCTCCAGTCAGGCTGGAGCCCGCTTGCCGGGTGATCGCACCGGCAATGGCAATGGTCGGCGGCGGCGCCGGAGTGACCGTAAAGACATAAGCCGCCCCGGCGTTGCTCGCTCGATTGTCCGACTGATCGCCATTGATCCGCGTTGACGAGCTATCCTCGTTGGGAGCCCCGACGACAACCGTCTGACCAGCGATCGCCACAGAGTAGCCAAAATAGTCATCCTCCCCCGCGTTGCTCGCTTTGAGGTACCCCTGCTGGATCCACGTCGTCCCATTGCGCGCGAAGAGATAGACCGCGCCAGTGTCGACATCTGGAGACGACGCAAAGGCGGCGCCGACGACGACGGTCTCTCCCGAGATCGCCACCGAATACCCAAAGTAGTCGTACGCCTTGGCATCGTTCGCCTTGAGGTAGGCCTGCTGACTCCACGTCGTTCCGCTTCGAAGAAAGACATACGCCGCGCCAGCGTCCGCCGCGCCGTTGTCAGCCTGGTTGCCATTGACCCCCGTGGCACGGCTCGCTTCGTACCTGGCGCCAACGACGATCGTCTCGCCGGCGATCGCGACCGCATCGCCAAACTGATCCCCGGCTCCGGTATTGCTCGCCTTGAGGTAGGCCTGCTGGGTCCACGTCGTTCCGCTACGGGCAAAGACATAGGCTGCGCCAGCGTTGCTCGCACTATTAACCGACTGGTTGCCGTTGCTGCCCGTTGCCGAGCTGTCTTCTCTCCCTGCCCCAACGACGGCCGTGTTTCCCGAGATCGCCACGGAGAGGCCAAATGTGTCGGAGGGGTCCGGGTTGCTCGCCTTGAGATAGGCCTGCTGGCTCCATGCCGTCCCACTGCGGACGAAGACGTAGGCCGCTCCAGCCCGGGTCGCGCTATTGTCGGCCTGATTGCCATTGACGCCGGGGGCCGAGCTGGCCTCGCTGGAAGCTCCAACGACGATCGTCTCGCCGGCGATCGCGAGCGATTCGCCGAACTGATCCCCTGAGCCGGTATTGCTCGCCTTGAGATAGGCCTGCTGCGTCCAGACGGTTCCATTGCGGACGAAGACGTAGGCGGCGCCAGCCCAGGTGCTGCTGTTGTTGAACTGATTTCCATCCACGCCCGTGGCATTGCTCGACTCCTGATAGGCGCCAACCACGAGAGTCTCTCCCGACAAGGCGACGGAGGCGCCAAAGAGGTCGCCCGCATTGGTATTGCTGGCCTTGAGGTAGGCCTGCTGGCTCCACGTCGCCCCGTTGCGAACGAAGACATAGACGGCTCCGGCATCCCTCAATCGGTTGTCGATTGGATCCCCATTGATGCCGGTCGCGCCGCTGTCCTCATTCGGCGCGCCAACGATCACCGTCTCCCCCGCGATGGCGACCGCGAAGCCAAACTGATCTCCCCCCGCTCCGCGGCTGCTCGCCTTGAGATAGGCCTGCTGGCTCCACGCCACCCCACTGCGCAGATAGACATAGGCAGCGCCGGCCTCTCCTGAATCATTATTCGACTGGTCGCCATTGACCCCGAGGGCATTGCTCTCCTCCAGATAGGCCCCGACCACCACCAACTCTCCGGAGATCCCGACCGAGTAGCCAAACTGGTCTTCCGCCCCGGTGTTGCTCGCCTTGAGATAGGCCTGCTGGCTCCAGGTCGTCACATTGCGCACGAAGACATAGGCCGCCCCGGATCTGGCCGCGCTGTTGTTTGTTCGGTCGCCATCGATCCCGGTCGCGGCACTCGCTTCCTGCGGGGCTCCAACCACCACCGTCTCCCCGGCAATCCCGACCGAGTATCCGAAGCGATCTCCTGCCCCGGTATTGGTCGGTTTCAGATAGGCCTGCTGGGTCCACGTCGTACCGCTGCGGAAAAAGACGTACGCGGCGCCGGATTCCAACGCGCCGTTACTGGTCTGGTCCCCATTGATCAGCGCCGCGCTGCTGTCTTCTCCAGAAGCCCCGACGACCACGGTATTGGTCGCAATCGCCACCGAGTTGCCAAAACCGTCTGTGGGGCTCGTGTTGCTCGCCTTGAGATAGGCCTGCTGCGTCCACGTCGACCCGCTGCGGACGAAGACGTAGGCGGCCCCGGCGGCAAAGGTGTTATTGTTTGTCTGAGAGCCATTGACCCCGGTCGCGTTGCTGCCCTCCCCGATTGCCCCGACGACCAACGTGCTCCCGGAGATCGCCACCGCAGCGCCAAACTCGTCGGAGGCCTCCGTGTTGCTCGCTTTGAGGTAGGCCTGTTGCGCCCATCCCCCCACGCTGCGGAGGAAGACATAGGCCGCGCCAGCGTCGGGGGCACTATTGTCCAACTGATTGCCATCGATTCCCGTGGCATTGCTCGCCTCGCTGGCGGCTCCGACGACCACGGTATTGACAGCGATCGCGACCGAGTTGCCAAAGGCGTCCGAGGAGTTGGTGTTGCTCGCCTTGAGGTAGGCCTGTTGCGTCCACGTCGTCCCCCCGCGCACGAAGATGTAGGCCGCTCCGGAGTTGGTCGCGGTGTCGTTGATCTGTGTGCCATTGACCCCCGTCGCGTTGCTGTCCTCCTTGGTCGCCCCGACGACGATTGTCTCTCCCGCGATCGCGACCGAAGTGCCAAAGTTGTCAAAATTTCCGGTATTGCTCGCCTTGAGGTAGGCCTGTTGCGTCCATCCTTCCACCCCACGCACGAAGACATAGGCCGCCCCAGACTCCTCGGCATTGTTGTTGAGGGGGTCTCCGTTGACGCCCCTCGCGTCGCTCGAGTCGTACCGGGCCCCGACGACCACCGTCCCCCCGGAGATGGCCACGGCGTGGCCGAACTGTTGTCCCGCGCCCGTGTCGCTCGCCTTGAGGTAGGCCTGCTGGCTGATGGTCGGGTCGATCGTCAGTGGATAGCTCGCCTCCTGCTCCTCGACCACCAGTCGGAGCTCGTCCTCCCCCTCGGCACGTAGCCTTGCCACGACCTCCCGGCCCTCCGCGTCGAGAACCTTCAAGCCGCTGTAGCGGACGAGGGCCTGCCCTTTTGCTCTGCCGAAGGTCGCGCCGCACCCCCCATCGACGATCTCGACCACCGGGAGTCCTCCCCAGACCTTCAGGCGCAGCTCGAGCGGGGCCGCCTCTGTCCGTGCTAGCGGTCGTTTCCGGATCGTGTAGCCGTGCTCGAGGCCTGACGACTGGTTGCGGTACCACTCCTCGAGATTTCCGTCCCAGTCGTAGCCGATCCGCCGCCCATCAGTCTCGACCACCGGGGTCCTCTCCCCGACTGGACGCTGCTCGTCTCCCATTCCATAGCTCGTCAGCTCAAGCCCCCAATCCCAGTCTCCGCTCTTGGGGCGCACCCGGCCTCCGCGTCCGTCGAAGGTCGCCCATAGTCCCGTTTCCGGATTGAAGGCCTTCCACCCCTTCCACCCCTTCCACCCCTCCCACCCCTTCCCGGTTTCGGGTGCCTCCCGGATGGCATGCTTCCACGCACTGTGCGCGGCGAGGATTCCCTGCCAATCGGATCGCGCCATTCCCGCCAGCGCCCTCTCCTCCGGCGTTTCCCCCATTCGAGGCAAACTGACAGATTCAGATATCTCCGGACGATGTGCCCTGCCGCTGCTCAGACACGCCGCGATCAGCAGCAGGTTTCCAAGGATGACTCTCTGCAGACTCTTCAACATAGGGGAACCTTTCATTGGGGACACGGGCGATAGATAGATGCTCGGTCGATCTGAAATTGAATGCTCGCGTATTCCGACGCTGCATAGTGAAGAATCATCGCCCCATTTTTCAACTTAATTTTATTGCGAAATGTGGTGGGGGAAGGTCCCCAGTGGGTGGGGATATTTTCTAAGAAAGGGGAAAGGGAGAGGGACGGGAATCAAGAAACCAATCTAACCAATTGAAAAAGAAGACCTTAAAGAATCACATCGCTTTGCCGCACTCCGACACTCTCCGGCACAGGGCTTGCGAATCACAAAAGTGCCGAACGTCAACCGACGATCGGACTCCCCGGTTCGGTATCCGCCGACGGGAAGGGGGGGAGGGCCCCCGGGCAGAGGCCACGAGATGGCAGGGAGAGTCCGATCGAACAGTAAAATGGCGAAGGAGGGTAGGAGTATGACAACCAGGCAAGCCACCGGAATGGCGCCCGTCAAGACTGGAACCGTGGATCCATTGTTCCGCACATTCCAGGAGCGATTGAACAGACTCTTCGGCGAAACGATGCCAGGCCTGGCCCACTGGCCGGGCTGGATGGAGGCGCTCGGAGAGGAGAACTGGTCGATGAAGACGTGGGCCCCGAAGTGCGACATCTTCGAGACGGAGACGGAGATCGTCGTCAAGGTCGAACTGCCGGACGTCAAGCGCGAGGATCTTCACGTTGGAATCGAGGAGAACGTCTTGACGATCCGCGGGGAGCGGAAGTTCGAGGAGGAGACGAAGCGGGAGAATTACCATCGGGTCGAGCGCAGCTATGGCGAGTTTCGACGGAGCTTCACCTTGCCGACGTTCGCCGATCCAGCCAGGGTGACCGCCGAGTACAAGGAGGGGGTCTTGCGCGTCACGATCGGCAAGAAGGAGGAGGCCAGGCCGAAGACGGTCGAGGTCAAGGTCGCGTAGCCACTTGAAGACACGCCGTCGGGCATTGGCGATGGGCCGGCGAGGGAGAATCTCCCTCGCCGGCCCTTTGTGTTGGCCACGACCCTGGACAAAGCCCCCCTGCCGGTCTCGGTCATCAGAAAGAGAGGCCAAGCGCGTCGAGGAGGGCGTCTTTCGACGCGGGGACCTGCCGGAAGGCGTTGGCGAAGGTCGAAGTGAGCAGCTGCTCTTCTCCATTGGGAGTGCGGTAGCGGAGCGTACCCCGATGGTAATGGACCGTGTAGTCCGGGTCCTTGAGGACGTGCCCCGTCAAAATGGCGACGACATCCTCTTCCGGATCGATCTTGCCGGCGGCGACCAACTGCTGGATCCCGGCCAGGGTCACCGCCGAAGCGGGTTCACAGCCAATCCCGTCCCGTCCGATCATCGCCTTGGCATCGGCAATCGCCTGTTCCGAGACGCTGGAGACCGTTCCCTCGCTGCAGATCAGTCCGCGGACCGCCTTGGGCCATGAGACAGGATTGCCGATCTTGATGGCGGTGGCG
>Ga0169931_10011893_pt1 | contig 12167 bp, 11 predicted proteins | sample Kivu_15m_20L_FD_129675 | JGI IMG/M metagenome (GOLD analysis project Ga0169931, IMG submission 129675) | Freshwater microbial communities from Lake Kivu, Western Province, Rwanda to study Microbial Dark Matter (Phase II) - Kivu_15m_20L... | ecosystem: Environmental > Aquatic > Freshwater > Lake...
GAAGACGACGAAGATGACAAAGATGACGAAGATGTATATTCTTTTTTAATAGATTTATGTTTTGATGCTACTTGTTTTTTACTTACAAATAAATTTGTTAATAAATCGGTAATGTTTGCCATGTAATATGATTAACAAATAAAATAATTTGAAAAAGAATACGAGTTTATATTAATTTTCCCATAAATGTTCCCAGAATACATCTATAAGATATTCTCTTTTAGGATAAAATTTTCTAAATATTTTTCTATAATACATCTCTTCTTTAGTCTTTGGCAATGTCTTCATATTCACATTTAATTCATTTAATAAAGTATTTACAAATATATTAAATTCATTATCAGATACAAGCGCATTTATATAATTTGTTAATCGAAGTTCAAAATTAGTTAAAGAATTACATAAACATTGATGTTCTCTCCATAAATAATCATCCTTAATTATCTCTTCCCCATATACACTCTTTTCAAATGACTTTCTGAAAATATATTTACTAACAGGAGGTTTATCTGCATCATAATAATTTGGCTTACGGAATTTTGGATGTAATGTTAGCATATATTCTATTAATTGTTTATTTAAAAATGGATGTCTTACTTCTAGACCAAACATACTCGCCATTCTATCTGTTCTTAACAAATCAAATTTGTATAAATTCTGTAATAATTTTACACTTTGTCGTTGAAAATCACTATCATTTAATTCATTAAACTTTTCATAACCACCTAATTCATCCAAGCCATCACCAGTTAATAATACCTTTACATTCGTATTTGTTTTTATATAATTCATTAAATAATAAAAGGGTAGAGATTCTCTAACAGTTTCTGGTTCAAAACTCTCTAAATGATAAATAACTTTATCAATGTCAGAATTTAAAACAACCATTTGATTAATATTAATAATATGGTGTGAAATATCTATTGAATATTTTTTTTCTAAAAAATCTATAAAACTAGGAGCATATTCGCAGTCTAAATTTTCACCTGCTAATTGGTCTCCTAATGTAAATACATGTAACGGATGATTTATAAAATTATGATTATGTTCAACTAAATATTTAACAACAATGCTTAATATCAATGAACTATCAAAACCAGATAATAAAATGCCGATATTTTTGTCTGTATTCTTAAATCTACTTATAACACTTTGTGTTATTTTCTCTTGCAAATTTTGATAAATATCAGTTAAAGAATCAGGCTGAGTAGATTCAATACTACAAACAGATAAATCTTTAAAATTATCTAAAGAGTAATATGTTGTAAAAGTGTCTTGTTTTTGCATAATTGACTTATGAAATGACCAATAAGTTCCAGGTAACACATATTGAATAGTATATGATAAGTTATGTAGTATATAAGAAGGCAAGGCTTTTAATTCAGAAACAAAAATATATAATGACATATCTGCATTTTTAACATAATATAATGGCCTCATTCCCAAATAATCTCTACACGCATATGCATTTATTTTATTTAATTGAAATGTTTTAATATTTTCTGTTAATACAAATGAATATTCTCCATCCAACATTTCTAATGTTGATTCCAGACCATTTTTAATATATAATGGTAATATAACTTCTACATCTGACGTTGAAGATAAATCTTTATCTGTTAATTCATATGAATCACGTAATTCTGAATAATTATATATTTCACCATTACATAATAATCTTCTGTCCGGTCTATTTCTTAATTCAGGATAAGTCATTATTTTGTTAATAATTGGATCTTCAAAGGGTTGTGTAGCATTATATGAATTATCATTGATAGACAAACGATGATGTGCAAATACAAAATGATACTGTTTATATGTCATTATTTCATCTTTTGTTAATGTCAATTGAATAGTTTGTTGTTGAATCTGATTTAAATTATTTAAATTGTCAGATGATAAAATAACAAAATTTGAATCGTCTGGGCCTCGATGTTTCATTCTCATAAAGGAATTTATAAAATCAATATTGATACTTGTATCATTCGTATAAATAATAAATTCAAATCCGCCCATAATTAATATATCACTATATATTAATTCCTAAAATATTTCGCGAATTTATTTTTCATTATTATGAATAATAATAGTATGAAATTCATCAAATTTCTTAAATATCTCTGTTTTATCACTTGTAGTTATACGTTTTACATGTAATTTTTCTTTTAATTTTTCAATAAACGCTTCTTTTAATTGTTTCATATTTTCATTAATTAATTTATTATTATTCTTTAGATAAATAATATAAAGAACTAATTCTTCGTTAATCATTTTCTCAGTATCTTTATTCAATAAACTTTTTACAGAACTCGGTTTTCTAACACCCTTTTCTTCCTTTTCTTTTGATTCATTAAAATAAAATGATGCAGTCTTTTCATTAAACTTTAATAAGTAAATATCCTCTATAACACCATTTTTAACATTCCATTTAATATCTTTAAACTTGATTTTATCAAAATTATGAACAACTAATTCTTTTACGTTTTGAATAACACTCTCTTTACTATCCTCATCTATTAGGCCTGGTTCAAACAAATATTTAGCAAGATAGTAATCTATAAAGGAATAATATCTATCCAACTTTTCATCGTATGTCAATTGACTCCATTTCTTAAAATATTTTCCCTTTTGCCGTTGGATAGGTTCCTTTTTCATGTGTAATATTGTATATATGTGTTGATACAACTCCTGATTTAAATTACTTATAGAATTACGTAAAAATCGCTGAGAAACGTCAATCGATTCTAGAATGTGTTTATATTCAATAATTTTATCATCATACACGTTTATTATAGCCCGTGTCGTTGAACATGATGTTTTTAATATTAATTCTTCGGTTGAAACTAATGTAATATCTTGTTCCTTTTTAACATTAATAGGTATAAAGGTTTTATAATGAACAAATAAATATTCATGAATATTCAAACCAGTTTCCATAACAAGATTGCTAATATTATTCACAATAATCTTAAATTTATCCTTTATTTTCTTTGTCTTTATATTTGCATTTATGTATTCTTCAAGATACTCAACTGAATCCTTTAATAACTCATATTGAGTAGGTGATAAATAATCTTCATGTAATTTATTAAAATAGCATATAATATTATCTTTTTCATTCAAAAGTACGTTATGTTCTTTATACAAAATATATTTATCATATAGGTCATTATATAATTTCCCATTATCTTTTTGATTTTTTAACCAATCTATACGATTATTTTTTGTATTTTCATTCAATAAAATATATGGACATATATTATATGCAGTTATAATATCTTTATGAAAAAATAAAAACCCAGGTAATTCTGGACATAACTCCTTTTCCTTAATAGAATATTCACTTTGAATTTCAGACATTTTTTGAAAGTCAATCTGTGCCTTTTGTCTTTTTTTTTGTAATTCATCCATTAATTCTAAAGAATTTGGTTTATTCTTTATTCTATGATACTCCATTGAATCATTTGTTCTTAAAATCCGTTTATATTCATTTTCTCGTTTTGTTTTACCTTTTACTATTTTTAATTCTTTCATTGCAATTTCCAATTCATTCATATATGTTTTTTTTCTTGAATTTAATTCATTAATGTAAGCGTCATCTGATACAGATATAGTTTTATTAATAATTTCTTGTATACTATTTTTTAAAAAAGTAATACGTTGATTTACTAAATTTTCATGCTCCATATTTCTTATCATACATGTATTCAATATTATTTTTCATTTTTTTTAACGTTTATCTAAAAATCATTTTTAAATTCAATTAATTCAATATTTAATATTTTGGATAGCTTCTCAACCTCTTTAATATCTCTATAAGTATGTTTATAAATTACCTTTTTTATTTTAGTGGAAGAAATAATTTTTAAACACGCCTTACAAGGACTCATTGTAGTATACAATATAGCATCCTCAAATTTACTTTGCGCATAAATAATAACATTCATTTCAGCATGAATAACTATATCATTTATTAAATTTCGATTCGTCCAATCAATAGCAGAATCATCCATACCTGAACGTAATGCATTATACCCAGTAGAAATAATACGCTTATCACTCATAGATACAAGAACTGCTCCCACTTTATTAAAGTCATTACTTCTCATTTTAATAACTTCTGCTATCTGCATAAAATACATATCCCATGATGGCCTTCCTCCAAAATTTAATACTCCAACTTCTCTATAATATTTTTGTACAGATATATCTCTTATCATTGCTGCAGTTATTTCATCATCAAAATAACCTAATTCTTTTCTTCTACCATCAACATAAATATATGAACCCCACATTTTTTTTAAATTATTATAGTATACACCCATATACTTTGAAGAAATACTAGATAAAGCTTTTTGATTATGTTTACTCTGTTTTAATGTAATTATTCTTAAATTACATTTTCTATTATCCAATCTATCTCCATTTATATAATCTACCACTTCATCCTTTCCTAAAACAATATTATCAAAATAGTTCAATATAAAATGAGACAATACAAACGACTTGCAACATATATATCCCCCCTTACTCATATACCAATTATATTTATACATATGAATATATATCTCTTTATCTATAATAATATCCTGATTCATTATCCTGAAAACATAATTACCATCATCATTCTTTATTCTATTAAATATACTTTTTATTTCACATATAACCAAAAAATACTGCGCCTTATTATTCTCTATACACATCTTTGTTTTAATAGCACTATCTAACGAATTTACAGTTGTTATATAATATGAATTAATACTTATAGACCTCTCTGGAAAAATAATGTTTGTATATAAATTGAACACATTTTCGCGTTTACAAATTCCAGAATGTAGTTCTTTGTTTTTGCGTAGAATTTCTGTGAAATGTTCATCTTTTGAGACATCATTCTTTACCATATTTTTTAAATGATATTTGTCTATCCATAAATCGTATTGATATGCGGCATCTGTTTCGTTTTTATAAAACATATGTATTGTTTTATTGTTGTGTGTAATATGTACACGCCATTTATTTCTATTTTTATCAAATATTACGTTATGATATTTGCTTTTTCGTATATTATTATAATCGGTTATAGGTCTTAAGTTTTCTCTTCTATTATCGAGTGTATTTTGATTAATATGTTCGATTTTTATATTTGGATGGTTTAAAATGTGTGCATAAATATACTCATGTAATAGCCATTTTGTATTGTTTATTTTACAATATACTTGTTTATCTTTATTGACATGCCATTTAAATGTATTTAAAGTATTAAAATCTTCATTGGAGATGTATATTTCATAACCATAATAGTATAATGTAGAGTAATTCATTTTAAAATAAATATTATATTATTTTAAATTCATTCTATTTTTAAATACGTGGTCAATTTTAAAAAAGTAATTTCTATATGTATAATATATGATTCCAGATAAACTATTTATTAACTTGAAGATTCTTGGCAAGATTCAGAAGAATGGAAGAATATCTCGTAGTATAGATGGTGTCATAGCATTAGAAAATGAAAGTTTTTATCAATCGATTAAGCGGTTTGTTACAAATGATAGCAGGCGTCAGTCTGTGTTTGAGATTAATAGTATTATTAATGAAACAATAGATTGTATGAATCACATTGTTAATTCTAAATTTATGAATAAAATGTATAGTAATACAGATGAATATTATAAAAATTGTGAAGATTTAAACTTGCTTGTTAAAGAATTAGCTTTATCCAAGACTGGGATTGAAAATTTAAAATTTACATACTCTGCAGATCCAAATGTAAATTCTCAACTTGATATCTTAATGATAAAGATAGAAAGTTCAATTAAAGATATACAACATAAATTAACTTATTTCCAATCTTTTTTACCAGAATCATATAGAAAAAACATCGAAGTACAACCCATTATTCCAAATTATTATATGAATGTATCCTCATCTTCTAATAGTATTCAACAGGGATATACACAAGGACAAGGCGCTATTAATGTAGAGTTCAATAGTGGGCAGAGTACATCTCAGACTCACAGTTATTCTCCAACATCTTATTTGACTCATGAAGAAAATATTGATATTCATATTAGTAATGACATGGATGATTTAGGTGAATTAAACGAAATAGATGATGAAACGATTATGGAATCTATTGTTTAATTTTTTTTTTTAAATAAATAATAATAAGATAATGAAATCGCTAGATTATACTTTAGAATCTTTACCTGGAAATCCTTTAGAACACCCTAATGCTATTTTACCATTAAATAATCCTGTATCCATTTTACAACAAACAAAAAGTCAAATTACAACAAATCCTTTTATTAAAGAACGTGATACAATAATTAATCCCACATTTAATAATATAAATGAAAATGTTTCAGTAACATTTATGGATATTTTAGATGATTTAATGAATAAACCAGATGATGAAACCTGGATTGATTATATTCCAAAAATTTTGTATAAAGATAATCGACTTAGTTATATAGCCGTTTTATTATTTTTTATAGCCCTTTATATATTATTAATTAAATAAATTATATAAAAGTAATATAAAGATAAGAATGTAGTAATAATATAAATGAAATTTAGGTATTGGACACTTTTAAAATCAGATACACATGGATTAGGAGTATTTGCAGCAAATAGAATACGAAAATACTCGTTTATAGATATTGCTGTAAGAGAAGACAAAAGTGTTACTGCACTTGCAATGTTATTAAATCATTCTTATAGGCCATCAGCTAAGATAATGTATAATTTTACAACAAAGACATATAATATTTATAGTATAAAAACTATAGATAAAGGTAAAGAAATAACGATTAATTATTATGCGACACCCTATTTTATTAGAAAATGTATATTATTAGATGAGGATTAATAATTTATGTGTACATAAATGAATAGTGAGTATCATGGTTATTGTGTGATTCTAAACAATCATCAATAAATTTTCTAGTTATATGAATTGTTTCTGTATAAACATGTTCATTTGATTCTTGATGATTATATTCTGTTTTATTTTTGGATTTTATGATATTTAAATTTGACGTATTATATTGCCCAGTTAAACATAAGTAGTTAATTTTACTAAATATTTTTTCTAAACATTTTTTAAGTTGTCGTACACCATCTTCTTTGGGTGTTTTTGAATCAATAATATATTTTAACAAATCATTATCTAAATTAATATATTTGTTCTTTTTAATATTAAGTGTATCTATAATATTAGGAATAATTTTATCCGACGCAATTGTTAGCTTTTCTTCAATGTTCGGACTATCAATATGAATGACTTTCATCCTATCTGATACAATTCTATCTACCTTGTCTATATCATTAAATGCAATAACAAATAACGCTTTGCTTAAATTAATATTAATATTTGATAAATAATTATCTTGAAATTTATCATTCTGTTCCTCATCCAAAAGATGAGTTAGAATTCCATTAATTTCTCGCATTTTATGCTCACTAATTTTATCAATTTCATCTAGATAAATGATTGGATTCATACAACCAGCATTTGTTAAAATTTCTACCAGTTTACCTGGCTTAGAACCAACATATGTCTCCGAATGACCAGTTAACACATTAACATCATTTAAACCTCCAAAATTAATTTGATAAAATGGCAATTCCAATGCCTCTGCTAATGATTTCAAAATTTTTGTCTTACCCACACCTGGCGCTCCACATAATGCTAATATATGACCCTTACTACATGGATTAGATATCTTTCTAGCTAGAAATTCCATGATTTCATCCTTAACTTTATCCATCTTATGAACCTTTCTATCCAAATGTTTTCTAACTTGTTTAAAATAATTATTAATCTTTTCCTCAGAATCATATACCCTCACTTTAAGTGGCTTATGTCGGCCAAATGGTAGATTAATCACTGTCTTTAACCACGCTTTACACTTTGCATAATCACTATTTCCTAACTTTTGCATCGTTTCATACTTGTCTAATAAAAATACCTTTGTTTCCTTGTCCACATTCAATAACATTATTTGTTGTTTCAAATCTAAATGTCCATCTTGTAACTTACGCTTCTTTTTAAATGCATTGATATCATTCTCAATATGTTTTAATTTTCTTTTCAACTTGTCTTCGCGCAAAGATTTCTTTGAATCTAAATTATTCATATCACTTGTTTGAGCAGGAGGAGGTAATTCCAATCCAGACATTGCTACCGATGTTGTAGATGGCAATGTACTGTATATCCATTCAATCGGACACATATCCTTTATTTCAATCCAATAAATCTCTTCTGGATTACGAGGATTCACTAACTCATCAGCCACATGCGCCATTGCACATATATAATAATCAACTCTATTCATAAACGAATCATATATAGTAACAATATCACCCTTTTTATAATTAATGTTCAAACACCAATCCCCCTTTAACATGATTTAAATATTGTAAAAACATATAACACATATTTAAATTCAATTTTTTTATACATCTCGAAACGCAATTTTGCGTTTATATACTATTATGATTGTGTTAAGCTTTTTGGCTTTTCTGGTATACGGGCTATTGGTTTAATTTTATTGATAACATAATAAAATGGATTTTTGATTGTATCATATACATTTTCTACGAATGAAATATGTTCCGTCATGTTATCATTTCCTTGTTTTACATATTGGATTTCTGTTTCTAATTTATCTAGGCGTTTGGCAATCTCTGTTTCCAGTCTGTCTAGTTGTGTGATAATTACATCTAGTTTATCTAAAACGAAATCTTTTGAACTTTCCATTTATCATACTATAATAAATTAAAATTATAATTAAAACAATTATTATAATATCAAAGATATCAGATAGACTTGTTGTTCTGGTTAATTTTATATATCTTTTATCATTTAGTTCCGGATATATTTTTTTTGATAACATTACAGCATTACTTACTGAAGATTCCATCGATGTAAATTTATAAAAACTTTTACCATTATGTGTACCTAAATTATACATATTTTTTATTTTATTATTCTCAAATGGTAAAAATCCTTTATTGGATGTTAAAATAAAAGCAGTATCTTTAGAAATCCATTTTTTAAGATGAATATCATAATAAACACCTGGCGAAATGATACTTTTTGTTGGCATAGGTAAATCAGGATACGCCTCTTTTAATTGTAGAAATATTTCATCAATTAATTCATTTGGCTCACATTCATTAGCTGTTTTTTTATTATTTGGTGATTTTTTATCATTAATTGTAACAGCTGTTGTTATAACTGTTTTTGATTCTGGTTCATTAAAAGACATATAATCAGTTAAAACAATAAAGGCAATTCCCCAAGAGGATTTTGGAAAACCATATATTTTATTAAGATTTAATGCTGTGTTCCAATGAAATGCAACTGGTATATAATCAATATAAGCAGTCTCAAGAGCATATTCTCTCAAATTTCCCCAACTATGCTGTATTTTAAATTTATCCACCATTTCCAATAAATTTTTAGGAGGAATTGCCATTACATAATGTTTTCCATAAACCGTTTCTAAGGGATTAAGAGTAATAGAAACAATTTCATCATTATTTATGTTAATATGTTTTATATCTGAACCTAAATAAAAATCAACATTTCTTTTTTCCAAAAACTCTCTCCATATTTTAAACAATCCTACATCATTTGGATATTTAGGCTGATATAATGAATAAAAAAATTGTTGATTAAATAATTGTAAAAATTCATGTAACGTATATTTATCTATACCACCTCCATCGGTCAGTTTACACACTCTATCTATCATCTCAATTGATTCTTCTTTAAATTTATTATCATATAAATAATCTTTTAAAATCGTATTCAACCCATGATAATCATTCACCATTAATTTCATAAATTCAAAACTTAATCTTAATAATTCTCCCCAAGATAGTACTGAAAAAATCGTTTCCCCACCAATTTCTGTAATTGAAAAATTATATTTTACAAATAAATCATGAAAATCAACACCCATTTCTTTTAATAAATCTATAAATACAGTATACGTTTCACTATATATTCTTGGACCATGTTCCGTAAATAATGTATTTACTCTTCTTACAGAATGACAACCTCCTATCACATTTTCTTTGTCTATAATTAAAACCTTTTTATTCAATTGACTAATACATTGCGCTAAGGATAATCCAGATGGCCCAGCACCTATAATGACAACATCATATACTTTATCTAATCCTCTATTCATTATATTAAATGAATAAAAAATTTTTTAATAAATAAATCTTAATAAACTAGATACATACATTATTCCTCATCTGCCCAATTTGTATCCTTTACATCCTTTAAGTTGTCAAAATCAATCTCCTTCGTCTTATCTACTAATTCAGAATTTAACTTTTCTACAGTTACGATTAAAACACCATCTGACATACTCGTAGTAATTGTATCCTTATCAACAAAAGAAGGAACTTTGACACGTCTCATAAAATACCCATGACGAAACTCAGAATAAACAGCCTTATATTCCGACTTATCATATAATGGATTAAATTTATTACCAGAAATCAAAAAGAATTGTTTACCTCTCAACTGAACCGTAATATCACTTTCAGAAACTCCAGCTAACTCAACATAAATAACATATGAATTATTACGTTCATATAAATTTACCTTTGGTGAATGTTGATACTTTTTCAAATTATCAAGCTCAAATAAAACCTCCTTAAAACTACGATATGGCTTATTAACAGATGTCTTTTTAACATGCTTATTAACCTTTTCTTGCTTTTTCTCCTTATCTACATTGTCTACAACTTGATTATCAGTCGTATCATCAATGCGCATGTCTTCCATTTTTCTATATCGTTTTAATATATCTTAAAAAAACTCTATTTTCAATTTTTTTTAACAAAATTTCCATCTATTATTACAATTATGACAAGTTACAAATGTTGTCGCAGGTTCATCGGCTGACCGGGTCTGTAATTGATAATAAGATGTCTTGTATGTTTTACATTTGCCACATTTAAACATACCTTGTATGTCTACATCTTGTGTATTAATAGCATACGCTTCCTCCCCATATTCCTTTACAAGTTTATTATATTTGAATGGAAATAATTGCTCCGCATTAAAAAAGACAAGTTCAAATTCAGTGAATTCCTTCTGAAAAAAACGATGAATTAAATCTTTATTTTCAAGATAACTATTCGGATTTAAATTAATATAAATCCTCACAGCCCTAGTAATATACATATATTTAAACATAAAATCCCACTCTTTACTAGGACACGTAGATACAGCATAATTAAAAATACCCCTCTCCAAATTTAAAGAAAACTTTTGAATTTCATCCCCAGAATATGTATATGGCTCTTTATTATACTCTAATAATAACTTGAAAAACTTATTATACACATTCTCTCTATATGGATGTTTAGGAATAAATTCGTCAAAACATAACGAAATATTTTCTATATTCTTAATTTTTCTCTTATATGGCATTTATTATACGTAATAACCTTAATTTATTAATAACTTTTCATTTTTAAATTATTTTATATTCTTAAATTAATTTATTTTCTTATAATATAATATGTCAAGATTATCATTTTCAGATTATTTCTTAGATTCTGAACCATCCACCCCAGAATTACCCGATATCGAAATGAGCGATGAAGAATATGACGCTTCAACTACAGATACAGTCGACTTGTTACAACAAAAAGAAGATTTGAAAAAACAAATTAAAAACGAACAAAATCCAGATAAACGTAAAGAATTACAAAATACACTCAGAAATATACTAGAACAACTAAACTTGAAAGAAGAATCCGAAGGATCTGACGTCAGCACAATGACATCCGAAGACACCACATCTTTCTTTAAAAATTTATTAGGAGTCCCACCACCTACCATTACAACAACTGCACCAGAAGGCACCCAAGAACAAATTAGCTCTCCTCCCCCATCTCCAAAAAAATCCAAACGCAAGTCAGTCAAGAAATCAAAGTCTAAACGCAAGTCTCCAAAAAAATCCAAACGCAAATCAGTCAAGAAATCAAAATCCAAACGCAAGTCAGTCAAGAAATCAAAGTCTAAACGCAAGTCGGTCAAGTCCAAGCGCAAGTCCGCAAAGAAATCAAAGTCTAAACGCAAGTCGGTCAAGTCCAAGCGCAAGTCCGCAAAGAAATCAAAGTCTAAACGC
>Ga0169931_10011894_pt1 | contig 12167 bp, 12 predicted proteins | sample Kivu_15m_20L_FD_129675 | JGI IMG/M metagenome (GOLD analysis project Ga0169931, IMG submission 129675) | Freshwater microbial communities from Lake Kivu, Western Province, Rwanda to study Microbial Dark Matter (Phase II) - Kivu_15m_20L... | ecosystem: Environmental > Aquatic > Freshwater > Lake...
ACTCTAGATCAAATGGCTGAATCACACAGAATATCATCAACTAATAAATATAAATTTAATAATTCTTCACATCGTGGATACGATTTGTTGGATAATTTTGAAATTTTTCTTAATCAGAACAAATTCAATATTAATTTAAAAGAGGAACCCAAAGGATATTCGAAGAATATCAATAAATCAGAGAATATTCCTATTTTTACGAATCGAATTTCCACGAAATCTTTTCCTGCTGGAAAATTTATTAATAATTCAGAAAAATACAATGAGATGTTTCTCGTTGACGATACAAAATATTTTCATGAAAATTTTAATTATTTTAAAGATATTAATTCATGGCATACAAGGCATAATTTCATCAACAACAACGATCTGAGGTTTGAAGACAATTCAGAGTCGATTTCTAACAGAAATCAGAATAAACAAATAAACAGTAATATGCATGCAGGTTTTAATTATGTTTATCCTAGTTTAACTTTTCGAAAATTGAAAATAAGTGAAAAGGTAAATAATTATGTCTTAGATTTAGATTTTTAAAGAAAAATTATTATCACAAATAAATGCTTCGAAGCATAGAGTCCTCGCGACAATTTTTTCAAGAAGGGAGGGAAAATATAAAACATGTCCGCCCTATTATATTCATAAAAACATTTTAGATAATTCTAAAACAGTTCAGCGAACAGAAAAAATACCACGATCTTTAAAGGAAATTAATTCTTATTCAAAATTCAAGAAAAATGCTGTTAATAATAATGAAAAATACACTGGGGAACATTTATCAAGTGATATTTGTTCATTAAAACAAAATGAATTTAAGTCTAGCCAAAATGATGAATTTTCAAGACAACATAATTACAAAAATAAAGGGGAGACAGAGTACTTTAACAATAATAAATTAAAACAAGAGAAAATGAAATTAAAATATATAAAAAATGATGGATCATATAAAATAAATTCTTCATACATTGAAATTGGCCAAGAAACATTAAAATTGAATGAAGTTTCCTCTAGAACCCTTCATTGTGTAAATAATCATAACTTTAATTATTTAATTAATATCAATATATTTCTAATTTTTAGGCAGTGGAGGGACCTTCGTACCTAATGGAAAATAAAATTGATCAAAAAATTTATGATGATGGTCGAAATATTTATCATAATACGATGTCATCAGATCCTGTAAAGGAAGATATCTGTTCTATTGAAGATGAACTTAAAAATTTAACGACCGATGATCAAAATATTCAGAATGACTCATCTCATGATAATGATTCTGAAATAATACTTAAGTTAATGATATACTTGCCCAATAATATTTGTGAAATCATAACAATTAAAAAAGAAGATGAAGTCGATCAAAAGGTTGATAATTTATGTAAATTGCATAAGCTTCCAGAAGCTTTAAAATGTCCTATAGTCAAACTGATTATTAAAGCGATATCTTCTTTAGATAAAATACTCTATTCTAAAAAGAGTAAAAAGAAAACTAAAATTGTAAATGAAAATTTTAGGAATATATGTATCGGAGGTAATGCCTTCTTCAATCATTCATTTTCATATACTGAAAATAATGAATTAAAGAAGGCAGTTAATTTTGAAAGGTCGGATTCATTATCTGACTAATCTTGTAATATTAAATTAGAATGTGATGATTATAATGAAGATAACAGGAATAAATTAAATAAAACATAATAATTAATAATTATTAATAAATAAATATACTATTTAAATTACCTATAATTAAAATCAAATATATATTAATAATTGGTGGCTATAAAGATATTTGGGTATTCTAATAAAAATTTTTTTTAATATATTCGTAAAGGATTTGATGATAATTTTAGAAAATTAAAATTTTTATACATTTAGATATTTGAATTCCATCTTTCTTTATTCAAAATTATTGTTCAATACAAATCATAACAAATTATAAATTTCTATTAAATGGAGAATCATTCTTTTACCTACAAAAGCTTTGAAATTATTCCTCTCTCTAATTTTAATGAAGTGATGGACATAATCGAAGATTTCGTATTCGATGACAACAAAGATTTAGCTAAAGAGGTTATCTGCACAATTTGCCAAAATATTGTTTATGATCCTTGTTCTTGCAATACCTGCCAAAATATATTCTGTAAGAAATGCATAGATCAGTGGATTAAGAACAGTCACAGATGCCCTATGAGATGTAATCAAAGTGGATTTTTTAGATCACAGGAAATTCCTAAGATTACAAAAAATATCATAAACAAAATAAAATTAAAATGCATAAAATATAGTGAAGGATGTAATGAGCCGGTTTCATACGAAAACTTTTTCAAACACCTTAAGAGCTGCAAATATATCAGATTCAAATGTGAGTATTGTGAATTCGAAGGAAGCCAAGAAAAAAGCATAGAACACTCTAAAAATTGCGCTAAATCTTACAGAGAATGCCTTGGATGCAAAGCAAAGTACAAGAAGAAAGAATTTGATATATTTCATTTAAAGGATGCTTGTATTAAAGAAATACGTAAATTCATCTAAATGAAAAATTATTTTAGTAAAAAGAATGGATGGAATGAAGGGCGAACTGTCAAATCTGAAAGAAGAAAATAAAAAATTGAACGACGAACTTAAAAACTTTCAGAATGAGGAGGTAATGAGATTAAATTCCATTCAAATTCTGTATTAATATTTTTATTTATTAATAGTGGTGATAGTTCAATAGAGTACATCAAAGAAGATAACTTTTACATATTTGATTTGAAGGGTTATAACACAAACATAAAATTCCTTGAGAAATGTGATATATTTTATGCAACTGATGAACAAAAAAAATGTTATATATGTGATTTATCAACTCTAGAACAAATAGAAATCACAAGCAAATACAAAGTTAGAGGGAATATTATATATTTCAAAAATATGAAGAGCTTAGGGTATATTTCCAACAGCGATTTAATATTATACGATATAAATAAAAATACAGCATCTTCAAATTATATAACAAGCACAGTCTCCTCAAACAATTTTATGATTTATCACAATAAAAACAAAAATCTTATTTTTTCTGAAAAAAATGATGGTAATTTAGAAGTGAGTGAGTATCTTTGTTCAGGGTCTTATTTATCGATTAGCTGGAAAAATCAAGTAAATTTAGGAAATCGAAGCAAAGTATTATACATAAAAGAGTCTAATGAATTCATAAAATTTTATCAAAATCGTGTAACAAAAATTTCAGAATTAGATAAATACAGGGGCAAGTCAACAGAGAAGACCCTTCTGAATATTATATTTTCACCTAAGGACAAAGTAGTTTATATGAAACACTCGAAATATATAATAATCACCCAACTTAAATCCCTCATAATTTTAAATTATGAAACTCTAGAAATCTTAAAAGAAATAAAAAACATCCACCAGCATGAAATCATCCATTTGAAAAAGGGAAAATTAAATCAGAATTATTTCTTCCTTACTGCTGATGAATCAGGCTGCATTAAGCTTTGGAATTCTGTAGAATTCTTCTGCTTTTTTGAAATGGCTACAAATCTTCAAATAACTTCGATAGATTATGTGAAGTCTAAGAATTTTCTTTATGCTTTGGATGTAGAAGGAGTGATAAGAGAATGGAATTTAAATACCAAATTTAAATAATTTATTTATCTTATTAGATAAAAATATTAAATTAAAATTTATAATTCACATTATAAAATTAAATGTTCAATATTAATCCATTTGAAAATTTTACAGAAATAGAACAAATATCATACCAAGATGAATTGAAAAATTTACTCCCAGAATATGTTAGTGAAGAAAACCAAGATATGGGAGAAGAATTAGTTTGTGTAATTTGTATGAATATCGTATATGATCCGCTTAGTTGCTCGAAGTGTCAAACATTATTTTGTAGCCGGTGCATAAAAGAATGGTTAAGCCTAAAAAATTATTGCCCTATTAAATGTCAAAACGTTACAGCGCAAACGATTCACAAAAAGATAAAAGATCTTCTCTCAAAAATTAAAATCAAATGTCCCAGGAATACTGCAGGGTGTAAAGAAAGTCCTTTTTACGAAAATTTAGAGTCACATCTAAAAAATTGTCAAATTTTGAAATTCAAATGTGTCTATTGCTTTTTTACTGGAAGCAAAACAGAATGTCTAGAGCATGTGAAAACTTGCAAACTTTCTTTTGCAAATTGTGAGAACTGCGGAGGAGAATACAAGAAGAAAAGAAAAGATCTTCACACTTATGAAATTTGTGTAGAAAAGATAACATTGAAAATGGTAACAATTTCTCAAGAAATTGTAGAAATGAAACAAAAAAATCAAAACTTGAAGGATATTTTAAAAATTTATAAGTTTCCAGCTGAAATAGTAAAGGAAGTAACGATTCCAAAAAAGTATTTACTATAAGAATTAAATATATTTAGAGATATGCCTATACAAGCTTTTAAAGAAGATTTCAAAATCAATTTAAGGAATAAAAATTCCCAGTTTGATTACATAGAATCGAAAAAATATAAATTTTTACAAGAATTCGAGTCTTTGGTTTTCTCCAATAACTCAAGTGAATTTAAGCAATTAGACATTTATAATATTAAAACAGATCTGTTTCTTAAATTTCCTAGCACAAATGTTATAGACTATGATGATTGGTTTTATATTAAACAATATAAACTAGTTGTTCTAATTAGTAAAAATACATTTTATTTCTACAACGTTAATGATGGATCATTGATATCTGAGAAAAAACTTTTGATCGACACTAAAAATAAAAAATTAATCTACAACAACAAAATGAATAAAATGGTTCTAATTTCAGAAGACATCATAAAGGTTTTCAATTTCTTTTTTAAAAATAAAAATGTCGATATCAAATTACACCAGACAATAGAGCTCAATTATTCATATGGCTATTATTTGAAGGCATATAATTACTTTTTTACATACAAAAATTCTACATTGCAGTTGATCAACTTGGAAGATGGAAAAATATCATGCAGTAAGGATATGTCGCTTCAAATACCTAATGAGTATACATTTCAGAAGAAATTTAATACTGCTTACTTAAAAGAATATAATCTGCTTGCTATTCTTTATAATGATAAACTGGTCTTTTTCGATTGCTCAACTTTGGAAATTAGAAAGATCATTGAGGGTGTGAGTGGAAAAATTAAAAAAGTAATCTGTAATGGCATAAGTTATTTATTTACTTATGATGATAATTATATTATAAGAATTTGGGAAGTTTTCAATTTTACATGTATGAATGCCTTTAAGACGAGTAATAAAATTCTTTCTGTTGAATTTTCAATTGCAAATCAAGTAGTTTATATCATACAGAATAATTATGATCTGATCGGATCAAAAATCAAATTAATTTAAATTTAGAAAAATTTTAAAAACTTTTTTAAAAATATATTAAGTAAATGTGTATCAGTTTGTTTATAATTATATTTATATTTCCAAAAAGAGAAATTATATATTAAATTTATGTATCAACAAGAATTTTACTTATTCGAGATAAATAAAAGACATTTAATTTTTTGAATGAATGTTTAGGGAGGGTATTAATAAATTTTATAGTTCAAAACTTATAAAACAAACAAAATTTATATTCTTCGAGGAAGGATTTTTATCATGACCTTTGTAAGATGATTAAAGTTAGCGAGTATTTAATCCCACCGAATACTTAATAAATGGATATTAATCAATGAATATTAGATTACATAAATTAAAACCACCAAATATAATAAATAAATACGATTTTTGATGTTTAAAATTTCAAATCAAGCAAAATAAAATAAAATTTTAAGAACGAATTATATAAATTTATTTATTTTTAGAAGATTTAGTATTCTCCTCAATAATTTTTTCATAACTTGAAAACCACCATTGGATGAACTTTTCTTTGTCTACATAACCAGAAGATGAAATGAAATAATAAACAGATCCTGCTTGGCTGGCCACATCCATGAATTTCATTTGGTATTCGATATTATCACTAACCACAAGTAAATAAAGTCTAAGAGAATCACACAGACGAGGGATGTCAATGAGAGTTCTCTATTATTAGGTTTAATAACACGATATTTTTACATTTGTACTAAAGAATTTGTTGCATATGTCTCTTACTCTTTCTTCAGAATATAGGTATTTATTCAAAGAATTTTTCCATTTTTCCGAAACTACCTTAGGGAAATATAATTTTAGTCTAACATCTGGCCATTTAAATTTCCTTGGGTTATTTTGCATGTACTCGTCTAAAAGAGGACCTCTATGAGCCATTCTCCTACATCCTAATAGAAATATTAAAAATTTTCTTTTTACCTGGAGAATCCCAACTGCCTCTACAACATGTCCAATGGGGATGCCAAAGGATAGAATTCTTTTCCAAGGATTTAGGATCAGCAAAATCTTTTACAAAATTAACCAGCTTTGTTCCTGTACTTCCGTGATCCCATTTTCCTGAATGACAAAGACATGCTCTATTATGATTTTGTGTATTTTTGTAAATTTTTTCACATGCCCATCTTAGACAATATCTGGGCTCATCTTTTTCCTTTTCACGTTTGAGTTTTAATAATTCTAGCTTAGTAACTGGGTTGTCATATTGCTTAATTGGCTTGAAAAAATCACATTTAATTATGAGTTGCGATACTGAAAAGTTTTTATAATTTTCTCCTAGGCCGGGATTGTCCAAAGGCTTGGGATAGAAATTTAATTTTGCTATTTCGTCAGGCCAAGAGGCTGTAAAATGTTTTCCTTTTTGGCAACCTTCAACTAACTCTTTTCCAGAATTGCAACATGTCCATGTAGAATGTTTAACAAATCCAGGGTGAAATTTGCAAGATTCTTGGTCATTGAGAGTAAAATATGACCCGCATGCTGAATCTGGATGTTGTGTCCTTGGATTTATATTTCCGTGATTAACACACAAGAACAATCTCTTATTAAGTTTTACTCCTTTATGAGGACCTAAAGTACATCCTGGATCCTCCCATTTCCCCTCACAGCATGACCATGCTTCAGGCCAATAGGCATTATAGGATCCAAATTGCCAAACACCAGGATGATGTTGACATACCTTTTGTCCATTATCAACTTTAACAAAAACTGCATTACATCCCCAATTAAGGCAACTGAATTTTGTCCTTTCCGGATCAATTTCTTGCTAATATACATTATTGGATTAATAATTACCATTTTCCTTAAAGATTTTTCAAACTCCTGTTTTTCTTTTTCAGTGTCTTCAGAATAACTAATTGGGTGTTCGTGGAGCCTTTTAGATGGTTTAGGAATATTATATTTATAAGATTTAAAATATTGAATTTGTGCAGCTTGCATATTTACGGAAGAACCGTAGAGCATCGTTAACGCAATTAGTCTGTCAAGTACTTCAAATTTTGTGGGGAATTTTTTAGAACTTATTTTTCTAAATATAAAAAATCTATGCTTGTCATCTAATCTAGGTCCAACACCCCTCAAATATACGTCGAAACAACCATAATAATCTGGTTTTCCATGATTTCCTACAATTTTTATATTTGGGAATACACTCTTGATATTCTCTCCGATTTCATTAAATTTATCAATAAATGACTAAGCTATTAATAAAGTATAATACATATTCAAAATGCCTAGTTGACAATTTATGGTTATGGCAGTCATAACAATGATCAATTACTAATTCAAATTGTCCCTGTGCCCAATCACTGGAATATCTAGGCATTATATCATTACTGATATTAAGATTTCCATCTAAATCTATATCTCCATGAATGTCGTGTGATAACATCATATTTTCTATTGGTATTACTTCAACATCTGAAAATTTGTGTGTATCTCTCCCTGATGAATTGATTATAACTTTATTTTCGAATTGGCTAAATATATCTTCATTATTTGTGGGCATTCCAGAATCTCTGAAATAATTTGAGTTGGTTGTATCTTTTTTAAAACTATTATTGAGTCTATCACTAAATTTACTTTTGGCATAATCGTTTTCAATTTGATGAATATCGTTATTTTCTTTAGTATTTTCGTTAAAATTAATGTTTTCTTTATTTGTAATTATAGAATTTTTTTCAGTATTTGGCTGACTGCTCTTGTGTTCTTCTGGATGTTCATTTAGAGGAATGTTTTCATGAACATCTTTATTTTTTACTTCTATGATTACTCCTGAATGTTCCTTTTGTTTTATATCCTCAATAAGATTTCCTATCTCCTTCGGAATATCATTAATTATCTGTTGCTGAATTTCTAAATTTTTATCACTAGTTCTTGGTTCTTTGGAAGCTGAATATTTTTCTACATTCTCCATTTCTTCTATGACTTCCGCTAATTCATTTTTCTTTTCACTAATGTCTTCAAAATTTTGATTTACTAAATCGGTATCTTCGATTCTGTCAGTGAATTGTACTTTAGCAGTGTAAGGTCTGGCTGATTTATTTCTGGTGTAAAGAGATCTAATACTGAATGTGGAAGATTTTCCGAGCTCTTTTTCTATTTCTTCATCGCAATAATTTTTAAAGTTTTGAGAACTCCTTAAAAGATTTTCGTGTAACTCATATGGATTAGCATCATTAAAAAGATTATTAGTTTCACCAAAATTGGTTTTTGAAGTATTTCCATATGAAACGATGTCATTCAACTTAAAATCAGGAAAAATATTAGAAATGTAAATTTGGATACTTTTGAAGAACGTAAGTAGTTTGACTTGAGATTCGCTTTTAGTTAATGAATTCAATATTTTGGCTAAGTCGAATATAATTTTTTCATCTGTATGAAAGTGAAAAGTCTCAGATAAAATTTCGAACACAATTTGAATCCTCTTAGGAGAAAGCTCATCTTGCATTTCATTGACCAAATATAAAACTGAGTATATAAAACTTGAATTGGCAGCAAGTTTTTTGAATGTAGCAGATAAATCTGAATCATTTTCCCCAAGATAAGTTTTCAACTTCGAAATAATTCTTGCTTCTTCGCTAGCTTTTTCTTCTTCCTTTTTCTGGGATTCCATCTCTCGTCTAAGGTCCTCATCAAAGTTCTTCACAATTTCTTTAAGCTCATCATTAGTCATTTGCATATTTTCAATTACATAAGTGGGATTTCCTGTATACTCCATGTACTTCGAGATTAAATACTCCCTTTCGAAATGCTCACAAAAAATTTGATAGGATTGTATGATTCTCTGGCTTTTAAAATTATTTAGGCAGGCATAATGCAAAGTTCGAATTTCCTCATCGGTTATTACTCTCGGCATTAAAATTATATCAGCAACGCTTCCCACAAATCCATAATTGATATTATCACAACGACCTATAAATAAATTACCTTGGTTATGTACAGGTTCCCCTGGTACAGTCACTTGTGAATCTAGAGTTCCGTCTAGGTATAAAGAAATATCAGTCAAGTCATTGTGATAATCAATAGAAAAGGTAGCGAGTACACTATACATTCGATTAGCTTCAATTTTTTTATTCGAAAATAAATTTTCTACTCTATTCTTAGATGAATTCATTTTAACGAAAATATTAGTTCCGTTCGGTAAAATACCTACAGCTGGTGTCATTTCTTCATCTGTGCTTCCTTTTTTAATTATGTACCTGTGAATTCCTTCTGTCTGTTTTTTACATAAAAACCAAAAAAATACAGAAAAGCCTGCTGACTGATTAATGCTCAAATCAGTTATTTCTGAGAGATTTATATCAAGTCTTTTATTTCCGTCAGAATTAAAGCCATCAATTAAAGCTGCTATAAATCCATATCTATTAATGACGGCATGCCTTCTTTCTGTTTTTGCGTCGATAAAATTTTCTCTTCTGTTTATAAAATCTTGAACTATCGACCCGTTAGAAGCATACAGATATGTGGGATTTTCTTTTTCTCTGGATACCCCGGAGTTGGCGTTTTTCGAAGTACTCCCTTGATGGTTTGAAATTCGTTTGTTCCCTTTCATTTTTATGGTAATACAATTATTAAATAATTAAATTAAATAAAAGTTATATAAAATATTATTAATTAATTTATCGAAATAAAATTAAAATATGACTAGTGGACTATTCGAGGATTTTTTCAAAACTTTAAGTGTGAAAAATGTTGTAAATTCTTCTACGTAATTAAAATAAATTTTTAAATATTAAATAGTAAGCTTGACATACTTGAAGCAACTTTTGAATCTAATTCTCTTAAGGAAAAAGATAATCATATAAATGAAATTTACATTTTTAAGAGAGATGGCCTATTATTGCTGCAGTCTAATTTCTCAGATATTGACCGATACGATAAAAGGAGGTAACATATATAATTTATTTATATATTTCAACTAAGTGAAGATGTTAAAAATATATGGAAAATTATTGAAAATTTTCTTTTATTAACCAAACTGAATGAAAAAACTAAAAATCTTACGATTTCAAATTTTAGTTTTCATTTTTGTGATTTTCAAAATAAAAAATTATGTCTTATGTTCAAAAGCGGCATCATATACGTGTGTATTTTCAAAGAAAACACACACATACATTATATTAAATTACTCATGTTTCATATATTTACAGCTTTCATAAATTTCAATATGAATGTCTTAAATAACTTAAGGGATGATTTAGATACCAATCCCCAAATTAATAACTTCGAACATTACAAAAACGAATTAATCCACTTTAAAATCTTTGAATTATTTTTCATCAAATATATAATAAGACATTTCAACTCCATATTTGACTTCATAGTGAAGAAAGAACAAGTGTATGTAACAGATTTCAAATTTAAAAATATATACGCTGTTGAACTTGAATCAAATCAAATAATCTTCGATTTATCGTCTATTAGAAACTCAAAAAGAAACCAAAAGCTTTACAAAAACGAAAAATTATGGCAGGAATTAATATACCATTCACAATTATTGAGAACCACATATAACTCAGAAAACGGCAGAGCTTATAATGAAAAAGATTCAATTTACCGAGTATAATAATTTATAAATAAAATGTTTAGTTTGTTAGAATAGAATGTACCTCTAGTTATCCTAGACTAACTATAATAATTAAATTCATTCCAATTTTAAAAGGAATATCGTTGATACATGTATATTCCCAAAAGAAGCTGTCAAGGATGAGAGATGGTCTCACCAATCAAACCATTCAGGGATATAAGGAAGTTGATCTCCTTCTGGGTTATGAAGTAAAAAACAATCCTGATGTTGAATTCAGATACGTCGAACCGAAAAAATTACAAGAAATTTATCTATTCTTCGTCGAATCTTTTCTTTCGATATGCAAAAGTTCCGACTTGTATTATAATACAAATCACCTTATAAAATATGCAGACTATTCGTTTATAAAATCTATTGATGAATTTCTGGGTAGTTGTAAATTGAATTTTGTTTCTAATTTAGAGGATTTAATGAATAATTTACGTGAATACTTATTAAAGAATTATATAAAAAGTAGATTTGAATTTAATAATCTTAATTCAGAAAAAGAAATATTTATTCTCTCTAGAGATATAACAAAGATAGAAAGGGATGTGGATAATCTTACCAAATTTCTAGAAGTAAGAAAGCAAATCATTCATGAAGAATTATTGAAAGATTTCATTAAAATGAGTGATGTTAATATCCTAAAAATTAAAATATCTGATGAGATGAAATATAATGATAATTCATTACAAAGCAATTTAGGATCGCCGAATTTTAATAGTCTAGAATTATCAAGTGCAGAAGAAATAGGAGGAAATTTAATTGAAAATAAAGATAAGAATAATTTCAATAATAATTCTTGGATTTTAAATAATAAGCTTAACAAAAGCGAAAATATATCAAACTTGTCTAAAATTAACCCCATAGAAGACTATGAACATCCTTGTGAAGGTAAAATAATTTTAAATATTTATTAATAGGATTGAAATTTGAAACATCCAATAATATTTCAATAATTAAAATTACAGAAAAGGATTCAAATCCTTGCAAATACAAAATTAAACAAGAACAGACTTTAGGGATAAAAGCTGATTCATCTTTTAATTCAAAAATTAAATCAGAAAATGGGACAATTGTTAAGACAATAGAATGCGTGTTAGAAGAATTAGAAAAAAGGAAATCAAATGTTCCTTTAAATAAACATTCTGAAGTTAATTTAAATAAGAACGTAGAAACTCCTGTAGAAAGTATTTTTCAGCACCTTA
>Ga0169931_10011895_pt1 | contig 12166 bp, 10 predicted proteins | sample Kivu_15m_20L_FD_129675 | JGI IMG/M metagenome (GOLD analysis project Ga0169931, IMG submission 129675) | Freshwater microbial communities from Lake Kivu, Western Province, Rwanda to study Microbial Dark Matter (Phase II) - Kivu_15m_20L... | ecosystem: Environmental > Aquatic > Freshwater > Lake...
AATGTTGTTAGTATTGTTATGCCTACCCTCTCTCCATAACCCTCTTCATCATTTTCATCAATTCTATAGCTTTTTCTATCTCCCTCTCATCCTTTTATTTATTCCCCTAAAAATACACAAACTACAACACCTTCTCTCCCTCTCCAAACCGACTCATCGCCAACTTAGCATAACTTATCTCCACTATCCTCCCCTCTATCCCATAATGTCCCATTTTATACTGCTCCCCCTGCGAGATCTGATACTACATTATTCTTCGTCTGAAACAAGCATCCACCTAAGAACGAAGAGTGGAAAACATATCACCCAGTTTGGCATGGGCGAAAGTCAATAGAACAAGAAATTGTAAGCGAGGAGACTTGATTTTGTTCTTCTCTATGAAGTTTATGAATAGCTATAAGTCGAGACATCTACCCACGCACTCACGAACTATGGATAGGACATCGGCAAAAGCATATATATCTTAGAGTTACTCCTCGTTCTATGATGGTTGATTTGACTGAGGCTCGGGGAGTAGCCATCTGATAGGTGGGAATAACTCCGGATCGACCTAAACCTTAATTTTCACATAATCATCTTAATCAACCAAAACTTAAGCTCTTTCCTTATCCACAATTCGTAGTTGATCCTAATTCTGTTCGTATTTTTCCCTCATAACTAATATATAATATAACTGTGTCTAAAATAATAAATAATAATTAATTATCATATAAAATCAGATATATATACACCAATATTCGTTATAATTGTAATTATAATAAGCGAGGAGAATACTCCCCATGTATTATCAATCAGTTATCCCAATACACACGATGAGTCATTATGTTGTAGAAATCGTCAGCTGTTACGAACCCATCGTCGTCCAGATCTGCCTTTGCGAACATTTTTTAGTATTATTAGTCTGTCATGTCCTACCCCAAGTCCATACCTACTCGCTTCAAGTCCAAAACAGTTATCTTTCCACTCTTGTTAGGATCAAATGTAGCAAACACTTTCATTATCTAAGCTCTCGAATCTTTTTCGCTGAGCTTGGCAGTTGCAAGTCTCAAGAACTATGCAAAATCTATGCCCCCTGATTGGTCATCATCAAGCTAGGCCAATATCTGATAGACAAACTTATTCTGTCCCGAAAACCCTAGATTAATAAACGCCTCCTTAAGTTCCTGAGGGTCGATCATGCCACTAAGATCTCCATCAAAAATATCAAAAGCTTGTTTGATATCCTTGACCTCCTAGAGCGATATGGTCATAGTGACGTACTCTTAAGGGTTAAAGGCTCGTTTTTACTGGGCTTTAGTTTTGGCTGCTACAGGGGTTGTGGGTTGTCGTTTGGACATGTTTGAAGTTACTGTTAGAGTATGAATATTATTAAATTAAAAAGGCAAAAGGATATTAAAATCATAGGTTTGAAGGGGTTTTATGCTTTATTGATTTGTAAAGGGAAATGCGATGTTTTAGGCTTCGGAATACCTTGAATGCTAGGTTTATTTGGTAGATGGAATATTTGGATATGTTCATAGTATAGTCTTACTTTATTAAAGTCGAAGTTTTAGCTATATTTGTGAGAGTTGTTTTAGTATTTAGCATTTCTTTAGTGTTTGGATTAGTATTTTCTTTACCATAATCAAGCTATTCAACTTTTATGATGTCTTTAGGCTACACGATCTAATTCTTAGTTATTTCTTCCTTCTGACCAAAACTAATCGTCTAACTATTACTCAAACTCAAATTAACTTCCATCTATCCCGAAGATTACTACCAATAGCCCCTCATATATTCATTTTCAAGATTTAGGATCATACCAACTCGATCCAAAATGAGCTGAGTGATTGCCTACAGGTACTATTTGCAATATATAAATACAGGAAACCTCTAAAAACAGTGAGGTTATATCTAAACTTGCTATTTTTTGTAAAATTGCTACCATCTAGTGCCTTGTTAGGTGAACAAAGAAGGGTTCTAGGGTTACTACCAGTTAGCCAACATGCTCATAGGATGATTTTTAAGTCCTTTCTGGTCTATTTTATTCATATAGTTTGAAGGACACTCCTCTATTAAAGGAATTCTATATCCTCCACTAGCCACAACAGCACTCCTCTAGCACTACAACCCAACCTCATCAACCACCCCCAATATAGCAAACGACTACGACAATGACCCCATGTTATATTTTCTAAGCTACCTCTAGAGCGATCCATCATTTCTATGATTAAATAGAAGCATGATCTATCGACATATATGCTCGTAGCTTTATGACACCTGTTTTGCGTGATTTAGCTAAGGAAGGACTTGCTTTTAGGTGTATATTTATGTATTAGTGATTATTTGGATGTATTGGTAGCAAGTGTTGAGTAAGGACGTCATTGTTTTTTGTCTTAGTTTCTACTAACTAGGACTGAAGTATGTTTATTTTAGTTTATAGAACAACTAACTCTTCAGTAAATTCTTTTATTCCTTTTTATTCTATCTAACACCACTCTCCCTCTCTATACTTTTCTTCATCTCCTCCAATATGACCTAAGTCATTCTATAAAATTCTCCAATATAATCTGCAACAACGCCCCTTTTCCTCCACACCTATTTCCTCAACTCCACTCCCTACAGCACCTACGCCTACAATCTCCTCATATTATAAAAAACACCCACCGCATAATCCTAATACCCAAATTGAAATAGATTCCCTCTAAGCCCCACTTTATCAATATTCTACGGATAAACCACATACCTCACCTCCCCTATCTCCTTCAGATTGTTATACGCCACATTAAACGACACCAAACTTGTAAAATTTTATATTCCTTTGAGAGAAGCGAGTCGATTGTGGGACAGGTAGAGATGCTTGATATTGCATCCGAATTGTATGGTTGGGATGGAGAGGAGGTTGTTATAGGTTTGTTTGATTGTGTCTTGGATGCAAGGTCGAGGCAGGTGTTTGCGTTATTTTTAGGGGGTTTAAGAACGATCGCTGGTTGATGTTTTGGTGGGATGTTTGAATTTCATTTAGTATATGGTTTGAATTGAATATAACACTACAAATAGTAGTGTACTGCGCAACAAATAAAAAAAATGATTTAATGGTAAAACAATATTGATAAAGTATTAATAAAGAACATACAAAAATCAAACTATACTGCACATGATAAATGTAAAATACATCTTAATTCATAAAAGCATACAAATCAAATTCTTTATATTTCCCTCATACCATGACATCATATATATCATATAATTGTTGATCATGCATCTCTTCCAAGTGGCATTCTACTTCGCAGGCACCTTCTACGCCCTCCTCATCGACCAAACCATCCTCCTTCCCTTCGCACTAGTAGTCCTTCTCTACCTTGTCCTCTCCAAGTTACGAGTAGGCAAATAACTATCAATTCGCAAGAAAATAATGGTGGCAACTTGGACTCCTCCTAGCTAGGGCAACATCATCGTCAAATTGCAAGTAAGAACATAAAAAGTAAAAAAAGCCGCAGAGAAAGAAAAAGGGGTCAAATTGACTCTGACTCATTTTGCAATCAAAGCCATAGGATAACTACTAGTCGCGCAACCTTAACTCAATGGTATCCTCACTCTAGGCAAGGTAATATTTTATTGATATAGTTCGTGCCGTACTAGACTGTTGATGTGAGTTGTTTGGTCGATATCTAAGGAGGCAAAGATCTGGCTATGATTACTATAAAAGGTGTGGATAAAATGTCAATTCAGGATATTGCTAGTTTCATTCAAGAAAAAGCAAAAGGTATGAAGAAAAGTTCAGGAGGATAGTAGCATAAAAAAAGAACAGGACCGTTCAAGTTACTTCCTGCATTTTTGATTGGAGTTGCTACATAGGTCGTCGCTTTCATTACTTGCAAATTGGGTATCAGTTTAAAAGCACTTAATTTATAGAAATATCCTTTCGGAGCTGCCTGTGTGACTTCATTGGGCATGCTAGGTTTCTAAGACGCAGTCGCACCATTCACAGGTAGATACATAAATACTAAGGATTCAGTCATTGTACTTTGTTGGCTGCAGTTTGCGGAGCTCATAAAGCACCAGTCGTAGAGGGAGATCAGATTGTGGTGGGAGAAGTGATGAATACTAACATCGTGGCTGATCATAGGTATGTCGATGGAGGGAAATGCACCACTTTGGTGCCTGCTTTTAAGAGGGTTTTTGAGGAGCCATAGTCTTTTATGGCTGGGGGAAGTAGGATCGTGAAGGCATGAACAGTGATGTGTGGTCACATAGATCTAATACTTTGTTTATTTTATTCATGAAAGGGTAATAAATAATATAAAAGAATACAATATAAATGCTATTATTAACAAGATCTGCTTAATCCTTCAAACCAGTAATCTTCTTGTTTAGTATCATTCATCTTATATATTTCTATTGATTTTTATTCAGTTTTCTCAAACTCCTTAAATCTCTCGCCCATCCAATAAATATATGCGAATAACCCACTCCTAAAAAGAAAAAACCACCCAAACCCTACAATAGAGCCTAGTCCACCCCAAACGCCCACTCAAAATGCAATCTTTCCGCAACAAGTAAGCCCCCAAACCAACCAATTACACCATCCCTATCACTACTACCTACAAGTGCAGAACCACCTAAACTTCGCCCAGAATGCCATAATAATCACCCCAAAGATTACCAGCTCTACTTGCCTCTACTAACAATCTTATCGCCAAGAAAAATACCATAACTTCGTCTCAAGAGTCCATACCTCATCCTAAAGGCTTGCTCAAGACTACCAAACTAGTCGACTAACTCTTAAGTATCTTTGTATTTATGATAGAAATCTTAAAAAATTAGTAAGACCCGCCTAAGACAGCCAAACCACTGCGCATCTTCACCCAAGGCCACTAATAATTCCTCTAGCCTACTCACGACCCAACCAAGACATCAAAAACAAAGCGGCCTCGCATAATCTCAAACCACGTCACCAAACTTCTCTTCAATAATGCTCATAGACCCAATGTTTCATAAGACAGACCGAGAAAAATGAGATCAAGAGCGAGTTAGTAGGTATAGGAGATTACTTTTTATGGAGGCAAGGAGATTACTTTTTATGGAGGAACTAAGTTTCCAATGCATAAGGGGCAGGGAGAGGGGAAAGAGGGGTTGGATGGATTGAGGGTTAGTAAGATGAGAGATAGGATGGTTACGCAGAAATGATTAATAATCTTAGTACTGGAATAAAAATATATAGGAATGTTGTATGTATTTTGTTTTATATGATAGAATGGATGTTGTTTATGTAAAAGCATATATGTTGTTTATGTAAAAGCATATATGTTGTTTTACATAATAGCATAACAATAACCCTTACTATATAATTAATATAAATTTAATATAAACCAAAGCATTCTTAATGATATTTGTCATCAAATAATCATAATTCCAACCAATAACGCAAGCATAATTATTCCAATTTCAATCCATCTTCCCCAACAAACTTTCCACTGATTAACACTATACCCTTTGGGACAACTCAAAGTACACGTAAAATTAAACAACACCATCTCACCAATACACCCAGTACAATTATCAATGCTCCCCCCGAAACAAAAAGTACAACTACCATCACATAAATTACATTAGTTCGTAATAGTATTAGGAAATGATCCAGGTGGACATACATATCTACAATATCCAGTCGAGAGATAAGTGCCGTTGCGGCATGAAGAACATTGGTTATCTGCTACTCCTATACATGATAGGCAAGATGAGTCGCATGCTAGACAGCTAGTGCTGGATAGGGTGTAGCCTATAGGATTGCAAGATGAGACACAATATCCTCCTGAGACATTAAACATGTATTTTAGAGTAGAATTGCATGAAGTGCAAAAAGCAGAACCAGGTCCAGAACAAGTCTGACACATAGAGTCACAATACACACAAGAATTATTACCTTTATTGGGGAACTGACCAGCACTACACGAAGGTGAACATGTCTTCGTCGTACTCTAAAAATAATACCCATACGAACACGAAGTACAAGATACAATCGATGTATTGACATTAAACGAACAATTTCCACAATTAAGTTGAGTAGGACATAGATTACATGTACTACTAGTATCATACGGATAATATCCTCCAGGACATACCGACCAACACATCTGCAACAACAAATATCTTAGTGTAGCTGTAGGTGAACATGATGTACAATTCTAGGCGAATTTACCACTACAAGTCAAACAAGATGGATCGCAAGAAGAACAGAGCCAGAGGGTACGGTCTTAGTAGAAGAAATTAGGGCAGTTTACTACGCAAGAACTTGTAGTGATTTGTTTGAAGGTAGAGTTGGGACAGAAATCGCATTTGTTTATCCCACCATCATTGATCAGAACTAGATTGCTATCGCAATTTTTCACACAGACGAAGTTGACAACATCAGTCACAGAATACGTAGCATTAGCTGGGCAGTTGGTCTGGCATACTCCATAATCAGGTTAAGATAAGTATCGTCCTGATGAACATTTTGTACAGTTGTTGGCAGAAATTTAACATCTTTCGCAAAAATCAGCTGAAGAACAAGTCGAGCAATTGAATCCTATCGAGTAAGTTCCATGAGGACATCTACTATGACAAGTACCATTATAAAAATATTGAGGATTAATAGCAGTAGAAATACATCCTGTACACGTCTTAGGATCACCAAAACACTATTGACATGTCACATCACATTTCTAACAAGCTCGATTGTAAACATTTTGATAAAAACCACTAGGACATACTGTTACACATGTTGCTGTTATCGATGAATAAAATGTACCAGTCGTGCAAAATGTTATGGAACAATCCGAGCCATAATATCCAGTAAGACAGTTGCATATCCCACCCATACAGTATCCATTTTGCGAGCACCAGTTAGGACATGTTTTACGTGAATTTGTACAAAAATCATTGAAATTAGGACACTATAAATACCCAGTAAAAGCATTTAATGTTTTTTGTGCTCTAGCGTTACACTCAGCAAGAGAACATGTTATCCTATAAGTACCTATCGAGAACTATATCGAATTTGCACCACAGACATAGGGATAACATCTTGATTGAACAGTATTAGGCAAGGCTATCAATCCTAGTGTACTTATCACACAGAACGAAGAAGCTGAATAGACTTATAAGGTGTATGATTGGTATCCGTCGTTGGTACTTGCTGGATCCACGCAATTGAAGATAGAACCGTAAAGACCACATCCATCGCCAAGGATGGAGGCTGAGGCCGTGCATATGGCTTTACCGAAGAAAGTAGATTGACATAGAGATCGTGACGTCAATGCCCCAGCATCACAAAATTACGTAAAAGATGTACCATCATAACAAGCATTATAAACAAACGGACATCCCTTACTATGTCCATAATTACTAGTCTAGCTAAAACTATCATCTATCGAGTACCAACCCATATCTTTCAAAGCAGCCAGAGTTAGACCTGACAATCCTTTAGTAGCACCAAGAGTAGTAGCAGTCATCATTTAATCATACATGGCTGCACGCTACCAATGCGAACCTGCTCCCACCCCACTACCATCTTAATTCTACATAGGCATGCCCACCAACGTAAGACAGTTATAAAAATTCCTAGCCCAAGCAAGCACATAAGGAGTAGTCAACAAAGTATGCGCTGTTCCTCGTGAAGCATGTATACTCCCACTACCATCAACAGTGGGAACAAGGTATTTATCCCCAAATCTAACAGACAACTAATCAGAATCCAACCAACTAGGAAAGAGAGTGGAATCGAAGCCCATAACATGCAACAACTAATGTATTGTTGTTGATGTTATCGATTGAAACAAACGATTAGTATGTGAATTTTATTGATCTATCAAAGCATATGTATTATATTTAATCCTACCTATAACAGGCCTACCCATCTGGAGAGTACTATCAGGGTATGTTGGTGTTGGATCTCCGAAATATTTACAACTTTTACCTGTAGCACCATATACTTCATTTCTGTCGGTTGTATATGTGACATATATATGCAAATCTGATGCTGATATTCCGAAGACTTGATCGTTGCTAGGAGTGTTGTGATCGACACACATTGCTGGAGACCGTATCAAATTCATAGGATATACTTTGACTCGATTACCCAAAAAAGCAAGTGCTATGGTCAATGCCTTAGAGATAAATGCAAGATTAGTAGCAGTTGTACTAGATGCGCCATTCAAACCAGTGATGATTGTATTGAAACTACTTCGATCTGTAGTGAAGCGGATGGGGTTGCGAGTGATTGTTAGCAATTTTCGAGATGAGGAAGTGAGAGGGACTGAGGATTAGTCGGGAAGGGCTGAGAGGGATTGGGGTTTGGTGTTGTGGTTTAGTTTGTCGAATACGCAGGTGTGGAGGCCGTGGGAACAGGCCAAGATGAGCAGTAATGATAGGAAAAGCAACTATCTGGTATTCATTAGGCTTGGCTACTTAATTTATAATAAAATCAACTCATATGACCTTAAATATATATAGTTTCATATTATGAGATTATTATATATCTATATTGATATATTGATACCTACACTATCATATCAGTTGATTGCTTTGCTAACTTTTCTGAAATTAGGCATCGAATATCTCTTCTCCAAAAACTACAAACCCACAGCCTTGTTCATATCCCTATAAAAATTAGAATATCTCGTCACAGTCTACCCGAATTTCTTCTAATTGCTCTCAAGAGCTCCTTTTAATTATCGAGTATGAGTGAGGATGAGTGCATTTCCAGCTGCATCGAGACTGCCTCGACCGAAATTAAGACTTTTCTTGTCGTTTCGCTTGCGTTGGATTAGTTTTTGCCAGTTGTTGTCGATTTTTGTGCCTTTTATTTGATTTGTGTTCGATGTTGCTATGCTATTAACTACACTGCCTCTGTTTATATTGTTACTCACTTCTCCTCTATCTTCCTCTATAACTTTCTTATATTTAATAAGCACATCTCTCTTCTTTTGAGCCTCCACCTCGTTTACGGACAAAGTCTTGCCTTTGATATTGGTAACATCAACCTCCAAAGCAACTCTTCATATATATTAAAATACCCTGGATTGGTCATGATATCACCAAAAGCTTCCAATTTAACAACCAACCCTTAAGTCTACAGCCCCTAAGTATTTCTAAAAAAATGTTTAGTAGTCTGCTCCATCCTGGCCCCCTTGTACTAAACATACATATTCCTATTCTATCTCTACCTCCCCAAATCTTATTTAATACTACTAATCTATATGAATAGATACATACTCTCTAGATCGTTTCTTTAGGTTATGATAGATTGACGTAGACGTTGGATCTTGATCGCATTATTCTTTAGGCGTCCTATTGGCGTCTTTGTTTTTAGTTGTATTTTGTTATTTATTGTTTCTAGGTGGATTAGGTGTGAAGCATCGAGTCGACGTAGCCTGTGGTGCCCACGTATTTGTGCTTCTATCCTTTAAGCCATCCCTATATCAACTGATATATACATTGACTAGTTTGCTCTAAGGTGGTACTACTTGCAACTTGCGACAATCGGAAGGACCATCCCTATCTATCGTCCCATCCGTTCCTCTTTATTTTCTATAAATAGATTGTTCTATACTTTTTAGCGAAGATAAGGGCTTTGTTTTTGTCACAATTATGCTATCGTAGTTTGAGATAGACTAAAGCCTATTGGAGAGAAGTCGATTATTATCGTTGTTTAAATTGGCGGATAAGACGTTAGTAGTTTTAAGGAGATAGCCCGATTGATTTGCGATTGTATTGCATATATAATTTTAATACAACCTACTAGCAGATGATCTACGATAACTTTTATCACAACAAGAACAATCATACATGCATATCTGAGTTTGAATGTTTTTATGTTATATATATTTAGATATATTTATGCAAACACAAAAACATTCACCTTCATCTCGTCTTCCTATTCCTCTTAGCCGCAGCCACCAAATAATCTTGCATGATCGATCCTTGTCTCATTGCTATTTTTGGCAACAAACCTACCTTCTATTCCTTGATCTCTTACCTCACAACACTCTACCCCATACCATTCAATATTCTCTATGCCTGAACTCTATACCTATCAAGCTTATTATTCGATCTAACTGCCCCCAACAACAAAGAAAGAGCCTATTGATTACGCCTCAACTACATCTTCAAAGACCTGTTCTACTACTACACCTCCTAGATCTACTAAGCTATCTATTGCGGCTATTGCTTTGAATTTGTAGCCAAGGGTAAAGCATGCACCCCACTACCACCTATCGACTACTATATTTATGTACTTCTTCGTTATTATCGTAAATTAGATAGACCGGCCAAAGCAGGTCGACTGTTACGTATCCTCTATGTCTATCTTTATAAAGTTTTCTATCTCTAAACTGATCTTTATTTTTATTTTTAAACACTTCTCTCTTTTTATTTCTATAAAGTTTTCTATCTTTTTGTCGTCTTCTGAGTCTTCTTCTTAAACCTAGCAGGTTACTCCGACAAATCCAACAAAGGAATACCCACTTATTTATTCTTGATATATCCATTAACCCCTCCTTCCTGACCATAAGCATAATCCGAAGGCAAAGGAGGCATGAGAGGGATATCTACTTAGTTGAGAAGTTGTCCTCTAGATGCTTTGTTTTTATTACTATTTGCTCTGAATCGACTATCCTGGATTTATATGGGATAGGTTTGGTATGGTTGGATGTTTTTGATATTAGCGTTATTTATGATATTACCTTGCAATGCTGCACTTGATTATCCCATCTTCCTATCCCTATTTTACAAACTCCTATAATAATTTTTAATCTCATCCTATTCTTTCCTATAGTATCTCTCTTGCTCTAATTTTTACATCTATTTTTTACGTCTACGCTCCTACACTTGTCTATCTAGATCAGCTTTCATTTATTTGCGTTTGCGTTAGAGTTACTGTTGTTATTTGAAGTAGAATTATTTGGAGAGAAGGCCTCGGGTGTGACTGCGAGCTTAGAGCTAACGGGCTTTGTCTATGTCGAACATTGATTTATTATTAGGGGTAATAAAAGTAACAGATGGAGAGAAATAATAAGATTAATATAAGTGAGAGAATAAAATGTATAAGAATCAAGGCTTTTTTATGAAATTGTTAAAAAAAATGATATGTTTTAGTAATATTTTAATAAAAAATAATATTTTCATTTAAATATCACTATAGCCTCATTAGTACAACACATTTTCACATAGTAATTTTTACTAGAGACTGATGAGCATACAGATTCTTTAACCGATTATTTTATCTTTACATAAGTTAAAGCATTGTATAAAAGAATTATAAATTTCACCTATCCGACCCTACTTGCGATAAGCGGAAAAGAAGTAAACAGCAAGGCACCGTGGCCGAATGGTTAAGGCGTTTCATTTAACTTCAATTACATGAAAATCCATCAGGAGTGTGGGTTCAAGTCCCACCGGTGTCTTTTTATTATACACATACTCACAAAATAAATCAAGTAGGCCCATTTTCAGCCATAACATAACTTTTTTCATTAATATTCTGAACCAAACACATTTCTTCTATAAATAATGTTATTTCACTCGAATAGACTATCCTTTTGTTTCACTCACATCGATTAGCGTTAATCAAAGAATTTATTTTTCTAACAGCATCAAGTGCTTTCCTTTTGAATTTTGCAAATATGATAGCAAGGCACCGTGGCCGAATGGTTAAGGCGTTTCATTTAACTTCAATTACATGAAAATCCATCAGGAGTGTGGGTTCAAGTCCCACCGGTGTCTTTTTATTATAAACAATCATACATACATACCCACATATGTGCATTTCAGCCAAAACACGACAATTTAACTAATATTCTGAACAAAATATTCTTTAATAAGTATTGTATTGTTCAATCAGATAGATCATATTTTTATTCCTTTTGTTATATCGTATAATTAGTAAAAGAATTTAATTTTTTAGAAATGCAACATGCTTTCCTTTTGTTTTTAATGATATTGATAGCAAGGCACCGTGGCCGAATGGTTAAGGCGTTGCATTTATCATTGAAGATATTAATGTATTCCATTAGGAGTGTGGGTTCAAGTCCCACCGGTGCCTTTTTTATACATCATCAATCACATCACATCATTCTATCATTTATTTGAATTTGTTTCGATACAAGATCGTACTTATCCTAATTAAACCGATAAACATATACAT
>Ga0169931_10011897_pt1 | contig 12162 bp, 10 predicted proteins | sample Kivu_15m_20L_FD_129675 | JGI IMG/M metagenome (GOLD analysis project Ga0169931, IMG submission 129675) | Freshwater microbial communities from Lake Kivu, Western Province, Rwanda to study Microbial Dark Matter (Phase II) - Kivu_15m_20L... | ecosystem: Environmental > Aquatic > Freshwater > Lake...
CTGCGTGGCCGTGACCGCGTGCACCGTGGTCATCAGGCCTTCCTCGATGCCGACGGTCTCGAGCAGCACCTTCACCACCGGCGCCAGGCAGTTCGTGGTGCAGCTCGCGTTGCTGATCACCGTATGGCGCGTGGCGTCGTACTTCTCGTGGTTCACCTTGTAGACGAGCGTGGGCACTTCGGCGTCGCTCTTGGTGGGCGCGCTGATGAGCACGCGCCTGGCGCCACCCTCGAGATGCTGCTTCGCGCCCTCGAACTCGGTGAAGCGGCCGGTGCTCTCGAGCACGTACTGCGCGCCGAGATCCTTCCACGGCAGCTTGCCGGGCTCCTTCTCGCTCATGGTGCGCGTCTTCTGCGTGCCCGCGGTGAAGCCGTCGCCACCCGCCTTCACCTCGTGGGCGAAGCGGCCGTGGCTCGAGTCGTGCTGCAGCAGGTAGGCCAGATTGTCCGCGGGCACCAGATCGTTCACGCCCACGATCTCGAAGTTGCCGCGCTGCGCCGCGATGCGATAGACGAGGCGGCCGATGCGTCCGAATCCGTTGATGCCGATGCGAATGGGCATGGGTGGGTCTCCTGAGGGGCACAGACGATAGGGCGCGCGGGCACTTCCCTCAAGCACGCGACGAATCGCCCCCGACGGGTCGATTTCAGCCCTGCCGCGACCGCGCCGCCAGCTTCCGGCTGCGCCGGGCCTCGCGTCGGCACGCGCCGTCGAACACCCACGGGAAGGCCGTGATGATGCCGGCGGAAAGACGCACGAGGAGGCTGGTCCACACCTCGCTGCGAGGCCGCTTCAGGCATGACACGATCGCGCGGGCCACGCGCTCGGGCGGCTGCACGAAGAACTTCGGCGCGTGATCGGGCGTCTTCGCGCCGTGGGTGCCCAGCCCGCTGCGCGCGGCCGACTGCTCGAAGAACTCGGTCATGGTGGTCACGGGGTGCACGCTGCTCACCTCGATGCCGTGCGGCTCGAGCTCGAATCGCATGGCGCGACACATCATGGCCTGCGCGGCCTTGGTGGCGGCGTAGGCGCCGAAATGGGGAATCGTGAACTTCGCCAGGCAGCTGCTGCACATGAGGAGATGTCCCGGGCGTTTGGCGGCGATCAGCCGTCGCGCGGCCTGCGTGATCAGGTCGGTGCTGGCGAAGAAGTTCACCTCGAACATCTGGCGCAGGTCGATCTCGGCGGTCTCGTGGTGCGCGCGTTCCATGCCGTAGCCCGCGTTCGCGAAGACCATGTCGAAGCGCCCGAAGGCGCGCTCCGCCGCGTCCAGCAGCTGGGCGCTTGCGCCGGGCGCCGCCACGTCGATCGCGACGGCGTGCACCTCGCCACCCTTCGCGCGCAGCGATTCCGCGACCGCATGCAGCCGCTCCAGTCGCCGAGCGGCCAGCACCACCTTCATGCCCTCGGCGACCACCGCGTGCGCGGTCGCCGCGCCGATGCCGGAGCTTGCTCCCGTGATCACCGCAACCTTGCCGCGCAATTCTCCCAGAGCCATGCCGGAACCCTAGCACATGCGGCTTTCATCTATCCTCTCGACTCGATGTGGCGAACGATTCCAGCCCTGATCGCGCTCGCGCTCGCCCTGATCGCGCGGGCGCAGGACACCGTCGACGACGGCCCGCCCCCGCCGCTGCCTTCAAGCACGCCCGAGTTGCGCGTGGGCGTGTTCGCCATCCGGCCCTACGCGGTCGCGCTGGGCGACGGCCAGTGGGGCGGCGTGTCGGTGAACCTGTTCCGCCAGTGCGCCGAGCAGATCAACCTGCGCTACCGGCTGGTCCCGTTCGAGACGATTCATCAGGCGCTGGAGGCCATCCGCAGCGACCAGATCGACATCATCGCGTCGGGCCTTGACGTGACACCCGAACGCGAGCGATTCATGGATTTCACCCGCGCGTTCGAGCAGAGCGGCACGAGCGCCGCGGTGCGTCTGGATCGATCGCCCACGCTGCTGAATATCGCGCGCCAGGTCTCCAACTCGCACCTGCCGCGGATGATGCTTGGTCTGGTGGCGATCATGCTGGCGATGGCCGTGTTGCTGGCGCTCTTCGAGCGAAGGCGCAATCCGCAGCATTTCGGCGGAAGCTGGCTGCAGAGCATCGGCGAGAGCGTCTGGTGGAGCGTGACCACCATGACCACGGTCGGCTACGGCGATCGCGTACCGGTGAGCCGTGGCGGCCGCTTCATCGGCGGCCTGTGGATGCTCGTGGCCTTCGTGCTCATGACGGTGCTGGGCGGCGTGATCGCGAGCGAACTCACGGTGACGCGTTTCCAACCCATGATTCGCAGCATCGACCAACTCAAGTCCCTTCGATGCGGCGTCGTGCGCGATTCGGCCGCCGAAGCGACGGCACAGGCGCAGAACTTCAACGTGGAGACCTTTCCAAACCTCGAGAAGGCGCTCGGCGGCCTGCAGGACCTGGAGATCGAGGCGGTGCTCGGTGACACCGCGTCGCTCCGATCGTTGCTGCAGGATGGGATGTATCCAGACCTGACGACGCTGCCGGATCCGCTCGTGGTCGACTACATCTGCCTGGGCTTGAGCCACCGCGTCGCTCCGGCCGTGCGCGATGCGCTGGACTACTGGGTGCTGCGCATCTCGCAGGCCCCGGAGTGGCACGCGGCGCGACGCGCGAACGGAGGCGCCTCTCCATGACCCATCGTTTCCCAGGACCCCTGATCGGCATGGTGCACCTTGCCGCCCTGCCCGGCACCCCGCGCGGCGAGTGGCGCGTGGAGCGCGTCGCGAAGGCCGCCGCCGCCGAGGCGCAGGCCCTCGAGGACGCGGGCTTCGACGCCGTGCTGGTGGAGAACATGCACGACCTGCCCTATCTGCGCCGCGAGGTCGGTCCCGAGATCGTGGCCGCCATGAGCGCGTGCGTGCTCTGCGTGCGCGCGGCGGTGCGGTTGCCGGTCGGCGTGCAGCTGCTCGCCGGCGCCAATCGTGCGGCGATCAGCGTGGCGCACGCGTGCGGCGGATCATTCATCCGCGCGGAGGGCTTCCATCTTGCCGCGGTGGCCGACGAGGGCCTCTTCGAGGAGGCTGACGCGGGCCCCCTGCTCCGCTTCCGTCGCGCCATCGGCGCCGAGCGCGTGATGATCGCGGCCGACGTGATGAAGAAGCACTCCAGCCACGCGATCACGCGCGACCTCGACCTGCGTGAACACGTGAAGACCGCCGAGTTCATGGGTGCCGACGCCGTCATCGTGACCGGCAGCGCCACCGGCGAGCCCGTCGACATGGGCGACCTGCGACAGGTGCGCGAGACCACGCGCCTGCCGGTGCTGGTGGGTTCAGGCGCCGACGCCGAGAGCGCGCCTCACCTGCTGGAACACGCCGACGCGATCATCGTGGGCAGCTCGATCAAGCGCGGCGGCCGATGGGATCGCCCCGTCGACGCCGCCGCCGCACGCCGTTTCGTGAAGGCCGCGCGCAAGGCGCGCTGACGCATGAAGGTCTGGCTGAACGGTCGCGTGGTGCCGCTGGAACAGGCGCACATCAGTCCCTTCGATCGGGGCTTCCTGTTCGGCGATGGCGTGTACGAGCTCGTGCGCTTCTTCGACGGCGTGGGCATGGCGATGCGGGCGCACATGACCCGTCTCGAGCGCAGCCTGAAGCTCGTGCGCATCGAGGGCTTCACGGCGGCCGACGCCGAGCAGGCGATGCACGCCGTGCTGGAGGCCGAGGGCCTTCGCGATGGTGCGGTGTATCTGCAGGTCACGCGCGGTGCGCCGCCCACACGTAGCCACATTCCACCTGCAGGCGTCACGCCCACGGTGTTCGCCTCTGCCACGGCCACGGGACCGCTGGATTCGCTGCGGGCTCCGGTGCCGATCGCGGTTTCGATCCAGCCCGACGAGCGCTGGCATCGCTGCGAGATCAAGAGCATCAGCCTGATGGGCTCGGTGCTTCCCATGCTGGCCGCAGGCGAGCACGGCGGCGAGGAGTCGATCTTGGTGCGCGACGGCCTGTTGAGCGAGGGCGGAAGTTCCAACGTGCTCCTGGTGAAGGATGGCGTGCTCGCCACGCCGCCGGTCGACGACGATCCCTCGATCCTGCATGGCACGGTGCGTGCGATCGCGCTGCAGGCGGCGCGGGACGCTGGCCTTCGCGTGGAGGAGCGGCGCGTGCACGAGCGTGAGGTGCGGGCGGCCGACGAGCTCCTCATCGCGAGCAGCCGGCGCATCCTGGCCAGCGTGACGCGGCTGGATGGGCGACCCTTCGCCGCCGGAGCACCCGGTCCCATGGCGCAGCGGCTGCTCGACGCGATCCGCGAGGACATGCGCGCGCGGATCACCGCGGCGGCCGTGCGCGCGTGAAGCCCTAGAATCGGCGCCATGCAGAATCTGCTGGCGATCAGCGTCGGGAACACGCGCACGGCGGTCGGCCACTTCCAGGCCAACACCTTGCAAGGCCACGATCATCTGGAGAACGCCGATCTGAAGTCGGTCGTGCAGGGCATCCAGCGGCACTGGCAGGCGCTCGAGGACTCGGACGCCATGGTGGTGCTGGCCAGCGTGAACGCCGCGGTGGCCGACAAGCTGCTGCCCGAGATCGAGGCTGCTACGGGCGCCGAGGTGCATCGCGTCCGCCAAGACCTGCCCATCCCGATCGGCACCTGCGTGGACGACGACGCCGCGGTGGGCGAGGACCGGCTGCTGGCTGCCGCGGCCGCATGGGACGCGCTCAAGCAGGCGGTGGTGGTGATCGACGCGGGCACCGCGATCACGCTGAACTTCATCGACGGCGAGGGAACCTTCCACGGCGGCGCGATCGCCCCCGGCGCCGCGCTCCAACTGAAGGCGATGCACGAGCACACCGACCAGCTTCCTCGCGTCGCCTTCGCGCAGCCCGACACCAAGGATCCATTCGGCCGCAACACCGCCGAGGCGATGCTGCTGGGTGTCTACGAGGGCATCCGCGGCATGGTGCGGCGACTGGTCGAGCGCTACGCGGAGCATTACGGCGCATTCCCGATGGTGGTGGCCACCGGTGGCGACGCGGAGATCCTCTTCCGCGGCGACGAGCTGGTGGACCGCATCGTGCCCGAGCTTGTCCTGCACGGCATCGCGGTGGCCGCGCGTCAGGCCGCCGAAGGCGTGGATGACGAGGCCGCCGCCGACGAAGGCGCGTGAGCGAAGGCACGGGCATCCAGGCACGCTGGTGCACGCCAAGCGGTGCCGCGGCGATCGCGGTGCTGGAACTTCGTGGTGCGCCCGAGGCGATCGAGCGCGCCCTCGGCGTGCCGCTGCCCGAGATTGGTGCGATGTCGCTTCGCGCACTTCCCGGCGAGGATGAAGGCCTCCTGCTTCGCACGGCGCACGACATGCTGCTGGTCACGCCACACGGTGGCCCGCGCATCCGGCAACGGATCTCCGAATCGCTGCTGGCTCATGGCGCCCGCTTCGCGCGTGACGGGGCGGCGGACTGGTCCGCCTGCACCATCGACCCCGTCATGCGACGCGTGCTTGCGCTGCTTCCTCATGCCGCAAGCGACGAGGCGCTTGCGCTGCTGCTCGCGCAGCCGGACCGCTGGAGGCGACATGGCCCGCCTGATCCGCGGGATGCCGAGCGCAGCGCCCGCCTTCGCCGACTGATCCATGCGCCGACCGTGGCGATCGTGGGCGCGCCCAACGCCGGCAAGAGTTCGTTGATCAACGCCCTGGCCGGTCGCGAACTCGCCGCCGCCTCGCCTGAAGCCGGCACCACGCGCGACTACGTGTCGGCCCGGGTCACGCTTGCGGGACTGACCTGCGACCTGCTCGACGCGCCAGGCTTGCGCGAGACGGCTGATCCGATCGAGCGTCGCGCCATCGAGACCGCACGCAGGGCGATCGCGGCGGCGGACCTGCGTGTCGCGCTCGCCGCACCCGACCAGACCTTTCCGGATGCGTGGCCCGATGCCTTGCGCGTACGAACCAAGATCGATCTGGCGCTGGCACGCGACGCCCTTGGCGTGAGCGCACGCACCGGCGAGGGCATGCAGGAATTGGCGCACAGGATCCGTGAGCGGCTGGTGCCCTTGACCGACCTGACGCTGGATCGACCGTTCGAGTTCGACGGGCCTACAGGCCCATGATCGAGTAGCCGCTGTCCACGTAGAGCGTCTCGCCGGTCACGCCGTTGGCGAGCGGCGAAAGCAGCCACGCGGCCGCGCCACCCACGTCGGCGGTGGTGATGTTGCGGCGCAGCGGCGCCTTCCTCTCGACCCAGCCAAGGATCTCGCTGAAGCCGCCCACCGCCATCGCGCTCAATGTGCGCATGGGGCCGGCGCTGATCACGTTGCAGCGGATGTTCTTCTGACCCAGTTCCATCGCGAGGTAGCGGTTCGTGGCCTCGAGGGCCGCCTTCGCCACGCCCATCACGTTGTAGCCGGGCACGGCCTTCTCGGCACCGTAGTAGCTCAGCGCGATCATGCTGCCGCCGTTCGTCATCAGCGGCGCCGCGCGATTGGCCATCGCGGCGTAGGTGTAGGCGCTGATGTCCATCGCCTGCGTGAACACCTGGCGCGGTGTCGCGGTGAACATGCCCTCCTTCAGCCACTCCTTGTCGGCGAAGGCGATCGAGTGCACGAGGAAGTCGATCGTGCCGAAGTTCTTGGCGATGCGCGCGAAGGCCGCGTCAAGGTCGGCGTCGCTGCCCGCGTCCATCGGCTGCAGCCACGGCTCCTTCACGCCGAGCTCCTCGAGCGCGCCGCGCACGCGCCGCTCGTTCTTCTCGCCCGGCAGGTGCGTGAAGATGCACTGGCCGCCCTGCTCGATGATGCTCTGCGTGATGCCGCTCGCCGCGCTGCGGTCGTTCATGATGCCGACGACGAGTCCGCGCTTGCCTGCAAGGAATCCCATGGTCGGGGGAATCTAGCGTTGCGCGGCTGCGGACGCATCGGGCACGGGCTCTCCGCGCACCGTGCCATAGGCCGGAAGTCGCTGCACGCGGTCGCCCACCTGCACCTCGACCTCCGTCAGGAACGCGCCCGTGGCCTGTGCGGGCGCCGTCGCCTGCATGCGCAGTCGCCATCGGCGCCCTGCCTGCTCGCCGCCCACCACACGAAGCGCGATCGGATCACCGCCACGAACCTGAGGGTCCTGCTCCAGCGGCTCGTTGCTGAGCAGCTCGATCTCGCGCGTCTCACCGGGGCGGAAGGCGCCCATCGAGAGCACGTACTCGGGCAAGCGCAGCACGGCTGGCACCACCTTCGACGGCTCGCGCACCCGCACTGCGATCACCGGACAGTCCGCGCGATCGGTCTCGATCAGCCAGAGCGCGGGAAGCCTCTCCGGCGCCAACTCGCCAAGATCCGTGCGGATCACGTACGTCGATTCAGGATGGAACCGCCGCGGATCAAAACCGATGAAACTCGGCGTGCGGCGATCGGAACTCAGCACCGAGAATGGCTGGCGATCCAGACTCTCGATCACGATGCGCCCCTCGGCCGGGCCATTCGGCGGCGGCTGGATCGCCATGGGCACGGCGCGCACGGCATCGGAGACCTCCGCACGCACGCGAATTTCAAGCACGCGAGGCGCACCCTCCGCCACCACCTTCAGACTGGCGCGCTTCGGTCCAGGCACCTCGGCACCTGCAAGCGTGGCGTCGAAGGAGACGCTCCCGCCCGGCGGCAGAACCGTTCCCGCAAGATCGGTGGTGGTGGTGCAGGTGCAGGTGGGCTGGATCGCGGCGATCGTGACCGGCTGCAGCGTGGTGTTGGTCAGCGTGACCCGCCCCGTGCGGTCCTGCCCAGGACGAACAAAGCCGAAGTCGAGCGCCTCCGGCTCCGCCTGAAGCGGATAAGGTCCGGAAACTGATGTGCTCGTTTCAGCGGCTGGCGTTCCTTGCCGTTCCGCTTCCCCCGCAACCCCGAAAGCGCACAGAATCAGCCCCGCAAGAGCTGCGAGGCGGCCACTGGAACCAGTTGGAGTCAGGCTTGCTGGGATCAACGCACGCATTCTAGGGGCCCTCCCGATCGGTTATGAACCCTCATCGTGCCTCCGCGAGCGCACCACGCAGCCCACTACCCATCGGATCCGCCATTTTGCGGGTTTTCAAAGTCGGCGTTCTTGCACACCTCCGAAGCCGGGCTATGTTCCGTAGGTCTGAGGTTGAGGCGAAAACCCCACCGAAGACAGGCTGACGAAACTCGGCTCGAGAAAGAGACGGTTTCGTGTGTCTTGACCGCGACAGCGGTCACTTACCGAGCCCTTTTCCCTCCCTCCGCCCCCGGTCCTTGTGGCCGGGGGTATTTGTTTCCAGACCGAGAACGAGGGTCGGAGGTTGTTATTGACCACCTTCCTTTCATCTCAAGCCCTGCTACGTGCTTGGGTTCGGTTCATGAGGCCATTCGGTAGACTCGCCCTCCCTCCACTGAGGAATTGAACCATGAAAAGCACCGACCTTCGCCCTGGCCTCGCCCTGAAGATGGACAACCGCCTCTACCTGATCACCAAGGTGGAGCACCGCACCCCGGGCAACCTGCGCGCCTTCGTGCAGGTGCTGCTGCGCGACCTGAACTCGGGTGCCCTGATCGACAAGCGTCTGCGCTCGGGCGAGGAAGTCGAGCAGGTCGATCTGGACCGCCGCCCGATGGAGTACCTGTACAAGAACGGCGACATGTTCGTCTTCATGGACAACGAGAACTTCGAGCAGACCGAGATGAGCGCCGATTTCGTGGGCGACCTGCCGCTGTACGTGCTTCCGAACACCTCGGTGGTCATCAACTGGTGCGACGGCAAGGCGATCAGCATCGAGATGCCGAACATGGTCGAGCTCGTGGTGAAGGACACCACGCCCGGCATCAAGGGCGCCACCGCCACCAACCAGCTGAAGGAAGCGGAGCTCGAGACCGGTCTGAAGACCCGCGTGCCTCCCTTCATCGGCATCGGCGAGAAGGTGCGCGTGAGCACCGAAGACGGCAGCTACCAGAGCCGCGCCTGAGCCACGAATCCTCTGAATGAACGACGCCCGCGCCGACCTGGCGCGGGCGTTTCGTTTCATGGTCGGTCGTTCAACTCAGTCGAACAGCAGCAGCAGGAACGCCACATCACCGAAGTCGACCGTGCCGCTGCCGTCGAGGTCCGTCGGGCAGCCCGGGCACACGCCGAAGTCCAGCAGCAGCAGCGCGATGTCACCGGCACCGACCACGCCATCGCCGTCCAGGTCGCCCTCGACGCCGCACGCCCCGGTGGAAGTGCTTCGCGAACTGGTGGCGGCATTCGAGGGCCAACGCGACACGCTGAAGTTCGTCTCCGCCTCGACCCACCACTGCAGCGTGCTGCCGCAGGCGGTGGCCGGCAGGCTCGCTCCCCACTGCCCCGAGGCGAGCGTCATGTTGGCGGTCTGCACGGCGCCCCCATTCACCTTCCACTTCAGGCGCACGGGATTCGACGCCAGCAGCGTTCCAACGTTCGCCGCCACGCTGACGCGCACAGGCGCGGCGGTGTCGGCCGTCGTGGTCACGTCGGGTCCGGCTGCCAACGTGATCGTGCACGCCTTCAGCGTCTCCTCCATCATCACCAGCGCACCGGCGAAGTTCTCGCGCACGTTGGGCAGGATCTCCGAAGGGGGCATGATGAAGCCATAGGTGCCGGTGTCGCGCACCTCGACGCAATAGCTGAGTTGGCCAAGCGAGCCATAGGCCCAATCGCACACGCCACCCGAGGCTGGATAGATCGTGGTGTAGACCGGACCTGCGAGGTAGTCGCGACCTTCGATCGCCTGGATCGCGTCGTGCATCGACGTGCCGACGCGGTTGAAGGAGGACTGGTCCGCGCAGGGCGTGGCCGTGTATCCCCATGGCCACAGCAGCAACTCGCTGTAGGCGTGGATGTCCAGATGCGCCGCGATGTTGGTGCGCGGCGTGGCCCAGTCTCGGTAGGCGCGCGTCTCAGGCTCGCTGAAGGCCGACGTGCCGCGATAGGTCTCGCTGCTCTGCTGCGTGCTTGCACCCTGCCCGCCCCACTGGAAGCCCCAGTTGCGGTTCAGGTCGACGCCGTAGCTGCCTCCCGAGTTCAGGCGGCGATTCTTGCGCCACAGTCGGCTGGTGGACCAGCTGTGGAGGTAGCCATCGGGATTGATCACCGGGAACACGAACACCTCGCTCGCGTCCAGGATCGCTCCGATGCGCGCGTCGGTGTCGGCGTCCTCGACGAGTCGATCGATGATCCACATGGCCGTCATCGTGCCGCCCCACTCGCGCGCGTGCTGCGTGCCCGTGAAGGCGAAGGCAGGCATCGAGGTGCCGGCAGGATGCCGCGAGATGCGGATGCCCTTGATGGTGCGTCCCTGAATCGTGGTCACCGGCAGATTCACGATGGAGCAGAGATCGGGACGCGCCGCCACGAACGAGTCAAGGCGCGCGTTGATCGCGGCGAGGTCCTTGAAGTCGGCGAACCAGTCGGCGGCCTCTTGCGGCTGCGCGAGTCGATCACGCTCGGCCTGCACCAGCGCCTGCAGGTCGGGGATGAAGATCTCGAAGGGCACGCCGGCGGCGCGCAGCGTGGCGAGCCGCTCGCGCGAGAGCCGCCAGTCACTGGGCGCGCCGATGCCCGGCGCGTGCGACCACGGATCGTCGCTGAGCTGCGTGAGAAGCATCAGGTCCTGCGCGTTGCGCACGGTGGCACGCACCACGACCTCACCGTCGTAGCGTTCGATGGGCTCCATCTGGGGGGCCTGCGCACGCGCCGTGGAGAACGACATCAAGGCGGCCAGCACCAACGAGGGAATGGCGGATCGAGGGGTCATGCGAAGGAAAACTAGCCCCCCGGGGGCTCGGGACCAGCAAAATGTGCTGGCTGCCGTCAAATTTCAGGCCCCGGACGGCCCAAAAACTTCGGCGACAGCCCGGTCAACTGAACAGCAGCAGCAGGAACGCGATGTCGCCCGCGTCGACCGCGCCGCTTCCGTCCAGATCCGATGGGCAGCCCGGGCACGCGCCAAAGTCCAGCAGCATCACCGCGATGTCGCTCGCGCCGACCAAACCGTCGCCATCGAGATCGCCCTCGACGCCGCAGGCGTCGGTCTGCGTGGTGCGAACCGACACGGGCGTGTTCACGGGCCAGCGCGTGATCGTGAAGTTCGTCTCGGCCTCGACCCACCAGGTCAGCGTGCTGTCGCAGGCGGTGGCGGGCAGGCTGGCCCCCCACTGACCCGAGGCGAGCGTCATGTTCGCGTTCTGCGTGGCGCCGCCGTTGACCTTCCACTTCAGACGGACTGGACTGCTCGCGATCAGCGACCCGCAGTTCGCGGTGACGGTGACCTTCACCTGCGCCGTGGCGTCGGCCGGTGTCGTGGTGCTGGGTCCCGAGATCAGCGTGATGGTGCTCGCCTTCAGGAGCTCCTCCATCATGGTGGTCGCGCTGGCCATGTTCTCGCGCGCGTTCGGCAGGATCTCGCTCGCCGGCATGATGAAGCCGTACGAGCCGGTGTCACGGACCTCGGTGCACCAGCCCATGCCGCCCGTGGTGGTGCTGGTCCAGTCCTCGATGCAGCCCGCGGTGGCCCCGTAGACCGCCCAGCTGTTGCCGACGGTGTAGGTGCGGTTGTTCACCGCCTTCAGCGCGTTGCCCATCGCCGTGCTCACGCGCGTGTAGGTGGCCGACTCCGGCGGCAAGGCGCTGGTGTAGCTGTAGGGCCACATGATGATCTGGCTGTAGCTGTGCAGGTCGATGTGGCCGGCGATGTTCAGGCGCGCGTTCACGAAATCGCGCAGGCCCGCGGTCTCGGGCTCGCTGAAGGCCGCGGTGCCGCGATAGGTCTCGCTGCTCTGGGTGCCGCTGGATCCCGAGCCGCCGAAGCCGGTGGCCCAGTTGCGGTTCAGGTCCACGCCATAGCTGCCGCCCGAGTTCAGTCGGCGGTTCTTGCGCCACAGGCGGCTGGTGGTCCAGCTGTACTCGTAGCCGTCCGGATTCATCACCGGGAAGATGAAGACCTCGCTCGAGTCCACGATCGCCGCGAGCCGCGCATCGAGGCCGTAGTCCTCCACCAGACGGTCGGCGAACCACATCGCGGTCATCGGCACGGCCCACTCGCGCGCGTGCAGCGTCGCGGTGAACAGGAAGGCGGGCATCGGCGTGCCCGCAGGATGCTTCGAGATGCGGATGCCCTTGATCGGGCGTCCCTGGATGCTGCTGCCGGCTTGCACGATCGTGCAGAGATCCGGGCGCAGC